>OHGZ01000657.1_pt1 | contig 22925 bp, 23 predicted proteins | sample 1567851 | NCBI WGS metagenome assembly OHGZ01 (sample SAMEA3879563, study PRJEB24766) | human gut metagenome | biome: human-associated habitat; feature: feces | place: USA | collected 1985/1987 | reverse complement strand
TTGATTTTGATCCTCGTGTTATTGGAAATAAAGTTATGTCGGATGGTTCTCATAAAACAGGTATTGGTGAATTTATTCGTAAAACGAGTTTGGATGAATTTCCACAATTCTTTAATGTTTTAAAAGGAGATATGTCTATTGTTGGAACTAGACCTCCTTTAATTTCAGAAACAAATCTATATGAGTATCAACACTTTGCACGTTTAGCTATTAAACCTGGAATTACAGGAATGTGGCAAGTAAGTGGTCGAAGTGAGATTACGGATTTTGATGAAGTAGTAAAACTGGATAAGTATTATATTGAAAACTGGAATCTTGGTTTAGATATTGAGATTTTGTTAAAGACAGTATTAGTTGTAATATGTAAAAAAGGCGCGGTTTAAAAAGAAAGGGGAATTGATTTGAATATAGTCATGTTTGGGCAAAAGAGACTAAGTCGAGAAGGCGGAGTTGAAATTGTCGTAAAAGAATTATGTACTCGAATGGTTAAGTTAGGTAATAACGTTACTTGTTTGAATCGTTCTGGTCATCATGTGAGGGGAAATGAATTTGATGCTCATAATGAATATGATGGTATTATACAAAAATCAGTTTTGACAATTGATAAAAAGGGTTTGGCAGCTGTTAGTTCTTCTTTCTTTATGGGATTAAAGTCTACATTTGGAAAATATGATGTGGTTCATATTCATGCAGAGGGGCCTGCATTTTTTTCGTGGTTACCAAAGCTTTTTGGTAAAAGAGTGATTGTTACAATTCATGGTTTGGATTGGCAAAGAGAAAAATGGAAATTTGGCTTTGGATCTAAATTTATTCATCAAGGTGAAAAGAATGCAGTAAAATATGCAGATGAAATTATAGTCTTGAGTAAAGGGGTGCAAGATTATTTTAAGAATGAATATAATCGTGATACACATTTTATTCCTAATGGAGTAAATAAACCTGAAGTTGTTGAAGCTCAAGAAATAAAAAAATGGGGATTAGAAAAAGATAATTACATTCTTTATTTAGGTAGAATTGTACCTGAAAAAGGAGAGCATTATCTTATTAAGGCCTTTAAACAAATTAAAACAAATAAAAAACTAGTTATTGCAGGTGGTATTTCTGATACGGCTGACTATGGAAAAGAATTAAAAGAATTAGCAATAGATGATGACAGAATTATTTTTACTGGATTTGTACAAGGTAGAATCTTAGAAGAATTATATTCAAACGCATATATCTATTGTTTGCCTTCTGATCTTGAAGGTATGCCATTAAGTCTATTAGAAGCCATGTCTTATGGAAATTGTTGTTTAGTTTCTGATATTGAAGAATGTGCTTCTGTTGTAGAAGACAAAGCAATTACTTTTAAAAAAAGTAATGTTGAAGATTTAAAAGAGAAACTACAAGATGCTTGCGAACATCCTGAAAAAGTAATTGAATTAAAAGCACAGGCTTCGGATTTTATTTGTGCTAAATATAATTGGGATGTTATTGTTGATGAAACTTTGAAACTATATGGGAGAAATTAATAAAATCATAGTACGAAAAAGAAAGTAGGGAAGTTAGGATATGCGGATTTTACTTGTAAATAAATTTATATTTCCCAAGGGTGGAGCGGAAACGTACACATTCGATGTAGGAAAAATGTTAGAAGAACATGGACACGAAGTCCAGTACTTTGGTCTTGAAAATGAAAAAAATACAGTAGGAAATCGAATTGGTTCATACGTAACGAATATGGATTTTTCTCAAGGAATAAAGGCAAATTTAAATGCACCTTTTCGCATTATCTATTCAAGAGAAGCACGTAAAAAAATTCGTGCAGTTTTAGATGATTTTCAGCCAGATGTAGTGCATCTCAACAATATACAGTATCATCTGACCCCTTCTATTATTCTGGAAATTAACAAATGGCGTAAAGAAACAAAGAAAGAATGTAAGATTGTTTACACGACACATGATTATCAGCTTGTTTGCCCCAGCCATGGAATGTTCGATGTGAACATGAAACCATGTGAACGATGCTTGGATGGTCATTATATTCATTGCCTTCAAACTAAATGTTTGAAAAATTCCAGAGCAAAAAGTCTCCTTGGAACGTTAGATGGATATATGTGGAAATATAGCAAAGCATACTCATATGTAGATGCCTATATTTGCTGTAGCTTTTTTCTTAAATCAAAACTAGACACGCAGAAAAGATTCCGTGATAAAACCATTGGGCTGCATAATTTCAAAAAAGAGATGCCTTACTTGGATAACATTCAAAAAAAGGGTTATGTATTAGAGTTTGGACATCTTTCACGAGATAAAGGAACGGATACGTTGCTTGAAGTAGCCAAGAAGATGCCCAATACCGAATTTGTGTTTATTGGCTATGGTCCGTCAGCTGATAAAATGAAGGATATTCCAAATGTGAAGTATCTGGGATTTAAGACTGGAGAAGAACTTTATCGCATTATTGCTGAGGCAGCAATCAGTGTCTGCCCGTCTGAATGGTATGAAAACTGCCCGTACTCTGTTATGGAGTCGGTACTTTTGGGTACGCCTGTTGTTGGATCTAAAATGGGAGGTATCCCCGAATTAATTGAGCCTGGTAAAACCGGAGAATTGTTTGAAGCGGGTAATGTGGAAGAACTGATGAAGGCAATAAAGAAAGTTCTTCAAACACAAGATGTATTGGAAAGATATACAAAGAATTGTAGTCAGGTAAATTATGAAACGACAGAGAGCTACTATGTAAAACTGATGAAAATTTATCGAGGAGAAAAGAATGTGGAACAAATTTCTTCGTAACCCACTTCATATTGTCAAAGATTATGAGCTGAGAAAACTGCTTTGGCAATCGGGGGGTGGCACAGCGGTTTGTAAAAAATATCTGAAGTTCAGAGATACCGCTCCTGAAAAGCTGACGTTTCCAGATACCCAAGTAGATGACCCTATTTGGTTATTCTGGAATACAGGGATGGATAAGGCACCTGAGATAGTAAGGACTTGCTATCAATCTGTAAAAAAATATGCCGGCAGACAAGTTGTTTTGCTTACAGAAAACAATGTGCAGAACTATATAAATATGCCGGATTATCTAAATGAGAAATTAAAAAGCGGAGAACTTCCATTAGCCATTTATACAGATTTGATGCGTGTAGCATTATTGGAGCATTATGGTGGGACGTGGATGGATGCGACAATACTGCTAACAGATGAAATTCCACAGGAAATATTAAATAGTGATTTTTTTGTGTTTCACAATTCACTCGGCGAAATTGATAATCCCGTATTGTATCCGGTCTGGTTCATCCACGCCAAGCAACATAATAAAACGATTTGTGAGATTCGTAATGTTCTGTTTGCCTACTGGAAACAAAATAATCATGTACCAGAATATCTGTTTTCAAATATTGTAATTACACAAATAATAAGGTTATCACCAGAGGTTGAGCAAAAGATGCCTTATTTGAATAGTGACTACAGCGAATATCTGGTTAGAGTATTAGGAGATGAATTTACAGAAGAAAAATTTAATTGGATTAAGCGGCTTACTGGGATACATAAACTAACCTATAAATTAGAATCATCAATTGATAAGGAGGAAACAGTTTACCATTATCTGGTGCGGAATCTATGAGCCTTTTGAATTGTAGTTTCCGCAAGATAAAGGGAGACAATTAAATTATTATGCTGAATGACTACTATCAAAATATTGGCATGAAAGGCTTTGTTCAAAGATATGGAATTGTGAATGCCGTCAAACGAGGGGCATTTATGTTTATCAAATTGCATCATGTCAAGGATTATGAGGTGCGGAAGGTATTGTGGCAGGAACATGCTTCATCCAAGATAAAACCATATTTAAAGTATAAAGACACAGATGTTGAGGGGCTTAGCTTTCCCCAAAATGATGTAGAGAATCCAATCTGGATTTATTGGAACAAAGGTATTGAACAGGCACCGATCATTGTTCAGAAGTGCTATGAATCTGTATGTAAACATTCCAATCAAAAAATCATTTTGCTGAATGATCAAAATTTTGCAGATTACATTCGATTGCCAGATTACATTGAAAAGAAAAAGGATACTGGACAGATTCCGATAGCGAGATATGCGGATCTAATGAAGTTCGCATTACTGGAGCATTATGGTGGAACATGGATTGATTCCACAGTGTATCTTACAGATCCTATTCCAGATATGATTTTAAATAGCGGCTTTTTTGCAGTACGAAATTCACTGCTATTGATAGATAACCCTGTGCTATATCCGGCATGGTTTCTTCATGCAAAAAAGGGAAACAAAACAATTCGAGAAATAAGAAATGTTGCTTTCGCATATTGGCTCAAAAACGAACATGTAATTGAGTATATGCTGACGAATTTGATTATCACTTTGGTGGTAAAGAGCAATCCGGAGGTTGAAAAAGCAATTCCATATATGAACAGTGATTATAGCGAGTGTCTTGTTAAGGTTTTAGCTGATGATTATTCAGAAGAGAACTGGAATTGGTTCAAAAAACTTACAGGTATTCATAAACTGACATATAAATTATCTCCGGGAATGGAATCAGAAGGCACATTTTATAAGGCTTTGATTGAAAACAGTATAAAATAAATATTGCAAAGTAGATTGGAAAAGAAGTATGGGAGCAATTGAATTAATAAAAAGTGATTTATTTCGATATGCCGGAACAACAACATCTAAGGCATTTATTAAAATATATCTTAAAGAAGCTGGTTTTCGTTTCTCCGTGGCATTTCGGTTAGTAAATGGGGGGGGAGGATTGAAACTGATAGGTGCAATCCTATGGAAATTTAGAAATCACCAGCAAATTCAGATACTTAGAAAAACGAAAATTGGATATGGACTATATATTAGCCATGGAGGACCTGTTGTTGTTAACCCTTCAACAGTTATTGGAAATAATTGCAATCTTTCTCAATTTGTAACGATTGGCTCAAATGAAGGAAAAGCAGCAGTAATAGGAGATAATGTTTATATTGGCCCGAACACTTGTATAGTTGAGGATGTATGTATTGGAGATAATGCTACGATTGGTGCAGGAAGCGTTGTTACCAAAGATATTCCATCAAATGCAACGGCAGCGGGAAACTATGCAAAAGTGCTGAATGTTAATAATCCAGGTAGATATATTCAAAACAGATATTTGAAATAGTGAAGCGTAAAGTAGAAGAGGAATATTATGAAAAACATATTGTTTGTGATGCCATCGTTAGGTAGTGGCGGAGCAGAAAAAAGTCTTGTGAATTTATTAAATCTTATAGATTATGAAAAGTATGCAGTGGATTTGCTGCTGTTCAAACGAGAAGGACTGTTTTTGTCTCAAATTCCTAAGGAGGTACGATTATTACAGCCTACAGATTCACTGCAATATGCATATAAAATTGATAGAGGGATGTTTAGCTCAGTTTCAGGTATTAAAGCAGGAATTCTAAGAGGGACAAGTACATTTATATGTAAATGTCTTTACAAGGAAAATGCAAGACAACAGAGATGGATAAAATTCTATAAACGGTACTTGTCCAATTTGGAAGAAGAATATGATATTGCTATTGGATTCTTAGAGGGCGATGCATCATATTATGTGATTGACAAGGTTAATGCAAAGAAAAAAATACTTTGGATTCATAACGATTTCAACGAAATAAAGAAATATGAAGATGCAAAGATTTACGAGAAGTATTTTCAAAATGCAGACAGCGTTGTAAGTATCTCTGATAAATGTGTGCAGATATTAAAACAGAATTATCCTGCTATGGTAAATAAATTTTATTGTTTGCCCAATTTAACATCAGGCTCTTTATTGAAAAAAATGTCGGAAGAGTTGGAAGTATCAGAGTTTGAGAAAAATCAGTTTAACGTTTTGTCAATAGGCCGTTTAACAAGACAAAAGGGCTATGATTTCGCAATCGATGCAATGAAAATTTTGAAAGAAAAGTATTCAGATATTCATTGGTGGATTATAGGAGCAGGCGAGCTTGAAGAGCAGCTAAAAAAACAAGTAAAAGACAATGATCTAGAGGAGTATATTACATTTCTGGGATTGAGAGCAAATCCATACCCGTATATTAGGAGTTGCAATTTGTTAGTACAGCCATCCAGATGGGAAGGAAAATCAGTTGTTTTGGATGAAGCAAAAATACTAGCAAAACCAATATTGGCAACTAATTATTCTACAATTAAGGATCAGTTGAAGAATAAAAAAGAGGGAATGATTACTGATATAAGTCCTAATGCAATAGCAGAAGGAATAATTGAATTTAGAGAGAATCCTCAATTGTACAATTCCATTCAACATTATCTTAATGAACATGAGTATGGAAATGAAAAAGAGATTCTACAATATTATGAGTTGCTAGAAAAATAAAGTAACTAGTGCGTATATGAAAACATAAAAAGAGGAACAATCGTATGAGAGCTTTGTTTATATCAAAGAGTATTCATGATGTATCAGGAGCAGGTGTAGGCTCAAGGATGCATTTGAATGTATTGAAAAAATTAGTTGGAGAAGAAAATGTATATGTAGTGGATGTTGGAGTATCTGAGACTGCATGTAGAAAAGAAAAGTATATTGCGTATGGAAAATATCACGGTATTTTAGATCGACTGAATAGGTGTTTAGAAGGAAACACATATTTATTCAGTAATAAGATTATAGGTGATATATGTCAATTGATAAAAAATGAGAGTATTTCTTTTGTTTTTGTTGATGATTCTTACTATGGAAATTTAGTAAAAACGATAAAAGAAAAATGCGATGCAGTGACAGTTGTAACCTTTTTTCATGATGTCAAGGCAGAGTTGTTTAGAAATTGGATAGAAAACGCACCATGGTACGACAAAATTGATTTCAGAATTGGATTGACCCAGGAAAAGATAAGCACGACACATACAGACGCCAATATTGTCTTAAACCAAAATGAAAATATGTTACTAAAAAGATATTATAATGTGGATGCGGACTTTTATTTTCCTGTATGCGTATCTAAGGAAAATAAAAAGCAGATAACAGAAAATCCATTTTGTGGAAATAAAAAGCATATTTTATTTGTTGGCACATATTATTTGCCAAACATTCAGGGCTTACATTGGTTTTGTGATACGGTATTTGATAATATCAAAGAGAATTATGATATATGGGTAATCGGAAAAGGATTAGATAAAGTACGAGATGAGTTTAATGACGATGATATCCATGTGATAGGGTTTGTTGATAGTTTATCAGAATACTATAGTTATGCCGATATGGTAATAGCACCTTTAACAGACGGTGGAGGTATGAAAATAAAGACTGCTGAGGCAATCTCCTATGGAAAGATGTTTTTAGGATCTTCAGAAAGCCTATATGGATACTGGGAAGAAATTCCAGATGATTTGAAAGATAAAGTTGTGTTTAAATGCGATACAGCAGAAGATTATCTGACAGCTTTCAACAAGATAGATAAAAAGCCAGTCTGTAAGAAAAATGTGGAACTGATTTCACTTTATGATCAACTATATTCTGAAAACGCAGCTTATAATATTATGAAAAAAATTGTCGAAAATACAACAGGAGTAAAGTTATGATTATCACAAAAACACCATTCCGCATGTCTTTTTTTGGCGGCGGAACAGATATGGAAAGCTTTTTTAGAGAGAATGGTGGAGCTGTTATATCTACCACATTTGACAAATATTGCTATGTAAATGTACGCCATTTACCGAGGTTCTTTGACTATTCAACGGAATTGTCTTATTCAAAGACGGAGCGGGTGACAAAAATTGATGACATTCAACATCCAGCAATTCGTAATGCAATGAAAATGTTAGATATGCATGAGATTCGTCTTACATATGAAGCAGACCTTCCGGCACGTTCTGGTTTAGGAACATCAAGTTCCTTTGCAGTTGGAATGTTAAATGCCTTTTATGCTTTGAAGGGTAAGTATGCTGACAAGAAGAAGCTAGCAGATGAAGCCATTTATTTGGAGCGTAATCTTTGTCAAGAAGCTGGTGGGTGGCAGGACCAAATTGCTGCCTCTTTTGGTGGATTCAACCGCATCAACTTTAATGCGGATGGATATGAAGTCTTGCCGATTATCATTTCACCGGAGAGAAAAAAGCAGCTTAATCAGAATTTGATGATGTTTTTCACTGGGTTTACCCGTTTCTCTTCTGATGTACAGAAAGCAAATGCAACAGGTAAACAGGATAAGATAGCGCAGCTTAAAGAAATGTTAACATTGGTTGACAATGCAGAGCGTGTTTTGACGGATAAGAATGCAGATCTTGATGATTTTGGTAGAATGCTGGATCACACTTGGAAACTTAAACGTCAGACCGGATCAGCGGTTTCAACGAATAGTATTGATGATTTGTATGCCAAGGGCGTGGCTGCTGGTGCGTTGGGCGGAAAACTTCTCGGCGCTGGCGGTGGTGGATTCTTGGTATTCTATGTGCAGCCAGAACGGCAGGATTCGGTTCGTTGGGCGATGCGTGATTTGATGCATATCCCATTTACGTTTGAAGATGGTGGTACGAGGGTGATTCATTATACGCCGGAGGCTTATGAACCAAGCATGTAAAGAGGTAGAGGCAATGAAGGAACTTAGAAAAAAACTGAAAAAACATGTCGAACTACTGATTGCGAGATATCCGATATTAGAAGGTTGTGAAGATAGCATAATTCGCACCTATTTTCTACTGGAAGAAAGTTATTCTAAAGGAAATAAATTGCTTGTCGCAGGCAACGGCGGCTCTGCAGCAGATTCGGAACATATCGTTGGAGAATTGATGAAGGGATTTAAACTTCAAAGAAAATTGGATGCAGAAATTTCTCAAAAATTAATTGATGAGAGTGAAGAGCTTGGAAAGATTCTCGTAGAGAATTTACAAGGTGCATTACCGGCAATTGCATTAGATGGTCATCCGGCGCTATCAACAGCATACATGAATGACTGCGAACCGTTACTTTGTTTTGCACAACAAGTTAATGGCTACGGGGTAGAGGGGGATGTGTTTTTAGGCATATCCACAAGCGGAAACAGTAAGAATATTCTGTATGCAGCTGTTACTGCACATGCAAAAGGGATGAAAGTAATTGGTTTGACAGGAGCTAAAAATAGCAAGCTTGAACAGATGAGCGACGTTTGTATCAAAGTGCCACAAACAGAGACATATATGATTCAAGAACTGCATCTTCCAGTTTATCATTGTTTATGTTTAATGTTAGAAGATAAGTTTTTTGGGAAATAAAGTATGAAAATAAAAATAAAAATGTTGCCAGTGTACGCAATTATATTCTTTATGATATTAGGCGTAGGGTTGCTAAAACCATTTACAGGTTCACTACCTTTAGGAAAGACAGATTATATTATAATGGAAACAGGCATTTTTTCTATTATTTTATGTTCTATTTATTTAATTAGATATAGACCTAAATGGGATATCATCTATGCCTATTTATTAATTGCGCTTATAGTATTAATAGTAGGTGTTCATACATCGGTGAGGGCAGGAAAAAATGTTTTTTCTTATGATGTAAGAATGCCTGTATTTACATACTCTTATATTTTTTTAGCGTTTCCAATTTATCGGCTTTTATCTAGGGAAATTTGGGAGTTTAAAAGATTTTTGAATTTAATTGTTAATATAACAATGTTGTCAATATTAATAAGAACAATTATTTCCATTATTCAGAAATTTACAGGCGTAATTATTTTTTCAGAAATTGCTACAGAATATGCTGCAGCGGGGTGGATAAGAAATGGATGGTTAAGAGTTAATCCGCCAGCTTTTTCTGTTATAATAATACCAATACTAATGTATTTGTATTATGAATCTAAAGAAGAGAAAAGAAAGAAATATTTAATTTATGCTGTATTTGTTATAGCTTATTCTATAGTTATAAATGGTGCCCGTTCAGTGACAATTTATCAAATTATAGAAGTGCTGTTTATGGTTTTGTACAAAAGGAAAAGTACAAAAAAACAAATGCTTTTATTCGCATGTATAGCAACAAGCTGTATTTGTTTTATAAATTCTTCAGTGGGGAAAAATTTTATTAATAGTTTTTTAGCAGGAGAAAATGCTGGTTCAACAACAGGAAGGATCGAAGCGTTAGCATATTACACAAGTTTGATTCGTCAACATTTTTGGACGGGAACTGGTTTTTTATCCTTTGCTCAAACGCAATTCACTGGAAAAGCAGGATATATTGTTGCAACATTGGGTGACATTGGAATTTTATTTTCTTTTGTACAGGTAGGGGTAACAATTATGATATTTTATTTATTATATATAGTTCGCAGTCTTTATGTTGGGCAGAAAATCAAAAAGAGAGATAAGGATTCTAACTTATATTTGCTTGTATACGGAAATATGTTAGCGGTTATTCTGACAATAATAAATATAGATATGTTTTTTGGAATTTATCTTTTGGCAGTTCCTTTTTGTATCGCGATTGTTGAATATGCAAGCAAACAAGTTCCATATATGTGTGAACTCCCTCGATAATTAGCTATCGTTATGAGGACGACATATGTCTCGATTATGAGATTTAAATTCCTGATTATAGAAATGGGATTATGCGGAAAAAGATCCGTGGAGTAAATTAGATCTACTATCGGGTCATCGATGAAGAGATCGACTAAAAGTGGATTCAGTGTATGAGGATAAATAAATGAATGTAAAAAATGCGATTAATAAATTATTTAGAATAGGTCTTTCAATACCATATTGTTTCATAAAAAGAGTCAAAAGAGACGGTGTAGACTTTTTTATGACTGAAGCATGCCATATTGCGGAAAATAGTCAGTTTCAGCTAGCATTTCGAAAAATACCTAAAAAGTATGACGACGTACCTATGCTTGATTATCAGACGAATATATCGTATGCAATCGTTATGCAAGGGCCTATAAGAGCTGAAGAAAATTTTACATTAACAACTGTTAATTATTATAAGAGGGCATTTCCACAAGCGCACATTATTGTATCGACATGGAATGATGAATCGAAAGAGGTTATAGAACAGATTGAAAAAGCAGGCGCTTATGTCGTTTTGAATTCAAAACCAAAATGTACAGGAACGTTGATGGTGAATTACCAACTTGTGAATTCGCTGGGAGGAATGAAAAAGGCTGCAGAATTAGGAGCTGAGTATATAGCTAAAACAAGAACAGATCAAAAAATTTGCCGATTGCATTTTTTGGATTATTGTAAGGCTCTGCTTCAAAATTTCTCAAATCATTCGGATGAATCAAAAGAAAACGGTAGAATAGTTACATTATCAATGACTTATGGGAATCTATTCTATCCATATTTGATTAGCGATTTCTTTTATTTCGGAAAAACATCTGATATGTTAAAGCTCTTCTCTATACCATTAGATACTAGGGAACGTTATATTAAGATAAAGAAAAATGCAACAAGACGAGAGTTCTCAAGATTGATGATTGCCCCAGAAGTCTATATAATGAAAAATTATTTTCAATTATTGGGATGTACGGGCGATGACACAATTAAAGATTACTGGACAGGAGTGAAAAATAATCTTATTTGTATCAGTATGAAGGACTTGGACATTGTGTGGCCAAAGTATGAAGACCGATATAGAATGCACCATTATTATGGAACTTACTTTGAAGATGATTCAACAGATAAGTTGAAAACAGAAAATTTTGATTTTGAAAACTGGATTAATCTTTATTCTGGAATTTTACAATATAGACCAGAATATGAGAAGTATGCGGATGTTATTTTTAAATGAGAGGAGTATGGCTTTATGGAAGAAAAATTTAGGGTGATAATCCCTAGTGCAAAGCTTGTACCGGAAGAATTGCAAAAATTAGGAAAGTTACCTGCTATTATTTATCCAATTAATCAGAAAATAGCATTTGACTATATTTATGACCAGTATAAAGATTTACACACAAAAGTAGACATTATTTGTTATGAAAATGCAGATAAAGTTGAAAGACGATTGAGAAAAGTAATTGGAAATGAGATTAAAGTAAGAAGGTTGCCCGAACTTCATGATCTCGGCTACACGATTCTTTATGCTATTGAAAATATAGATGAACCAGTTGTAATTAATTTTGCTGATACCATTGTTTTGGATCCAATTGCCGATATTAGTGGAGATGCGTTTTTCTATCAAGAAGACTATATGTCTGAGACTTGGACATACTTTGATGTAGAAAGCGGAAAAGTTACACATATATATGACAAAGAAGCTATAAACGAGGAAATAAAGAAGAAACTCTTTGTTGGTGTCTTTAAAATTATTAATACACATGATTTTATAGAGTGCTTGAGAAATGCGTTACAACAAAAAAATATAAAAATGAACTCTTTTTATCATGCACTAGAGCTTTATAGTCAGAAACATCCCATGCAAGCAGTGTTGACGAACAATTGGTTTGATATTGGGCATGAGGATAAGTACTATAATTCAAAACTTGAGGTGCGTGCTAGAGAATTTAATCATATTACAATTGATAAAAATCGTGGCATATTGAAAAAGACAAGCGATGATAAGGATAAATTTATCGGCGAAATTAAATGGTATTTAAAGTTGCCGGCAGATGTTGAGTATGTTAGACCTAGAATTTTTAATTATTCGACATCTTATGTTGACCCATATGTTTCTATGGAATATTATGCATATCATACTGTCCATGAACTGTTCCTCTATGGTGATTTGACATTACAGCAATGGATAGACATCTTTAATCGAATTCGCTTTGTGTGTGATGATTTTAAACGCTATACAGTGCAAGATGCCAATATTCGTCCGGCCTTAGAAGAAATGTATCTGACAAAAACTCTGCAGCGTTTTGAAAAAATGAAAAAAGATGAGCGCTTTATAACGTTTTTTGAGTCACCGATTGTAGTGAATGGGGAACGATACCTTCCTTTGAATGAAATTATTATAGCATTGGAAAAGGCAATACCGGAGATGCTGTATGATGTAGATTCTTTTAATATCATTCATGGAGATTTGTGTTTTGCTAATATTATGGTGGATTCAAACTTTTCATTTATTAAGGTAATTGATCCGCGTGGAAAGTTTGGCACCTATGATATTTATGGTGATTTTCGATATGAACTTGCAAAACTGTTTCATAGTGTAGATGGGAAATACGATTTTATTATAAAAGATCTCTTCGACCTTGACTATAATTCAGAGGCGACTTGTATTAATTATCGAATTCAAGATCGTAAGAGAGATTTCTGTATGTATAAAGTTTTCTTGGAGACGTTTTCTGCCGAAGTTGGTGAGGATTTAAAAAAGATTGAACTAATAGAAGCACTTCTTTTCTTGAGCATGATTCCGTTACATGGAGAAAGTATTAGACATCAGATGGTAATGCTTGGAACAGGACTAGAAATATTGAATCGTGTGATTGATATAAAGGAGTCCGTATGAAGAGGGAAAGAGAAAGGTATTTAAATTTTGATCTTTTAAGAATATTATCGATGTTGATGATAGTTTGTTTTCATTATTGCATCCATGGAAATGGTGAACAAATTTTTTCAACATCATTTTCGATTCAACAAGTTATCTCATATACATTTGGATCTTGGGGCTTAGTAGGAGTGACTTGCTTTTTTATGATTTCTGCTTGGTTTATGCAGAATCGAGAAACAATCTCAATATCAAAATGGCTGAATTTATATGTGAAAGTTGTTATTGTTTTTCTGATGTGTTTATTGATAGCTAAGGGCTTAGGAGAAAATATTATAGCTAGGACATTGCTTGAAGCTATATTATCTCCCTTAAATAGCTCATATTGGTATGTAACGGCCTATATGGTGATGATGTTTTTTGTGCCTTGGTTGAATCTGATAATTAGCTGCTGTAAAGATAGAAACTTATTGGTAATTACAGCTGTTTCTTGCTTCGTGTGTTTTATATTGACACCAATTTTAAATTTTTTGGGAGGAAAGACAGGTACATCAACAGTTTTCTTGGCGATTTCTTTGTATTTAGCCACAGCATGTATAAAGAAAAAACTAATTCCAAATAGGGTAAATACAACGAAATTGCTGTTTGCTTTTCTACTAGTGGTATCTGTAGAGAGTGGATTGTCACTGTTTGCTAGCATGACTGGAATGGTGAAAATAAGTAGCCATATATATGATTTGGTTGATATCTACAGCCCGATTCCTGTTGCTTTGGGAATGATGACATTCTCATGGTTTTCTGAACAAAGCATACAGATTGGAAAGAGTAAATATATTGGGGGGGGGATACGAAAGATTGCAAAACATACTTTTTCGGTATATTTGCTTCACGAAAATCCCCATTTCAGATATTTAATTTGGGATAAAGTTTTTAGAATTGACAGCATGTATTATATGCCAGCATGGAAATATTTGCTACATATGTTTTTGATTGTTGTATTGATTTATGCTACAGGAATTATCACGGATATTATTGTATCTGTAATATGCGATTATTTTTGTAAACAAAAATCGATAACGAATGTTTGTAAGATTGCAGATAATTGGTTTAATTTAAAGGAGAAGAATGATGTTTAAAGAATATTCATTTGTTTTTGATATAGACGGAACATTGTGTCCACTAAAGAAAAAGGATGAAAAATATGAAGAACTAGTACCATACAAGGAAATGGTGGAAAAATTGAGATTCTACCACGATAATGGTGCTAGAATTGTATTATTTACATCTCGAAATATGAATTCTTACAATGGTAATTTAGGCTTAATCAATAAAAATACTGCGAAAGTTTTATTGACATGGCTTGATAAGTGGGATATCCCATACGATGAAATTCTATATGGGAAACCGTGGCCAGGACATAAAGGATTCTATGTTGATGACAGAACAGTTCGTCCGGACGAGTTCCTAAATTGTTCGGTGGATGAGTTGAATAATATCTGCAATAAATCTAAATGCAAAGATTGAGAGGAAGATTCTAAATGGATGTAATAATTACAATGGCGGGGCTGGGAAGCCGTTTTCGTCAAGCGGGATATAATTGCCCTAAGTATATGATTGAAGCTAAAGGGAAAACACTGTTTGATTGGTCAATGGACAGCTTAATTGGCTATAATAAGAATGTCGACAGATATGTGTTTGTTGTTAGAGCAGAAGATCACGCAGAGGAATTTATTAAGAAGCATTGTGCTGCGTATGGAATTTATGATGTGAAAATTGTTGAATTGGATCATATGACAGATGGACAGGCAACGACTTGTATGCTGGCAATTCCATATTGCGACGAGAATTCGTCTATTATGGTATATAATATTGATACTTATGTGGAACCTAATGAAATGAAATATGAGGATATTTCAGGAGATGGGCATATTCCTTGTTTTCATGCTGAAGGTGAGCACTGGAGTTTTGCCAAACTTAATGATGATGGAAAAGTTGTAGAAGTACGAGAAAAGAAACGTATCTCTGATAATTGCACATTAGGCGCTTATTATTTTTCATCTGCTAAATTGTATAAGGAACTCTATGAGGAGTATTACGCAGATGAAAGTCATTTAGAGAAAAACGAGAAATATATTGCTCCTCTTTATAATTTTATGATTGAAAAAGGCATGCCTGTAACAATTAGCATTGTTGATGCAAAGAAGGTTCATGTCTTGGGAACCCCGGAAGAATTGCAAGTTTTTTTAAAGGAGAACTAAGATGTTTGAAAAAGCAATGAAAGGAATCCAGCGATGATTAAAGGAAGCTAGAAGAGGAGCGCAGCTTATTTGTTCAGATCTTCTTCAAAATTGGCTTGCAGTAGGAGTGGCGTGTCCGATTAAACTCAGATCCATTTTATATGGTTGGCTGGAAATAAAATTGGAAAAAACTGTTATCTTTCTCTAAGAATCTTTCTTGGTCTGGACCAGGAAAATTGTACGTGGGGGGGACATTCATTAATTATAATTGCTAGTTTGATTTAGAAGACAACATTGAAATTGGTGAAAATTGTAATATCGCAATGAATGTTCATTTTATTGATGGAACACATGTAATTGGCGATGAAAATAGACGTGCGGCTCAAGTGATTACAAAACGTATTGTAGTTGGTGCTGGTTCTCTTGTAACAACCAATCTTGAAGACAATGCCATTTATTTTGGAAGACCAGCACGTCTCTATAAAAAGTTATAATATAACAATGAAGAAATGAGGATAGATGGATGCAACACACAGCAGAAACAATTAAAAATAAGTATTTGGGAATGTCCAAACCTGTTAAAGCAGCATTTTGGTTTACCGTGTGTAGCTTCTTACAGCGTGGTATTAGCATGATAGCGACCCCTATATTTACGCGGTTGCTTTCAACAGAAAATTATGGCTTGTATAGTACATATCTTTCGTGGGAAACTGTATTGATGATGCTTGTTACACTTAGTCTTTATAAAGCTATGATGAATTTGTACGTCAAATACGAGAACCAAGAGATGGTGTTATCAGCAGTATGTGGATTAGAGTTGGTGTTGTCTTTAACATGGCTGGTTATTGGAATTAGTTTTAGAAATTTGGTTGCAGCATGGTTGGGATTATCTCCTCAACTTGTCTGCTGCCTTTTTGCTAGTTTTATTTTTCAATCAGCTGTTCAATGCTGGTCATTGTATAAAAGATACATCTATGATTATAAAACACTTGTGGCGGTTACATTACTGTCTACAGTTGGATCAACCTTGTTTGGAGTTGTTGCAGTAGTTTTTGTTAGTCCTACGGCTGAAGCGAGAGTTCTTTCCAATACAATTGTAATGGCACTGATAGGAATCGCATTGTATTATTCAGTGTTTAAAAAAGGGAAGAAATTCTATGACAAGAGAATCTGGCTGTTTTCATTAGGGTTTTGTATTCCACTGATGCCACACTATCTGTCGGAATTCGTTTTACAAAGTTCCGATAAAATTATGATTAACTACTTATGTGGTCCAAGTGATGTGGCGCTATATAGTATTGCTTATTCAGCGGGAAGTTTGATAAACCTTATCACAAATGCCATTAACTCAACTTTCGCACCATACCAATATCAGAAATTAAAATATGGCGAATATAAGGTTATGGCTAAGAGAGCGGATCAGGTGCTATTTTTTGTTGCTGCAATGCTGGCCGTCATCATGCTTTTTAGCAGAGAGATTGTATTGATATTTGGCGGAATGAAGTATATTGAAAGCGTTGATGTGATTATTCCGATTTGTATCGGCGTTTACTTTAACTATATGTTTCAACTGTTTGCAAGAGTACAGGAATACTATGAAAAAAAATTAACGGTCGTTATTCCATCAATCTTGTGCGCTTTGCTTAATTTGATTTTGAATTATATTTTCATAAAGTTTTGTGGATATCAAGCAGCGGCTTATACTACTTTCTTTTGCTATGCATTATTTTGTTTTATTCATTATTTGTTCTACAAAAAGGTGTGTAAAGAAATTTTAAACGGTACGCAGCTATACGATGTCAAAGGCCTTTTTGCAATCTCAGTAGGTGTAGTGGTTTCGGGGGTTGTAATTACATTTATTAACAAGTTACTATGGCTGAAGTATACTATTCTGATCGTAGCCTTTATTGCACTCATCATTAATAGAAAACGTGTTTTTGAAGCGGTGAAATCTGTTCTTGGAAAGTAAGAGGAAGTAAAATGAAAACAATAATAATGGCCGGAGGGCGTGGAACTCGAATATCTGAATTGTTTCCTGATATACCGAAGCCTTTGATTCCGATTGAAGGTGCTCCGGTTCTTGAACGAGAGATTATCTCGTTGAGAGAGCAGGGATTTAAAGATATCATTATGACAGTTTCCCATATGGGAGACAAAATCATGAATTATTTTAAAGATGGCTCTAAGCTGGGTGTATCAATCCAGTACTACAATGAAGTTACACCGCTTGGAAACGCTGGTGCATTTTTTAAGCTGAGAGAACAATTAGAAGATGAACCGTTTCTGCTTTTGAATGCAGATGCTGTTTTTGATGTTGATTTTAACCGAATGGTTAGATATCATCAGGAACATGGCGGATTGGTGACATTGTTCACCCATCCAAATAACCATCCGTATGATAGCGGACTTATCATTGCGGAAAAAGATATGTCGGTTCAATCTTGGTTGGCGAAGGAAGACGTTCGTCCAAAATATTATAAAAATAGAGTTAATGCAGGTTTGCATGTGATTGATCCTAAAGTTCTTGATATGCTATCTATTGATGCAGATAAAATTGGTACTGTGGATGAGATGACAGGAAAGACTGTAAAAGTTGATTTGGATCGGCAGCTTCTAAAACCTCTGGCTGGATCTGGTAAGATGTTCTGCTACGATTCTCCAGAGTATGTAAAGGATATGGGAACACCAGATCGATTCCATCAGGTAGAAGAAGATTTCAAAGCAGGAAGAGTATCGGCTAAGAACCTTTCAAATAAGCAAAAAGCTGTATTCCTCGACCGGGATGGTACAATTAATAAATATGTTGGATTTCTTAGAAACATTAATGACTTTGAGTTGATTAATGGTGTGTCAGAAGCAATCAAAAGAATTAATGCATCAGGTTATCTTGCTATTGTAATTACAAATCAGCCTGTTATTGCTAGAGGAGAAGTTACTTATGAAGAGTTAAATGAAATTCATAACAAGATGGAAACTCTTTTAGGTAATCATGGTGCTTATCTTGATTCAATTTATTATTGTCCACATCATCCTGATAGTGGCTTTGATGGGGAAATTAAAGAATTAAAGATTGATTGCGATTGTAGAAAACCTAAACCAGGACTATTATTAAAGGCTGCAGAAGAACTTAATATTGATTTAAGTAAATCTTGGATGATTGGTGATTCAAAAAATGATATTATGGCAGGAAAGAATGCAGGTTGTAAAACAGCATTAATTGGAAATGAAGATTATAAACAAGATATTACAGTGGATTCATTATTGACTTTTGTGAATGATACAATCAAAAAATTGTGAGTTCCCATCTAACGCTCCCATATGCTAAATAGATATCATTATTGTCAATATAGTTGGTAGTATATCCTTGTACAAAGGATGATGCTTATTATGTATTAAAAAAGAAACTATAAATGTTTGTCTGTTAGTGGTCGAAGAGACTATATGTCTCTACCATTGATTTCATCATTCAATATTACACTAATTTATTGTTTTTCGTAATTTTTTCTGTGTCATTTAAATAGATTACTCGCTACTATTGTTTCATGAAAACTAAGAACTGCTTTTGTTGTACTAACTGCAAGTATTGATATTTCTAGTATGGAACTATCTACAGAATTTAAGGTCAATTACAAAACAGGTTGTTTATTACAGACTAAAGCTCGTATTTTTATGAATCAGATGTAGCCTATACAGGAGCTCCATCACATAACGGAAAGCGAGGGCTGGGTACTGATAAACAGCCCTTTTTAATAGTGCTTTCAACAGAACAAGAAAATCAGTATCCACGTTTTGTTAAGATGCAGGAAGTGACCACAGATTCAAGCAATATCATAAAAGGATATTTTGAAAAATATGTAAAAATGTCCAAAGAAAGAAAATTGAATACAGCCGGCAAAACAACATACAATATCTTAAAAAATAGGATAGAAGTAAACAACGAAGTAATTGACTACGATAATGATAACCATCGATTATACTTTCTAAACAAGATCATATCCAATTTAAACAGTCAGTTTATTGATAGATTTCATGGCGTTACCAAAAGAATGTTGCCCTTATATTATTCTGAATTCGAATGGAGATTCAATCACAGGAACTGCAAGTCTATCATGGATAAGATCAAGAATTATATAATGCAATCAAGCATAGCCACTCGAAAGATGATTCGTGATTCAATGGACCAATATGCCACGGCTAGAGGCTTGGAAAATGCCTGGGGTTGTCAGATGGGTAATCACATACTTTTTTCAAATCTGGTGAATAACGAATCAATAGTTTCTGTCTCTGATATTTATAGTTTACTTCATATTCCTTTTCGTCAATTACGATCACACTGTCATTAGATACTTTACGTTCGATTTCAAGTAAAAAGCTGCGTTCAACCTCCTGATCAGACATTCTAATAATCAATGTACTTTCTGTAAAGAAACGTTCCATAGGTGATTTTCCATTCAATGATGAATGAATGCGTTGATTATATTCCTGCACATAGGCAAATAATGATTTTCTTAATTCTTCAATATCTTTAAAATCATTCATACAAAGCTGTGACATACACTGATCTTTCAATGTTCGAAACCAGCGCTCAATTTTCGCCTTTCCAGTTGGAGTTCGAGCAGGATTATAATGAATGATCGTTCCAATTCGTGCTGCCAGAAGATTCATCTGGCCGCTTCTGTAGTTGGCTCCATTATCAAAGTTGAATTTTTTTGGTTTCCCATATTTAATGACCACTCCACGAATCACACTCATCAGATTCACAAAATTATCGTTAAAGAATATATCGATTCCGACAATCATACGACTTGCATCATCTATAAGTGCAATAATATAAGTCCTCTGCTTCTTTCCATCTACTTTTAGATAAGGACCTACACTTGAATCTCCACACCACACTTCGTTTATATGTTCACATTCATATCGTCTCATATCTTTTATAGGTGTGATTCCTTTTGAATCCTTATATTTCTGTACAAATCGATTTACTGTAGACAAAGAAACATCTTTTTTTACGATTGTATTTGTGTCAAGAAGTCTCTGGTAGACTATCGTAGCTGGAAGTTTTGGATATTCAGACAATATATAAATAATTTGATTTTGAACATCCCCATCTAGCTTACGATATTGATTAGAATCATTTCTTGGCTTTGGGATCAATCCATCGAATCCTAATTTTAAGTACCGGTCATACCACCTTCTTACTGTATGAGGGTGCATCCCGGCCTTTGAACCTGCATCTCGAAAGAAATCACTTTTTGATTTGTACGTATCTATATTTCCAGATACAAATGGTGCAATAAATCCATATCTTTTTAAAGCTATTTCCTGTGCTGTTTTATGATCCATTATAAATTTTCCTCCTTACAGCGACATAATATACAAGGAAACGGCATAATTCCTCATACCTTATGTGGAGAGGGATAAAAAAATATTTCTAGTGCATTTAATCTGCATAAATTGTAATGAAAAAATTTTAAAACAGCTCTTAAAAAGATCAGTCTTCAATCTCATACTTTCAGACATCAGTCGCTCTTTCCAGTACTTTTGAAACTGGGACCGAATATAATAATACGAATATTCATTAATTTCTTCATTCCATTCTATCCAGTCAATGAAAGTATTAAGAAAGTCTGATTGAAGAGCTTTTAGATGAACTTCCAAAGCATATTGAGAATAAGGAACGATAGAATACAAAAGCACTGCATGAGTGGATTTACAACTCATACATTTAACACGAAGGATCCGTAAAAGTGACTGAATGTTTTCTGTATTTAACTTTACGAGTATAATAGCCATGTTTTTGAAAATCATGATGTTTACATTTAGGACATATTAAAGAATATAGATTTAAAGACTCTGTGAATTTTTTATACGATTCAGCATCTACCTGGTTGACGTTTGACTTATAAACAGTTATCAAAATCTTGTTCGTAAGAGCGGAGAGTAAAAAGAACTCATTGGCGTGCGTTGGTTTTTATCTCTTTTCTTTTTCTCACTTTCTATAGAACATATTATAAAAGTCATAACACGTAATTTGAATAGATTTTATTCAAACTTGTGCTATGACTTTTTCATTTAATGTGATTAGATTATTAACTTTCATATTCAAATAATTTGGCAATCAACAGCAAGTATTCAAGAAGTCATTAAGTTGCGAGTATAATCGAAGTGGCAGAAAAGTTATCTCTTATATCGGTTGTAACTTTTTTATGAACTCTATTGACAAGAAAACTTGGTAGGTGTGTAATTTAAATATGCAAAGAAAACTTGGCATGGAGGTGTTTTTATGAAAAAGGACGAAATCTTAAATGCAAGCAGAAAAGAACATCGCAATAAGGACTTGGCTGAAATGGAAGTGGTATATCAAGCTGGAAGTCACGCAAGCAGAGTTGGTGCTTTAGTGTGTTGTTTGCTTTCGCTGTTATCTTCTGTGCTTGCTCATACTATGATTTACAGTCCGTGGGTTATATACTTCAGCATTATTGCAACACAATGGTTAGTTCGTTTTATCAAAATGAAGCGAAAGAGCGATTTGGTCTTGACTGTTCTGTTTTTTGTGCTTTCCATTTTGGCATTTGTTGGATTTGTTAGCCACCTTTTAGAGGTGAGAATATGAAAGAACAATTACAACTGAAAAATCACTTAAAGGAAGTTCGCACAGAAGCAAATCTTTCTCAAGCTCAACTTGCAGAAATGGTGGGTGTATCAAGAAACACGATTAGTTCTATTGAAACAGGACAGTTTAATCCAACTGCAAAATTGGCTCTAATTCTTTGTATTGCATTGGACAAAAAATTTGAGGAACTATTCTATTTTTAGGAGGTCATTATGGAAAATATTATAATGTTGATTTTGGGAGTGTTCATATCTGTTGTGGGAATTATAAATATCAAAGGCAATATCAGCACAATTCATTCTTACAATAGGCGAAGAGTAAAAGAAGAAGATATACCAAAGTATGGAAAAACAGTCGGCACAGGAACGCTGATTATAGGAATATCTCTTGTATTAGGTTTTATTGTTTCGTTTTGGAGCGAAGAAATTATGGGATATATCATTCTGCCAGCGATTATTATCGGATTAGGTTTGATTCTTTATGGTCAATTCAAATATAATAAAGGTATTTTTTGAGTAGTAGATACAAAAATATTAGACAGAAAAACATCGTAGCAATACGGTTTTTTTTGTATATGACAAGAATGTGGAATAATATTCCAATTGTCACAATCCGTACATTTAAACTGATCAAAACCAAGATAACATGTGTGGCAAAGAAGAGAACGTTCTACATTGTCTAAAATGCA
>OHGZ01000652.1_pt1 | contig 23040 bp, 27 predicted proteins | sample 1567851 | NCBI WGS metagenome assembly OHGZ01 (sample SAMEA3879563, study PRJEB24766) | human gut metagenome | biome: human-associated habitat; feature: feces | place: USA | collected 1985/1987 | reverse complement strand
GGCGGGAGACGGTTCCTCCTCCAGCCTCCTCTGGTAATACTGCTTGTTTTTCAGAAATGACTCCCTGGAGTCCAGGGCCAGCAGCTCCAGCTCCGCCATACCCTTCAGCACGCCCAGCAGCTCCTGCACCTTTGCCCGAACGCCCTGTTCGGGCAGGACATTCAGATTGCTGGGATGAACGAAGTAGAAGGCCAGCTCTCCGTCCGCCGTTACAACGCTGGCGTTTTTAATATCATCGATGCCGATGAGCTGCCGGGTAGATTTTTTCCTGCTCATGCCGATTCCCTCCACACATAATATTGTTGTCCGAAAAAGAAAAACGCCGCAGCATAGCGCAGGAAGTCCAGCATGCTGATCCCTCCGTGCCGAATGCAGAGAAAGGCCAGCGCCGCTGTAATGACCAAGAGGATCATGCTGCCGGTCTGGGTCAGCGCCAGCACCGACAGCAAAAGCCCTGTCCCGATCCACGCCACATCCCGCAGCGTCCACAGCCACAGCATAGGCCGGGCCGTTAAATTTTCAGGGTATAGATACATAGTTTTCCTCCCAAAAGTGAAGCCGCAGGTGTGCGCCTGCGACTTCTGTGTGTTTTATTCTTCGTTCCCGGCATCATTCAGCTCGCGCTCAATGAGACCCAGAATGAAATCCTTCTGCTTCAGGCCGTTCCTGGCCAGATAGTCCTTCAGCCGGTCGAACAGTTCCTCCGGTACCTGGAATGCAATGGTGCGATTGTTGGCGTTCATAGTTCGTGCTCCTCCTTCAAAATGTTCTCTGAGTATGTCCGTGATGTAGTCGGCCAGGGTCTGGCCCCGCTGATCCTGCTCCGTCCGAAGCCGCTGGTGCAGCGACAGCGGGATGGGCGCGCAGAGGTTCTTTTTTTCTTCCATAGTCTGCTCCTTTCCGCCTCTCCCGAGGCAAGCAAAGCATAGCCCAACTGCGGCGCATAAGCTATTGACAAGTCTAACGAGAATAGAAGCGCAAAGGCAGCATACCGGACAAGTCTAACGAATATTTTCGCTCATCTGGACCGCCTGTACCAAACAGTGCATCACGAAGTCCACACAAGGGATGGCCACACTGTTGCCCAAGGCCTTATACCTTGCGCTGTCGGATGCACCGGGGATGTCCGTCCACCCGTCCGGGAAGCCCTGCAATCTCTCACATTCCAATGGAGTCAGGCGGCGAATGAGATGGGCATGGACATCTGCCTTTTGGCAAACGAGATCGACGGCATCTTTGCACTGTCGTGCGCTCTGTGTGCTGACCACATCATTTTCCCTGAAGTCATCCACACGCTGGCGGCTGTAGACCGCATGGTGATCTAATCCCGAGGATTGAGTTATCCCGAGGAAGTCAGATGGGCCATCGGCTTTTTGTTGCGAGATAGTGTTTTTGCTGCTGTAATTCATGTTAAAACCTCCGGATAATAAATTTGCGGCGACCAGCTATGATCTGGTCGCCGCATTGTGAACACGATTAAAATGTGGTAAAATCAAGCCAAACCATAAAGGCGCTTTATCAACTCCTCATCGTTTGCCCATATTGGTTCAATAGTATCTCCCTCTGTGACCTTGGATACCTTTTGAATTGCCTGCCGCTTCATCTCAGTATCGGCCCATGCATAGATCCGGGTTGTGTTGACGTCGGCATGCCCAAGGAACTCCGAGAGGAGGACAAGCGGCATCCCGGCACGATACAGATGCATGGCACGGGAATGCCTAAGTTGGTGTGGATGTACTCGTTCTGGCACTTCAGGACAAGCCCGCCTTGCCATTTCACCATATTTTTTCATAAAGAGATTAACGGCATCGGTGGACATTCTGCTTTTGCGACCATGATGCGTTGTAAAGAAAAGATAGTCATCACTCTGCCTTTGCTCGGTCGGATGTGCTTTATCCAGATAAGTTTTGAGCAATTCAACCACAGAGGGGGAGATTGGAACTATTCGCAGTTTATTTCCCTTTCCAGTAAGGCAGATTGTTGCATGAGTCTTTCGAATGCTCAAATCATGAATTTTTGCATCCACCAGTTCCTGGCAACGTGCTGCGGTGTCGTACATCAACCGCATAAAGCAGAAGTCACGGTATCCATTCGTCTTGAAGCGGTTGGGCTGCTCAAAAAGAGTTTCCAATGCAGGAGCCGTCAGAAACTCCACGACTTTTCCCGGAGTTTTCCGAACAGAAATATTGCCGACTTCGACCTGCATATAGATTTTGCCGGAATCTAATATCCCTGCATATTTTGTGAAAGAACGAATTGCCATCAAACGCAGATTTACCGTTGCTGGAGAACATCCTCTGGATTTTGAGAGCCATTCGAGAAAACCGGTTATATTTGAGTAAGTGATGTCCTCGAACCCAATACTGGCATATTCAAGCCCCAGTTCCGTTTTAAAATAAAGGAGAAGAAGATTTATTGCCTCTCGATACGATTTCTGAGTATTTAAGCTATAGCCTCTATGCTTGATCAAGTAGATGTCAAGGAAGTCCCTTACCGTTTTATAGAATTTCTCGTCTTTCAGTCGCATAAATCTGCCTCCATTTCAAGGGAACTATCAAGACGCAGTTCTGGCAAGTCGGTATAAAGCGTTGGAAGAAGATGAATATAATATGCCGTGCTCTCGAGATTTGAATGGCCCATATACTCGCTCAAATACGCAAGGCAGGCATTTATATCTTTTCCTTCCTTTACCCACTGGTACAGCCGATGTGTTGCAAATGTATGCCGCAGGTCATAAAGTCTGGGCCGGATCTCACCGTATCCGGATATGCCTGCCGTCTGAAGGAACCTTCTGAATGTCGGAATAATCCACTCCATTGAGTACATTCCGTCACCTCGGACACTTGGACTCTGGAAGAAATATTTGCGGTGAGGGTATATCTTCTCTACGCGCAGGTCATAATTCCTGCACAGTTCAAGCATATCTTCGGACAAGACAACGATTCTGTCTTTATGTCCTTTCGATTCAAGGATATTCACCGTCCCATCAAACAGGTTGACATCCTCTCTTCGGAGCCGTCTGGCTTCTACGGGTCTGAGACCGCAACAGTAGATCAAGCGAAATATTACAGATACCACCAGATGCTTTGTGGGTGCTCTAAGGCTGGGCTGCAGAGAATCTATTTCCTTGAACAACTTGGGCAAATCTTCCTTTGAATAAATGTAGGGGATATGGCGTCCGCTTTTCTTCGTGAGTTGAAGTGGTAAAAGATAAGCCTGTTCTCCTACACTATTCATGTATTTAGCGAGCTCCCGAATCACAGATACCCTATTCAATCTGGACAGATTTTTCTCGGTCTTGAACTGTTCAGCCCATTTCATGGCTAACTCCGCAGTCAAGCAGGTCTCGTTCGGAAATTGCTCACGGCAGAATTCATCAAAAGTTCGAAGAATGCACGCACTTCCGTGGTAGTCATAGCCGAGGGCTTGTTTCTTTTCAATCAAGCCGCAAATATAGGGTGCAAATGCCCCGGTGAATGCAGATCTCATAACAAAGCCTCCTGGACAACCTCAATACCGTCAAGTCCGAGTGCACACATTGCGAGCTTGTCCCGGCTGATCCGCATATATGCTTTCATGGAGCCAATCTGCGTATGCCCTAAGATTTCTTTCACTGTATCGATCGGTACTTCTTGGTTTATCATGGAACTGGCAACATACCTTCTGAAACTGTGAAAGCCTTTTCCATCGCCCGGAGTATACTCAACATCTGAGAGTTTCATATATTTTCTGAGCCGGTCTCCCGCAGCAGTCGAAGTCATGAAGTCAAAAGGAATACGGGAACGCACAAAGAGAGCTGGGGACTGCGTTTTGGGCCGCTCGTGAAGAATATAGTTCGCAATGGCGTTTCCTACCGATGCTTCGAGAGGAAGGTGCAGTTCCACTCCGGTTTTGTTCTGTACGAAGCGTATTTCATGATGAATCCAGTCAATGTCCGAGAGCGTTAAGCGAACAATATCCCCAGCTCTCAGTCCCAAACTGGCGGCAACAGCAAACATCGCAGTATCGCGGAGCGATAAGGACGGATTTTTTGCCGCTGCATCCACGACGGTGTGAACCTCTTTTGCGGAAAAGGCAGGCCGCAGTTTCTTTCGGGGCGCGGGACGAGTAGTCAATGCGGCGCTGAAATCGCAGCAGTTTTGTATGGACACCAAGTATGCGCTCAGATGTTTCAATGTGTTGCACACTCTGTCCATGCTCGATTTTCGTTGAGATGCGATGAACAGCAGAAAAGCGTTGACATTTACTAAATTAATATCTTGGCAAGTATGGCAACCGCTGGCATCGAGGTATGCAAAGAATTTGCGGCAGACATTCTCCTCGTCCCGTAAGCTCTCAAATCCAATGGCCCGCGTATTCGCTTCATGTTGACAGAATCTACGCAGGAGTTCGTGATAGTACGGAGCTAAGGAAATTTTCGGATCAGGTCTAACACGTTTCCAGACTATTTTTCCGGTTTGAACATACTCCTCGAAGAGAATGGATGCCTTTCTGACTTTTGCCCAGATCCGGTCGGCTACCAAACCATTTTCATGATCCAAGTGAAAACGATTCACAATTTCATTTGTAAATGCAGCACTATAAAATATCACCCCCTCGGAACGGTAGACCTTTATGATTGGCCACATTCCTTCGTAGTAGTAGTTTCGTATGCTGAACTTACCAAGCCCCAGAGCCCGCAATGCATCCAGCACTTTTGTGCATAGAACATCAAATACAATTTCATCGGACATAAAAACACCTCTGAATGCAGTTAGTCGACTTTCGCCGCCAACTACATTATAGAGGTGTTTTTATAATTTTTCTTATCTGGAGGTTATTTATGAACAACACACAAAAAGTATTGAAAAACCAGCACATTTGCGAACAGGCCACGCCTAATCTCGGGATAACTCAATCCTCGGGATTAGATCACTTATCTGGATATCCAGATAAGTGATCTGTGGCAGTCAGGGTATAGGCGATGTCCTGCTGGTATCCGATGCCGTTCCCACCATTTGGCGGCTGGCGGTCTATGGCATTTCCCGTAATGCAGATCACAGGTTCCTGCTCCACCAGCGGTACATTATTGCCGCCCGTCCCATAGCGGGCCGACATGGTGGGCGCTACCTCCTCCATCTGCCGGTAGCGGCTGTCAATGCCGTGGTTTTCATACACCAACGGCTGATGGCCGTGCTCCTGCGCCCGCAGTGTACCTGTCATACCCTCGGAAATTTCCATGACCTGACCGCCTTGATCGTTGATGCACAGCACAGACGGCATACTGTTGCCGCTGGCGCTTGCCTTCAGTGTTGGGGCAACACTTTCGTGGTATCCGATGCTCCCGGCACTGGCTCCGGCACCTGCAGAAAAACCGGCGACAAATGTCTGCTGTTTCATTCCTGGCTGCGCATTTAGAGCGCCCGCCACATCATGTAAGTCACGGACCTCATCTCTTTGGTTGGCCGCAAAGGCTATAACGCCATTCCTGCCGGTGGACATCCCACAGTTCACGCCCAAGGTCGCCGCCACATCACCGGTCAAGTCTCCGTTGTAGCCGTCAAAGCCCTCGTCCCGCTGGTTGATGTGATAGGCATCTATATCTGTGATCTGGCCATCCGGGAGCGCAAGACCCGCCTGGATCTTCAGCGCCCGTTCCAGCTTCTTTGGCAGCGCTTTGCCCCGTTCAAACGCCCGGCGCAGTATCCCCAAACAAGCCCTCGGCGTCAAATAATACTTTGTCGGCGGTGCGCCCTGCAAAATCCGCGATAAGGAAGATTCTCTTGCGTCTCTGGGGGACACCCCAGTATTGAGCGTCCAGGCACCGCCAGCATAGGGAGAAATCAGTTCCCAGTAGGATTCGCCCAGCAGGTTGCCATGCCCAGGGGTAAGGTCCAGGGACATGAACGGTACCGCACTTAATTCGAACGATCTCTTCCAGGACGATGCGGAAGTCCTCGCCTTTCCGCTCTCCGCTGGAGAAGGCTCCCGGCACATTTTCCCATACCATAAATCGGGGCCGAATATGGATACCTGCCCGGCCTCGTGATCTGTCTGCATCTCTCATCTCCTTTACGATGCGGATCTGTTCCATGAAGAGGCCGGAGCGCTCTCCGGCCAGCCCGGCTCTGGCTCCGGCTACGGACAGATCCTGACACGGGCTGCCGCCGCAGATGATATCCACCGGCGGCAGCATGGCCCCATCCAGCTTCGTAATATCTCCATAATGCAGCATCCCCGGCAGCCGCTGTTGCGTGACTCGGATGGGGAAAGGCTCGATCTCGCTGGCCCATAGGGGGATGACACTGTTGTGTCTGGCCGCCAACGGAAAACCGCCAATGCCGTCAAACAGGCTGCCCATAGTAATGCACCTCATTTGGCCGCCACCGTCCGGGCAATATTGACGGCGCTCTGAGCTGTGTAAACCGCCGAGGTAAGATTGGCCTTCGTGGTGGTGTCCAGCCCAAAGGCCCCAGCGATGCGGGGAATTTCCCCGGCAGAGAGCATGAGGCCCAAGCCAAGCAAGGCGTGGTCTTTGAATACCATCAGCCCGGCCACAAGGATGGTGGCCTGCAAGAACGCCGTGAGGCACAGGCCGATGACCTGCTTGCACCACTGGACGAATCCGTCTCCATACCCCCTGGGCACGGAGAACATATACAGGCTCCCCACGGCGATCTGGATCAGCAAAATACCACCACGCTTCAGATTGCTGAAAAATACCTTAATGACCGCATAGGCCATGAGGATAAGACAGAAAAGAACCATAAGCCCGCTGGTCTCCCGCCCAAAGCCCCGCAGGGGATAGGTGGACTCCGTCAGGCTTTCCAGGTTTTCAAGATCTGCCAGCGCCGCCTTTGCCGCATCCCCGATACTGGTGGACCCAAAGCCAGTGATGCCCGCCGTCAAGGTGCCCTGCAAGGAAATTGCCAGGGAATAGAGCCGCACCGGCACCTGGGTAAAAAGAGAGACGGCCAGAAAGCCCTTGAGGACATTCAGCGCCGTCTCTTTCACATTGCCCCGCCCAGCGGAATATTCGATGCCGCATTCAAACACAGCCACCACCAGCCCCGTGGCAAACAGGGCCCAGCCCAAATAGGAGAAAAACAGCACCACGCTCTGCACCCAGTTCATCTCAAAGAGCTCAGCGCCCATGCTGCCCATCTCGGAAAAGAAATTTCCGAGAAAACCCACCACCTGACTGTAAAACCAGTCCACGATCTGCCCCAGTATTTTGTCCGCTACAAAGTCCCAGATAAACAATTCATCACCTCCTGAACATGCAAAAACCGTCCCGTCAACCAACAGTGCAATTTTCCACTCATACCCCGATAATAGTCCAAATATACAGCGGCGCCGTCAGCGTAAAGACCAGGCATGCAAACAGAATGGCCGGAGCCGTCCATTCAAATTGCCCTGTTTTCCGATAGTCAAAATACGCCGTCCCCAGCTTCACGAAAAAGAAAATAGCCAGAATCATGTCGATGGCGGGGAATACCACCTTGTTGACCACCGACTTGATCTGCCCGGACGCTGCCGTCCAGGTGCTCTCCACCGCGCCCGCCACATCGCCGCTGCCTGCGGCAAAAACCACTACAGACAGCAGGCAGCACAGCAACGCCGTAATGCTTAGAATGAACATGATACGCTTTGCAGTTTTCATTTTGCGTCCTCCTTTACATTGTCATTTCATGTATCCCACGCCGCAGATCGCCCAATTTCTCCGCTGCCCAGTCGGGGATGCACTCGTCACGAATAATGCCTACGAACTCGGAGCGGTTCCACCTCGTGGTCTCGCCGTCTCCCAAACAGGTGCAGAGTACCGAGCGACCACGGGCGTGGGGTTGACAGCCAAAGCCGCTCAGCGCCAGCCACAGCTGATTTTCCGGCTGCCAGCAGGATTCCCGCAGCGTGTCTGGCGACAGGATCAGCACCCTGCCGGTGAAGTCCTGCTCCCCGGAATTGGGTTCACAGTGTTCTGCGCCGAACAGGTGCAGCTTTGCCAGCTCTGCCCGGTATTCGCTGACGAATCCGTCCAACACGGCGGGGTGGCTATTTATGAGGAAGGTATGCCGGTGTCCTCCATCTTCGGGGATAAAGATGGTTCGGCTCCACTTCTTATTGGTCTCATGGTAGCGGCCGTCATAGGACTGCTCCTGCAAGGTGTTGGCCAGCACAAAGCCCACCCGCTTGTAGCCATACTGGTCGATAACGCTTTTGGCGCAGTCGGTCCAAAGATGCATCCCGTCAAAGTCCCTGCGAATGGCCAGTTCTATGGCCCCGGCACAGGCACAGTTGGTGCGGAAATTAGCCCGCCACAGCTCCAACTCGCCCCGTTCCCGAGCCTCTTTGGCCGTGTAGGGGTACATCGTCTCACTCGGCAGCATAGACAATGTCTCCTTCCTCCAAAAGCTGCGCCAGTGCAGACGGGCAGCATCCACTCAGCATGAGCAGGGGACGAATGTTCTCCGGTACCTGCGGCACATCGTCCATGTCCCTTTCGCAGTCGCCTGCGCAGGGCATCCTGCATGCCTCCTGCAGCACACCCAGCAGTTCTACGGAAGCCTGAGATAAGCCATCCAGTGCGTGCAGCAGCTGCTCTGCCGTCATTTCCTGCGGCATGAGCAGGATGTGGTCCTGTCCCAGCCACGCAGACAGGGAGATACCCGCCAAGCCCAGTTCCTCCAGCGCACCGTTGGGAATGAGCAGGCCGTTCTTTTCAAATTTCATTTCATTGTTCATGCGAAGATCCTCCTATACTTTTAAAGGCCGCTGCGGTGTATGCACCAGCCTGCACGATTTGCCCCGGCTGTCATAGTCGCCGAAGAAGGACATCTGCGGCGCAAAGGTGCGGGGATCGTAGTTGGTCATGATGTACTCACGGTACTTGTTGTTTTTCTTCTTGGACTGGCTGTTGGGGCGCTCCACCTCGTAAATGAAGAAATCATCGTACAACTCCCGGATGTATGGGCAGTTGTTATAGGACACCATAGCGAAGCCCGTATGCTTTACCAGTACATCGTGGAGCCGCTGGTGGTCGCTGCGTGGAAACTCCACCGTATAGCATTCCGCCTCATAGTAGGGCGGGTCACAGTAGACCACGGTCTGCGGGTCGTTGCGGGCGGTGATGATACTCTCGAAATCTTTGTTTTCCAGCACCGCATCCTTCAGCCGGTGAGAGCACTCCCACAGATCCCGGAAAAACCGCCGTATATCGCAGGAGCCTACGCCATAGCTGTCTCCGCTGCCATTGTAGCTGTAGCGCTGCAGCTTATAAAATGCTGCGGCACGGCGCACATCACCCAGACGGCCACGCTCCAAAAGCAGCTGCTGCACGACCTCTGCCTGGGGCGGCTGCAATAGAATTTCCGTCAGATCCAGCTGCTGCTCCATATATTCCATGGTGAAGTCCTCGCCCCGAAGCTGACGCTGCAGTACATCGAATTCATCATGGGCGTTGATAGGAAGAAAGCCCAACTCCCTGACCAGCTCCAGCGGACGCTCCTTGGCGCAGAAGAGCAGGTTATATAAATCGTGGTTCAGGTCGTTGTAGATCTGCAGACACCCGCTGGGGACGGAAGTATTCATGGTGATAATGCCGCTGCCGCCAAACACATCCACCAGTGTCTTGTAGTGGGTAGGCAGCAGCATTTGGATGGCCCACATGAGCTGGGCCTTGCCGCCTACCCACGGCATGAGCTTCGTCATCTGCCTACTCACCGAATTTCTCCAGCGCCCGCTCCAGTCCGGAGATGGCGGCGTCTAACCCGCTGCGCATTTTCTCAAGGCTTCGGATGGTGGCATAGACCTCTGCCGCCGTCTCCGCATAGTAATACCCCCGCTGATCTGCTGCGATCGGCACAGTGCCTCGCCGCAGGCGGTTGATGTGCCTGCGAAGCTCGTTTCCGCTGATGCCCAGCGCCCGCTCCAATTCCCGGCTGCTGACCACATTTTTATGTCCCTTGCATCCGTTCTCCAGATACCGGGAGATGGTCTCCTTCGTCATTCTTGCACTCCTTTCCGGGTACCGCTCACCGAAAAGGGTGCAAAAAGTGGGACCGCTGTCCCTTTTCGGAAAGCGGCCCCATTATTGATTCAGTTTACTGCATGGTCATATCCATGCCCTGCTGCGGCAGATGCATAGGCTGTCCATCCGGACGATGGACATAGCCATAGTCACTGAGGATGCCCCTATCTCTATACATCAGGTCTGCGCCGTAGGCGGTGAGATTCAAATTCCGGATGAGCAGGTCAAGCTCTGGCCCGTCTGCCATAAGGGAAAGTTCCTCCCGTGCCCGATCCTCCAACGAGTGGATATTCGGTTCGAAGGCGTATTCACTCAGGTGCTCTGTCAGCGCCATGGCATCCTCCAGCTTGTAAATATCCAGCTGACTGGCCACTGCCTTGAACGCCGCCAGTTCCCCATTTGCATCCAGCATTTCGAGACACTGCGCAAATTGATTGACCTGCTCCATGCTGGTGTGAGCCATATCTACGAAGGCCCACATCTCCGGCATGGCGGTGTCGCATTCCTCCAGCTGCACCTCCTGCCAGCTATCCACGCCCAGCGCATCCAGCACAGCGTTCAACCTCGTCTGCGTCGTAGGCAGATCCAGGCGCATGGCGCAGGTATCGCTGGCGCAGAGAAAGCGAATCATATAGGGCGGCTTTCGGGGCGGCCTGCCTAAATTCGGCGGAGCCTGCCGCAGCTCGGCTTCCCGCACTACATAGCCGTTCGGGGTCATAGCGCCATGTTCGTCCCGGCGCATCCTTTCACCGATCTTGGCATAGTCCAACAGCTCCAGCACACCATCCGGCATTTGTTCCAGCTCCGGCAGGAAATCGTTCTCCACATAGAACCGGCCCAGTGCCGCATCATCCCGGACCTCCGCCACCACATGACAGCCATCCACGCTGTACGCCAGATCCAGCAATCGCTGGAGGGTCAGTTCACCGCCATTGGTTTGGCACAGCTCGTCGACCTCCATCTGCACCAGTCCCTCAAAGGCAATGGCTTCTACATGGTCGAATGTGCTCAGCTGCTCCGCCAGAGCGTTGAACTGATACAGGTCGCTGTCATCAAGGAGCGGTGCAAGAAAACCGTACCGGCCAATGTCCTCCACCTGCCAATAGGGTTCCCGTCCATCCACCAGCCGCAGCTTATCCAGTGCGTCTATCAGTTCCCACGGCGTAGCGGGCAGATCCAGCTCTGCGTGATTACTGCGATCCGGATCACCCAGATATACGGAGAAAACCTTTTTATCCAAGCTCCATACCCCCTCTCTGCTGCGCAATGTCCATACAGTGATCCGGGTCTGCGCCGGGGACATCCCAGCCGCACATGCTGCCGATCTTCATAGCTTCCTCCTGAGCGGGTGTCACACCCAGCTTCCGGTTTTGCTCATCCGCAATGCGGCGGTTTTCCTGTGCATCCGGCGTAGACCAGTCGCTGGGATAGTACCCGCTCTCCCCACGCTTCACGCAGATGAGCTGCCCCGTACCCGGCAGCAGGGTAAAACACAGCTGAGGCAGCTTGTCCCGGTAAGGCTCGAACCGCTCCTGCTCCGTCCGGATGCTCCAGTCCTCATCCTGCCACAGGTGGACATACAGCTCCCGGCCACCGTCCAGTGCGATCTCCCGCTGCTCGAAGCCCTCACCCCAGCCATCCGAGGCTTGGCCGGAGATGTACTTCTTCAGCGCAGCCAGCTCTCCAGCCGACAGTTCGCCGCTGATCTGACACTCCGCCACGCCCCACAGCCTGCCGTGCCGCTGCTCCACATCGAAGACAACGGAATGTACCTTGTCGTTGACGCTGTCCGGTTTTCTGTACCAGTACATGATGCCTCTGACCTGTTCCTCCTGCATGCGGTTTTTGAATAAGGCGCTGCGGATCTTGTCCTCATACGATGCCAATTCGCCGCCGGTGAGCCGTTCCGCCTCCTCCGGCATATCGCCCCACTCATCCGGCTCGTAGAGCTCGGCAGTCAGGGGCATATACAACTTCAGCACGCTGCGTTCGGGCGGCAGGACAGTGAAGCTGTCCTCGCCGGGGATGAGGGCCAGAGTCCGCCCGTTGTCCCATTTCATCTGAAATTGCCCGGCGTCATCTACGCACACAAGCGTACCCTCTGTGCCGGGTGCTACCGGCGCATAGGGGTCCTCCATGGAAACCAGCCGAATGCGGGTGCCGGGCTGGTATTTTTCCCGCAGGAATTTTACCATTTTCTCGGATGTAAACATTTTTAGATCCCTCCTATTTTCTGTGTGTATTCAGATAGCGTATATGGATCATCCTCACTGAAGAAATCCAGCAAAATATCATCCGCCGCCTTGCAGACGGTAGGGTCGTCTGTCAGGACTTCGTAGCGAAACCCGGTGGTATCCCGATAGGGCAGTTCCTCCCGGATACAATCCAGAAACGACTCTGCATCGTAATAGAGGATGTCATCGTCCCCGACAAATGTGGCCTTGCCAATAGGCTCCATAATGCATCACTTCCTTCTTTCGCAATACACCACCAGCCGTTGCCGTCCTCCGCTGGCGTAGGGATGGCAGGTGATGAGCGTCAGCAGGTCACGCCCCGGCTGGATTTTGATCTTCTCCACCTCATAGGGCTGGATGATCTGAATGTCAACCACCGTGTAGGTGAGCGTTTCCCATAGATTCGTAATCGTTACCATATCGCCCGCCTGCAAGCGGTCTATGTGCCGAAAATAATCCGCGCCATACCATCCTCTATGCCCGGCAATAACGCAGTTGGTACTCATGCCGCCAATGGGCGCCGAAGTGTTCCCCAGCACCGCCGCCCCTGCGGCAAGGTGCGAATCCGACGCGCCCAAGTAGACCGGCATGACCAGCTCCAGCGTGGGTATCTCCAATACACCTATGACCTCGTCCTCCACGCCGTAGTCTCTCAGCAATACAGCAGGCTCCTCACAGGCCAAAGCGTCGGCCAGTCCCGCCTGCCGCTCCGTAAAAATGCGCTGGTTATATCCCTGCAAGTCCGTCAGCAGCTCGGAGTATGGCTGTCTCGCCTCCTCCAAAAAGCCCTGTGCCGCTGCGCTCATGTCCGCTTGCAGCCTATGCCCGGAAACCACCGGCCACAGCAGAATACAAAGCCCCGCCCCGGCCAGCGCCACCGCCAACAAAGCAGCTTTTTTACCCACGGCGTTTCCTCCTTGCAAAGAAGCAGACCCCGCCAACCGCAGCCAACACACCAAGGCCGATGCCCAAGCCCGTGAGATAGTGCTGCGTCCACGAAGACGCAGCCTTCGGAGTTTTTCCATTTTCTACCACCAGCTCCGGCACATACGGCGCCCGATGTCCCCGCACCAGCAGCCGGTGGGTGTTCACCCCAAAGGGCGTACAGGTCACCAGCGTCACCAGATCTTGCCCGTCCTCGATTTGCAGCAGCGATGTGTCCCCAGGCAGCACCGTGGCGATCTGGTCCACCTCGTAGGCCAGCACCTCGCCCAGCACATGGATATAGAAAACATCGCCTTTCACCAACTGGTCAATGTCCGAAAACAGCTTCGCCGAAGCCATCCCGCTGTGAGCCGACAGCACCGCATGGGTGCCTGCCCCGCCCACAGGCAGGGAAGTGCCCACCACATGCCCCACGGCCCGCTCCAGCGTTTCCGCCCCCGTGCCGTGCCGCACCGGGAGATACACGCCGATTTTCGGGATGTCGATAGTACACATGGCTCCGCCCAAGGTGAGCTGCTCTGCATAGACCAAGGGAGAGGCCGAAACCCCTCCCGCACTGACCGCCGCCTCACCCCGCAGCAAGGCGTTATACATCTCCGCCGCCCGGCGCTGCTCGGCCAGCTCCACATTGTCAGTGTCCGCAATAGCGGCGGTGTACACCGCCTCCACATCCGAGTGATACTTTTCACTTACCAGTTCACCCATAAGCGGGTAGAGCAGCAATCCCAGCGACAGAAGCACGCAGGCCACCGCCAGCAGTCGCCACTTCACTGGTCGTTCCTATTGTGCTTCCGCCCCCGGACCACAATAAACGCCGCCACGCCCAGCAGCATGCAGCCGCCCACAGTGAACATCCAGGTGCCGTAGCCGCCAGTCTTGGGCAGGTCAAAGCCAGGGTTATTGATGACCGTCAGCGGCACGATGGCATTGCCGCTCTCCAGGTCCACCGCGTCGCCGTTGACGCTGCCGCTGGCCGTCAGGAGCTTCACGCCGCAGGTCTCGCAGGCGCTCTCGCCCTCCGCAGCGGTAATAACAATTTCAATACCGTCCTTCAGCAGCACATATCCCTTGTCCGTGGCTGTCTCCGTCAGCGTATAGGTGTCGTCCTCCAGACCGTTCACGATGGTATGACCGCTGTCATTCGGAACAAAAGTGGTTGCATCGGCCTTCTTGCCGGTAAAGCCCTTGACATAGTACATGCCATCCCTCTGCTCGGCAATGACATACACATCGTCCGTGTCGTTGTGCAGCAGGAAATGAACATTGGCCAGGTCGCCATTGCCGTCCGAAAACTGCTTCAGCACATCCACGCCGTAGGTATACACATGGCAGCAGTCCTGGAGCGTATCAAAGTAACCGGTATTGGTGCGCTTCCAGGTCAGCCCCACCTCGTTGGGGTTGTCGGTATCACCCAGCTGTGCGTCAGCGGTAAGGGTCGCCGCATAGGTGATCCGCATGGTACAGTCGCTGTAACCACGCTTCACGCTATCGGTGTAGACACTTGCGGATTCATTGATGTCCGCCAGCCCGGTCTCTGTCATACCAATGGTCATGGTGTTGGCAGCGTCATCATAGCTGACGGCGAACTTGCCGGAATCCTCGTCCCATGCCGTAATCTGATCTGTGCATCCGGCATCCCGGAAGAACTCGATGACCACATCGCTTCTGTTGTAGCGGATTCCCTCGCTCAGCGTGTCCACAAAGGTATAAGCAGTCAAACTGGTAGCCTTAGAGGTAATGGTGGGCAGCTTAGAGATGATCTGATACTCCACCACATCCCCCACAGAAGCGGTGGCGGTGTGTGCATAGCCGTCCGTAATATCCCCCGTGCCGCCGTTCTTGCCGGTGCTGTTTTTGCCCTCCCGGACGGTTTTTTCCAGCGTGGGATTGCCGGTCTGATTTTTCGGGTACACGGTCACATCGTAGTTCCAGTTTTTGCCGTCCATGGTGGTCATGGGCAGGGAAACAAAAAACGGGTTGCAGGTGCTGGTGACATTCTCCGGCACACGGGTCTCCACCACCAGATACAGCCCCTGCTCCAGTCCACCGACCTTGCTGTGTCCGTTTTCATCCGTCTCGGGCATGGCCCCGCCGTTCCGGACAGCAATCTCCAGCGCATTTTTGACGGTGGTAGCATTGTCGGCCAAAGCGTCCGCCAGGGCTTTGTTCAGCTTGTCGGAGGTAAAGTAGAACACGCCGTTCCCTCTCTTGTAAGCGTCCGCCTTAGTCAGTCCAATGGCCTGGAGCACTGCGTCGTCCGCAAAGCCATACAGCACGCCCACCTTATATTGTCCATTCTCCCGCTGGCTGTAAGTGGAGATGGACGCCACCCGCAGATAGCTAAACTCCACGCCCTGAATGGCGTACTTTGCCAGCTTGTCGGTAACGGCATCGTCCTGCACACCGGTGCTGACATAGGACGCCGCATCCCACGCCCCGTCTGCGCTGGCTGCCGTGATGTCGTACTTGTAAAGGGAAAGGGATGCCTTTCGCCCGGAGTCAATGGTCGGCGCCGCGAACGCCGTGGTGATAAGCCCCAAGGCCATGACCATGACCAGGAGCAGCGCCCAAAGTCGTTTCGTTTTCTTCATGGTTCAGTTCTCCTTTTTCATCGTGGTTTTTTTGCAAAAATAAATACCCGTGCCGACACCCATGCCGAGCATGAGTGCCGCAAACAGAATATAAATTGTGAATCCCGCCCCGCCCGTAAAGGGCAGCGCAAAGCCCGCATTGTTGCAGGCGGTAATGGTGATGTCGTGTTCGCTTGCATCCAGCGTCCCCAAAAACAAAGGCTCCGTCATCAGCGTCATTCCCTCCGCCGCCTGCACCTCCGTCACCCGGTAGTAGGTGCCGCCGTCTGCTGTCAAATCTTCCCAGCAAACCGAGCCGCCCGCACCCGTTTCCGCTGTGCTCACCTCCTGCCAGTTTACCTGGTCCGCAGAGGATTCCAGCAGAAACCGGATCCCGGACAGAGGATCACCCTCGGCATCCACCTTCTTCACCGTGATCCTGCCGGGGATGTCAGCGGTCTTGATTTTAAGGTAAGCAGTCACTGGGTCCCGAACGCTGGCGGAATAGGTGACCACATCCTGAATACCGGTAGCCGATCCCCACACGCCGTCGCCCCAGACTACCACGCCCGCATGGGTAGTGCCATTTTTGCTGCTCACCACGGTGACAGCCTCCGGGATAGGCTTCTCCGTGGAAACCGTCAGCACATTCCCGCTCTTGCTGAAAGTCAGATCGGCATCCTCACAGCTGAAGCTGTACTTTCCCAGCATCCCGTTGGTGTCGGTGACGCTGCCGGTAAACTTGCTTCCGTCCCAAGTCAGCTCCAGCGTCTCTGCATCGGTGGCGGTAGAAGTGCAGAAGCTGGGACGTTTGCTGTGGGTCTGCACAGAATCTACAATGGAATCATAGTAGCTGAGGATCTTGCCCCGCAGGGGATGGGTGGCATCCACCCGCTCCAAGGCCTCGTTATAGCCCATAGACTTCACATCAATATGGCGGAAGCTGCTGTCCCGTTCGCCTGCCACTACCTCCCAAATGAGGACCTGCGTGGCATAGGCCCAGGCCATCTTCTCCGCCGTGCTCTCTACATCTGCCCACCAGCCGCCGCCAATGGTCCCGTGGTAGCCGTAGCTCATGATACGGCCAATCAGCCGCTGCACTTCGCGGGGCGTAAGGGGATGCCCGTCAGGCAGGCTCAGGTGATCCCACCAGGTATCGTCGTGGTCTGTGAGGGAATCGTAGTTTTTCTGCGGTGCGCCGGGTTCGATGCAGTAAGCTACCTCGCCCTGCCAGGAGTCCAGACACCGGAATTGCGTGTAGCTGGAAGCCCCTACCCGGTAGCCAAACCGCAGATCCAGCACGCCGTGGCCCCAGTTGCCGCTGGACTTCAAGGTATCATCTGACAGGGGGAAATTCCAGATATACACCTGGTTGGATGCGGCGAAGGCTGTGGTAGGCAGCAGGCATAGGCACAACACCAACGCCAGCAGAAAAGCCGTCCCGCACTTGATGATTCGTTTCAAAATAGACCTCCTATTCTCCTAAATTTTTACATAAGAAAAAGGCCCTCCATGAGAGCCTTTTCCCCACAAATTCTGCGTCACCCGCGACCGATGAACAGTTCGTACTGTCCGTCTCCGATCCGTTCTGCCCAGATCCAGACGGCGGTACAGCCTTCCTGATCCTTATAGTACGCCAGATCATCCCGGATGTAGGCGGCCAGAACATCTTCCGTCTTACTGCTGCACCGAATGGGCGTATCCCATGTGCCGGCCGTCCCCTGATCCAGCACCAGCCCGATGCTCACGGCGCAGTCCTTGGCGTAGGCCAGCCAGTAGTCCATGGCAAAGCCTTTCTCCTCCGGCTGGGGAGCTGTCTCGTCCGTCACGGGTTTAGAGGGGGCGGATTCTGTGGGCGGAGCCTCGGGCGGCACAGTCTCGGCAGGCAGCACCTGCACCGGAGGATCTTCCGCTTTGGGTTTTGTTTCTCCGGCAGAGGAAGTGGTTTTCTTTTCTCCCGACGGCTCCGCATCGACAGGGCCGGGGCGTTCTGCCTCATCTTGTGTTACGACCTCCGAAGGGTTTTCGTTTCCATTTTGCGCCGCTGTGGTCCCGGAAGCGGCGGCAGATGCCACTTGCGGCGGATCTCCTTCTGTCGTTTTCGCAGATGCTCCGGCTCCGCCGCAGCCTGCGAGGAGAAGCACGCTCAGCATACCCGCCATGATTTGCAGTTTTTTCATTTTGTACCTCCAGTTTTTATTTTTCTTTTCCGTCCTGTGTTGGTACACAACACAACTACCACAGGATCGCCCACAAGTCAACGGGAATCTGCGCAGCTGCCATAGAAAACGGGAGGCCCTCTGGCACGAGCTCCGTTCCAACTCATGCCATGCCGCCCATTTCCATGCGGGGTGCTTCTTCCTGCGCCATGTTCTGCCGCTGGACATCCAGATCATAGGCCGTCAGATACCCGTTATAGTCACCAGGGGACGGATTACAACGCAGGCAGTAGCGGTAATGCTCCGTTTCCACGATGTAACCGTAGTTTTGTGTCCAGCCGCCACTGATTTTGCCACCGCGGGCATAACAGAAACGCTCCATGGCAAAGCGGTTTTTCAGCACACTCTCCCGCAGCGTGTCCACGACCTCCTGCAGCTCCGCTTTGAACACAGGGCTGTTCAGCTCCTCCGGGCCACGGGGCCACCATGTATGCCAGAACTCGTTGCCGCTGCGCCCGAAGTCCATGCGGACATGGCCAACGGTACCCAGCCGCTTATCTTCTTCGGGGTGCGGGGTATAAAATAAGCCCGCCTCCTCCGGGCGGGCGGGTCGGATATGAAATTTCATGTTCTCCGCGGGATACGGGAGCTGATGTGCTTCGCAGAACTCACGGAGCGTCATGTTGCCTTCATCGAGAAAACCGAGCTCATCCCGCACATCCAGCCGTCCGAACTTAGGCATCGCCAGCTTTTCCGGCATCAGTACTGAGCCTGCGTGGTTGACCACAACATTTTCTTCCATGTAGCACAGCTCACCGGGATCATCGTCAGAGCCTCGAATGTCATAGCAGTACCAGCCCTTCGGCACGGTATCACGGGCAATACGCCCGTTGGTGAACAGCGCGGGCTTATCAAATACTTCAATGTGTTGGAATTCCTCTGTTCTTGCGTTTACAGCCATTTGGTGTTCCTTCCTTTCTTGGTAACGGCAAACATACTACACATCTGCCGCAAAGTCTACTGAAACATTTGCTGCCCCTGCCGCTGCTCCGGGAAGGGCGGGTCCAAGCGGCGCAGCAGACCGAACTCCGTTTCCGTTACACCGTCATTTTCCATGCGGTCCTGACCGTATTGCTCAAAATCCATGTAGCCGTCCAGTTCGTAGATGGCCTCATCATCCAGCTCCAGCGTTTCCTGCAATCGCTGCTGACCGTAACCATAGGCGCCCTCCGTGATGCGCTGGTAGTTGTCCAGATCTTGCAGGAGATCACAGGCACGGTGCAGGGTCTCCGGCTTCTCAGCCTCCAGCACGGCGGCGTAGGTCAGGAGCGCACCGTCCTGCTGCCAGATGTCCTCCAAGGCTTCAGCAAAATCGTTGTAATCCTCCACGGCGGGGCAATCCGAATCGCGGATCAGCTCACCGATGTATGGCACCTTGAAGCGAATATCACAGAGCATGGCATCCGCGAAAACATCAATATCAAGATAAGCCTTCACCGCATCGAGGTATTCCTCGTCAGCGGGGAGGACGAGGGTGTAGTCCGGCTTTCCCTCGACGCGCAGCGTCATGCGGAGCATCTCATCCCTGCTCTCATCCCGCCAAGGCTCTGCCGGCGAAAGATAGCTGCGGTCGATCCCCATATCCAGTGTCAGCAAACTGCGGGCGTTGGGGACAAAGGCACTGTACCGGGCGTAGTTGTACCCCTGTGGGTCAACAAGGAAACCGTCCGTTCCATCCGCGTCGAGGATGAGCAGACAGTGCCTGGCATCCTCATCGTGCCGGATGGCGTTTTTGTTCTCTGCGATGAAATCGTAATCAGCCAGCAGTGCGCGGCTGAACTGCTTGAATCGCTGGGCGGGTAACTCGATTACCTTATCTACACTGCATGCTTCGCCTTCATACTCGGACTGTTTCCGCCTGAGTTCTGCTTGAATAATCACATCATCCCTCCCATCTCCATGCGGCTGCTCTGGCTGCCGTTCATCACTTCCTCCATGCTGTAATAGCCCTTATAGGCGATGTAGCCACGGTCGGTGAACATTCCGTCCTCCGCGTTCATGCGCTCCATGCCGTACTTTTCATAGTCATAAAAAGCATCGAGGTTTTCGTCATACTCGAAGCGGCCGGACTGCTGGATCATGTACTTGCCGTATTCCTGCGGCGTATGTGCGCCGGGGGCAAAGTCAAAGAGGTCGAGGCTTTCCGCAAGATTTTTGATCTGCGTCGCGGACTTTGGCTCTGCCAGCATGACCACAGCGCCCAGCTTTTCCATATCCGCTTTTGATAACCCATCCGTTGCCTCTGCCAGTTCGTTGAGGTCGGAGAGAGTTTCGTACTCCATATCCAACAGGACATCCACCTCATTGGGGAGCTGGCTGTCCTCCAGCCGCAGGCGGACATCGGCGGGATCTGTGATGCCCCCGCGAAGGAGGGCGCGGTCGATCTCATCCTGAATCATGGGGAGGAACAGCCATGTGATGTGTTCTGTGTCCTCCGGCTCGGCTTTGGAGGTCACCGCAACGGTGATGACATTCGGCTCATAGTAATAGCAGGGGAAGAAGCGGCCGTCGTAGAACTGCTCCAGCTTCATGCCGTTGTCGTAGACCACGCCGTAGGGGGTGATCGTGCCGCTGCCGCTTTCAATGAGCTGCCGTGCGGTTCCCTTGCCGTCCAGCGCGTTCAGTTCATCCACGCTTGCGCTGCCGCCGTGCAGGTTCATGTAGTGGTCACGGCCAACAGCGGCGAGGTCGGAAAAATCGGTGATGACCGTGGCCTGCTGGCAGCAGAAGGTCAGGTTGATGAGATCTTTCAGCTGGAACAGCTCCAACTTGTGAGCCATCGCCTGAAACTGTGCGGCCTCGCCGGTGTCGAAGCTTTCCAGCCGCTTGGCGAGGTAGTTCAGCTCCTCCACATTGACCGTGAGCATTTCCACTCGCTTAAGAACGGTGTAGAAGCTGTCGATCTTCTCCACCTTGCAGTCCGTCTTGACCGCGTCGCCGATCTCCAATGCCTCCAACAGCTCCATGCAGTGTGCGTACTGGTCATGTGGGATGGGGAATGGGATGGTCGCCACGCCGTATTCCGGGTGGTTGGGATTACCGAGAACCGCTTGAATCATCATGTTTCATTCACTCCTTTTTCCAAATTCAAAACCGCATCTCCGTATTTGGCCATCAGTAGTGCGCCAGTGATCAGGTGGAACGCCTCATCTGTGACCAGTTCCGGAGACGCAAGGTCCGCAAGAGTAATATTGCAGCAGCCGACTGCAATGGCCTTCGCCGCCTGGTAGACGCTGTATAACTCCGGCTCGATCCCTCCGAGACGGACGCTTTGAAAGTCAAAACCGTCGTTCCCGCATTTCCAGACCATTCTGCGCCAAAGGCTCTCGTATGCCGTGAGCAGGAAGAGAGCCGCTTTGTTCCGGTCAGACAGACGCCAGCAGCGTTCCCGCCAGTATGTCCATCTTCGCCGGTGGGCATTGGACAGGAAGAATTGAGGGTTTCTTTCTCTGAGTTGCTGATGCATCCGTTTTCGGAACTGCGGCCCCATAGAGGGTTCGAAGCAGTCCCGCACGAACTCATTCATCTCCAGTACACCTGCTTCGATCCGTTCCTCCAGACAGGTGCATTCACACAGGCGGCACGGATGCTTGCGGTCATAGTTCTGGCAGTATTCGCACGCCACATCTTTGGGCGTGTAATGAAATGGGCTGCGGTATATTCCACCGCCTCTGGGTTTTTGACCGGGCTGAGACATCATCAACTGCTCCAACGCCTGCAGCGGCGTGTCTCGCATGAAATAGTACGGCATAAGCGAACTCCTCTCTGAAATGAAAAAAGGGCCGGAATCTTATTGCTAAGACTCCGGCCCGTTCCGTTTGATATTACATTGTCTGTTGCTGCGCGACTTGTTCCAAGGCTTCTTCCTGCTGCCGGATTCGCTCGTCCAAATCCGGCACACACTCCTCAATCTGCTGCTGAACACTGCGGATCATTTTTTCCTGCTCTCCCGTGAGTTCAAAGAAATCTCCGTCTACAGAGTCCGCACAGCAGCGATAAATCTCGGTCATCTGCTCTGGGGTGAAAAGCCGTTCCTTTTGAATCAGCCCGGAGCGGATAGCAAAGTCCTGTTTGGCTCCTGCATAGTTCTCCATGAAATAGTGCCCATGACATACTCCTGTGTGCCCATAGGCCCAATCCCATGTGACGAAGTGGACTCCGTGTTTGCTCTGAACTCCAGCCAGCACAGTGCCGTTGAAATCCGCCAGCACCTTGTAGCCGTCCTCCAGACCGTCGGCTTTCAAAAAGGGCGCTGTTTCCATCTGCCGCATATATTCCGCTGTGTTTCTGACGATCTCATACACCATGTCCTTGGCGGCGACCCGTTCCGGTTCATTAATGTCCTCATTTCGGTAGGTGATGCCGCCGTTCTCGGTCACCTCGCACAGCGGCGCACCGTCAAGCAGGACACGAAGCTTGCCGGTATCAGTTTTGCCCGTCTGAAATCCTTCTCGGGCAAGGACGATTGCCGTTTCTCTGAGGTAACGGTCCTTTTCTTCTGTGCTGATGCTCATGTAACTCCTCCCGTGCATAAAAAATAAGGCCGGAGCATGATTGCTCCGGCCTTCAAATACAGGCGCTGCGACCAGCGCCCTTTTTGAAATGAAAAAGGGCACCGCTTTCTTAGTCCGTCAGGACCAACAAAACGACGCCCAAATCTTTGTGATTCTTTTTTGAGAAAAATACCGCTGCCAGCCAGAAAAATCGCCGCTGAAAAAGGGCGCTGGCTGAACGCATCTGCATGAAACAGGAAAACGCCCGGTTCGAATCGGGGCAGACGCCCTGAAACAGCGATTTGCATCTATGGTTTGAGAGAAGAAATCCGGGCTTGAAAAAGCCCGGAAACGGTTGATGCGCCTGACTTTTCGCCAGACGCATCTATACCGTTTCGTTCAAATGGAGGTGACACCCAGATTTGAACTGGGGAATGAGGGTTTTGCAGACCCTTGCCTTACCACTTGGCTATGTCACCGTATGGAAAAAGGAGCAAATGCTTTGCTCCTTTTTCATTTGGAGCGGGCGACGAGGCTCGAACTCGCTACCTCCACCTTGGCAAGGTGGCGCTC
>OHGZ01000648.1_pt1 | contig 23201 bp, 20 predicted proteins | sample 1567851 | NCBI WGS metagenome assembly OHGZ01 (sample SAMEA3879563, study PRJEB24766) | human gut metagenome | biome: human-associated habitat; feature: feces | place: USA | collected 1985/1987 | reverse complement strand
ATTTTCTTAATAGTTCGGCCGCAATTCGGTATATGCTGTCGTTCGACAGAAAAAATGAACAGCACCGCCTGCGGAAAATTCCGGCGGTCGGTGCTGCTCGGTAAAGTTAACTATAGAATGACATGTTGGGAATGCTAAGTATCAGCAGTTTATGCAAAAAATCACCATTCAAAACCCGCCATGATTTTTTCAAGCGCATCTACAGCGGCAGCGCCGCCCGAGACAACGCCGTAACCGACGTTTGCAAGGTTTCCGACAAGCTCCGCAAGCTTTGCCGATGAGTATTTTTTTGCGGCTGTGCAAGCCTTTGTGTTGGCGTAGCGGTTTCCCTCAAGCTTTGCGGCAGCAGTCTGCGCGCTGAGTCCCCCGTCCATAAGCTTCCTGCCCTCAAGCATCAGCTTAAAACGTGACTCGAGGAACGAGGCAATGCCGAGCGCAGCGTCCCTGTCCTCCAACAATCCGTGCAGCGCGCGCATTCCGTCCCTGACCTTGCCTGCCGTAAAGCAATCTATCATCGCAAAAACCTGAAATTCAATGCTGCCGACCGTGCAGCGGGAAATTGTATCCCGTGTAATCGTCCCGCCCGGCCCGACGGTATCGATGAGCTTTTGCAGTTCGTTGCTTATTGCGGTCATATCCGTGCCGACAAGCCCGGCAAATGTTCTTGCCGTGTCCGAATCGAGCACAGCACCCTGTTTGTTTGCCGTTTTCATGCACCATTTGATAATATCCGACAGCGGCAGCTCATCAAACTCCACCGCACGTCCTTCGGAACGGAGACGCTTTACCAAACTGTTTTTCGAATCCGCCGCACCTTTTATATTGATGAGCAGAATCGAACTCTCGGGCATTTTTTGAATATAGTCCGCAAGTTTCGGGTAATCGAGCCCCGATGCCAATCCGTTGCAGACAACAAGCCGCCTGTCGCCGAACAGCGGCAGCGTTTCGCAGGCCTCCGTAAGCGCATCCACATCCGGTTCATACAGAACGCTCATGTTAAAAGCGCGGAAATCCTCGGGAATCAGCTTTTCGGCAGCTTTCAGTGCGCTTGCCTTAACAAACTCCTCTTCCCCCTGCAAAAGGTATGCGCCGCGAAGACCGTCCGCAGCAATCAGTTTAAAAAAATCATTGTGGTTCATAATGTTATTATACTAAAAACCAAAGAGCCTGTAAACAGCAGCAGGCAGAATACGGCAAGTCCCGCCCTTTTTTGAAACGGACGCAGCACATACGGGGAAAGCACAAACAGCATTGCAAGGAAGAGAGCGCAGCTTGCGAGAGGAATCGTCGGAAGATTCAACGAAGCATACGGCAATGCGGAAAGAAAGCCGAGGCAGCGTTCAACAACAAAGAGCACCGCACGCGGCGCAACGGCAAGCACTGCCGCAAAACCGGGGAACGGTATGCCGATTATCAGAATTGCAATGCAAAGCACCATCACAAGCGAAAACAGCGGCACGGCAATAAGGTTGCCCGCAACAAAATACAGCGGCAGGCAGCCGAAATATGCAGCTTGGAACGGAGCAGTGGCAATGCTTGCACCGAGACAGGCCGAAACAGAACCTGCAAGCGGGATATGCGCCGAAGCGAGTGCTGTTTCAAATTGCTTTGAAAACAGTATCAGTCCGAAACACGCTGCGAATGAAAGTTGGAAGCCGACAGAATAGAGTTGAAACGGCTCAAACGCAAGTATCAGCACCGCAGCGGCGGCAAGTCCGTTCAGCGAATCCGCACGGCGGTTCAATGCACGGCAAAGCATCGCGCATATGACCATTATTGAGGCGCGGACGATGCCGGCTGCATATACCGCAATGCAGCAATACATGATGAGCCCGATTCCGACGAATGCTGTGCGCAGCCACCGCTTGCGCTTCGGAACAAAAAGGCCGAGAATTGCGGCAATGATGCCCGTGTGAAATCCCGAAATCGCCAAAAGATGAGCCGTGCCCGTTGCTCTGTATGCCTCGGTTCTGTCGGATTGCAATGCCGTTTTGTCTCCCACGATGAGTGCGGAAACAATGCCGGCATCCGTGCCGAAAATGCGGCCGATATGCCAAACGATTGAGCTGCGCACCAACGTCAAAGCCTCCCGAACGGGCAGGTTATGTTTCGATACAACGCTGATTTCGTCGACTGATGTTGAACCGTCGTCGTTCAAACCGCCGCCGTATAACCTTCCCGATGCCGTTATACCCTCCGAAAGCTGTTTCAGGAATCTGCTCCGTTCCGACGAATCTGCCTTTGCCGCTCCGCGAAGATAGACTTTCGGAATGTAAACGCCGTCTCCGACATCTATGTTTAAATAGCCTTCCGTTATGATTTTTACTCTGCCTTCTCTGCGGAAAATCCCCGCGGATGCAGATGAATGCAGCTCGCTTTTTGTGAGAATGAGTTCCGTTTCCCCGTCCGAGTATTCCGCTGAAAGTACGATTCCCGAAACGGTATAGTTGCCGTTCGGAAGCTCAGTCGGAAGACGCAAAGCGGCAAAAAGTATTCCGACGAGTACCGAAGCCGCAAACAGTGCGGAGCGCGTATGCCGAAGCAGCGCGAACACAACCCCTGCCGCACCGCACGCTGTCATAATACATAAAACGGCAGCGCCGCCTGCGGGCATGATCCCGCAAACGGCGATACCGAGCATCAGCCCGACCGCAATCTCCGCAATCGGACGATAGTTTATAAGTTTATTTGAAGTTGGTGCATTTTGCAGCGTGTCCATTCGTTTCCCGAATGATTCTCACTCGTGCGCACCAAAAAACTCAGCAAAGCCGCTTTCGTATTTGGGATGATGAAAGACGGAAAGACCGTCAACGCACGATATTCGAATCAATCAGTCCGCTCAGCCGTTGAGCAATGCCATTGCCTCGATTTCAACAAGTGCACCGGCGGGCAGCGCGGCAACTTCAACGCAGCTTCTTGCCGGGAAGGGTGCGGGAATCATCATTCCGTAAAGCTTGTTGACCTTTGCAAAATCGTTCATATCCTTAACAAATACCGTTGTTTTTACGATATTTTCCATGCTTGAACCGGCAGCTTCGAGAACGGCTTTAAGGTTCGTGAGAGCCTGAATCGTTTGAGCCTCAACACCTTCAACAAGTCCGCCGACGGCGGGATCAATGCCGATCTGACCGGAAGTGAAAACCATTTTGCCGACCTTTACGCAGTGGCTGTAAGGCCCGATTGCGGCGGGCGCGTTCTGTGCATTAACAACCTGTTTCATTTTGTTTCCTCCATGCAATATGTTAATTTAAATTGTTACTATAAAAACAATAGGTTATGCTCCGTACAAACAGCAAAGCCCTATTGAATTCGGCGTTTTTCGGATGAAATCATAAACTTTCCGAACAGCTTCCGTCTGCATGAGCGCGGAGCGTATTATCGATGGAATCGTTCCAAAGTATCAGTGCATTTTCACCCGTGTCACTGTAGTATTTTCGCCTTGTTCCCGCGTACCTGAACCCAAGCGCGGAATACACGCGCTGCGCTTTGTGGTTAAATTCGCGGACTTCAAGCGTCATTCGCTTTCCGCCGTTCGCTTTTGCTGTTCGCATGAGACAAAGTATCAAATTGGTTGCAATGCCGCGGCAGCGATATTCGGCAGCAACGGCAATGTTAGTCATGTGTGCCTCGTCAAACATCTGCCACATGCCGGCATAACCGACAATTTTCCCGTTGTCCTCTGCAACAACATAGCTTGCAGCATCATTGCGGATAACCTCACCAATGAGGGATTCAACGCTCCACGGCTGCGAAAAGCAGCTGTATTCGATTTCATAGACCTGTTCGATATCCGGCAGCGTCATGCTGCGGTAAACAAGTTCACTCATATTTCCGTTCCTTATATAACTTTAAAAGTTAAAGTATCAGTTTGATTCCGGCGGAGTGCAGCACGCGGTCAATGCATAGACCTTTGCTGCTCCGTGTTTTTTAAGCTCCGATGCACACTCTTTTAGGGTTGCGCCGGTTGTTCGGACATCGTCCACAAGCAGAACCGACAGCCCCGCACATTCGGGCGACGCTTCAAATGCGCCGTTCAGGTTTTTTGCACGCAATTTTGCATTCATGCCGACCTGCGGGCTTGTGTCCCGCACACGTTTAAGCAATTCCGCACGGATATTGATATTATACCTTTCCGCCACGGATTTTGCAAGGATGAAACTTTGATTGAAGCCGCGTTCCTTTTCGCGTCGCGGATGCAGCGGAACGGGAACGATGCAGTCAATCGGCCAATCGGCGGGGATGCACATGAAGTGCGTCAAAAATTCCCGAACATAAACAGCACCGTTATACTTCAGCGCATAAACGGCGCGTTTCGAAACATCGTTATAAAACAATCCTGCGGCGTATTCATCAACGAACTCGATTCTTTCGGCCAACGGGTTCACGGCAAGACCCGCTTCACACTCCGAGCAGATTCCGTATTCATTCACAGCCGCTTCCTTTGAGCAGGAATGGCACTTCAGATGCTGCGGAAAAACGAAGTCGAGTGCTGAATTTATCCATTGTTTAAATCTTTTGTTCATATCGGTTTGCCGCTCCGGCAATATCACTTATTCAATGACATTTTGTACAAAACCGTACATTGTTCCTTACACGTCGGGCAGGGTTTCGTTTCTCTCGCGCAAAAAAGTTTCCAGTGCGCTGTATCGCCTGCGGACGTTTGTGTTTGACACCATATATTTAATGCATCCGACCGAACCGAGAATGTAAACCTTGCTGCGCGCCCTTGTCACGGCAGTGTACAGGATGTTGCGATTAAAAAGCATGTTCGGACCGTTCACAAGCGGAAGAACTACGCAGGGGAACTCGCTGCCCTGGCTTTTGTGAACAGATATGCAGTACGCAAGGTCAATTTCTTCAAGCTGATTGAAATTGTAATCCGCAACCCGTTCATCATCAAACAGCACCGTAATGAATTTTGAGGCATTATCCACACGAAGAATCGTGCCTATATCGCCGTTGAAAACCCCTTCTCCCTCGCTGTCGTCCGCACCAAGTTTTGTTTTTCTCCACTGAATATCATAATTGTTCTTTATCTGCATCACCCTGTCACCCTCTCGGAAGGTGATTTCACCGAATTTAAATTCGGCCTTGTCACCCGCCGCCGGATTCAGCTCCGCCTGAAGCAAAGTGTTGAGGTTCACGACTCCGAGCATGTTTCCCTTCATCGGCGAAAGCACCTGCAGTTCGTTTATTTTGCCGAGATAAGCATAATCGCCGCAAAGGTTCAGCACGGATGAAAGCGCGATATCTGCCGTGGGGCATTCGTAAAACAAAAAGTCGTTTTCTTCATCAATATTATCCAAAACAGGCATTTCCCCGCGGTTGATAAGATGCGCATTTGTAACGATTCGACTGCGCCCTGCCTGTCTGAAGATTTCATTCAGCCTTATGACCGGAATTACATCGGAATTCACAAGATCACGAAGCACATTGCCCGGGCCGACCGACGGCAGCTGGTCCACATCGCCCACCATTACAAGGCGTGTGCCTTTGGCCACCGCTTTCAGCAGGGAGTGAAACAACATGACATCAACCATTGACATTTCATCAATTATAATAACATCCGCTTCAACAGGATAATCCGCGTTTCGGTTGAAAGAATTATTGTTAAAATTGTATTCAAGCAGACGGTGAAGCGTTCTTGCCTCACGCCCTGTCGTGTCGCTGATGCGTTTTGAGGCCCTGCCTGTCGGTGCCGCAAGCTCGATTTGCAGCCCGAGATGCTCCATAATCTCAATAACGAATTTCAAAATGGTGGTTTTTCCGGTTCCGGGGCCGCCGGTAACGATCAGAACTCCGTCCGTCACGGCGCGTTTCACCGCCTCGTTCTGTGCAGCTGCAAGAGTGACGCCGAATTGTTTTTCGAGTCGTTTTATTTCACCGTCGATATCAAACAGGGACAGAATATCAACATTAGTGACGATATTTGAAAACAAAGCCGCACAATCCGATTCGACATAATGCATATATTTCAAAAAAATGTAATCGCGTTCACCCATACGCTTTTCGACGAGAGAACTCGATTCAAGCATTTTTTCAAGCACCGCTTCCACCCGTTCCGGCACAACGCCGAGGACGTTGTTTGCTGCAAACATCACCAGCATATCCCGTGGCAGGCATGTATTGCCTTCCTGCCTTGCAAGCGAAAGCGCGTATTTTATGCCCGCACGAACACGAAATTCCGATTCACGCTCATATCCGGCCTCAAATGCAATTTTATCCGCCGTCTTAAATCCGACGTTTTCAAAATCATCAATCAGACTGTACGGATTTTCCTTCACCATGCTGACGCAGTTTTCACCGTAGAGCTTGTATATTTTCATTGTCATTGCAATTGAAAGCCCAAGCTCCTGCATACCCATGATTATGTCCTGCATCGCTGCCTTTTCAAGGTAGGATTCATGGATCATTTTCGCTTTTTTCGGCCCGATACCGCTGATTTTTGTGAGCTTCATCGGTTCGGTCTTAATAATTTCGAGAGTTTCCGCGCCGAACTTATCCACAAGCAGCCTTGCGGTCGCCTCGCCGATACCCTTAATAAAGCCGCTCGCAAGATAAGCGCGAACAGCTTCGGCCGAAGTCGGTATATCATTTTTATATGAAGTCACACGGATCTGCTCGCCGTACATCGGATGCGCCGTCATGTTGCCCGTCACGGTCACCCGTTCGCCGTCGTTCACGGACGGCATCACGCCGACAGCGGTCAACTCTTCTCCGTCATCGCCCTTTATCCTGAGAACGGTCCACCCATTCTCCTCGTTTCGAAACTTTATGCCGGTTACTGTGCCCGTGAATTCCATGCCGCCTCGCAGTTTTAACGTCCGAACCCTGATGCGTCCAAACGATTTATGGGTTGATTGTATCATATTTTGCGACGATTCGCAACGGGGAAGTTGACGGCAACGGTCGCACATTTTTCAATGGAATATGCATCACTCCCACGAAAGCAGCCACCGCTGTGTTTCAACATCAACGGCAACTTCAGTTTTATCGTTAATTCCAGGCGACTTGATAAACAGTACCCGCGTTCCTGCTTCATTCTTCGCTGCATATGGAGTTCCCGGTCGTAAAACAAAAAGATCACCCTCAGAAAACTCATACTCTTCACAACTTCCGTCCAACAGTTTAACTTTCATTTTTCCACGCAAAACATAGTTGTGTTCAGTACACTGCGTATGCATATGCGGTTTGTCTGCTGTGAACGTTACATAATTCGAAATACCAATTTCTATATCATCATCAATATGTTTTAAAAATGGCTGCTCTTTTTTTAAGCGTCCTGCCAAATATTGTCTGTACTCCTTGCTAAGCGCATCTTCAATGCTTTTTCCTTTTAAAATCTCCATATTAAAATATCCTCACACTTTCCGAATTACTATACTCTGTCCACGCCTGCATCCATCTATCATGGTTTTGACTTATAAGTTCGAACGATCTCCTGCGCATTTCACGACTGTTGAAAAATTTTATCTGGTTTTCAAAAAAATCGTAATTTTCCTGATCTTCTCTCCTGAAAATCACCATAGTTCTTCTGTCATCTGACGAATCCATATTGCACGAATATAGATCTACTTTAATATGGTTCTTTTCACTATTCTCTTCATCATATACTATTTGAAACATAGCATACGGCAGCACGCATTCGGTGACTGTAAATGTGAAGCGTCGTTCCGTGCTTGCTGTTTTGTATGATCCTGACTCTATCATTCTGTTGATATTTGCATACGTATCTAAGAAAACAGCTTCTTCGTTATCCCTCATTGCGTGATTGCCAAGTTTCGAATAATTAACAGCATCTTTGGATGCAACTGACAGAGGTGCATTAACAACCAATCTGAAAATGAATCTTTCTTCTTTTAGCAGTTGCGCAAAAATATTAAACATTGTTCCATAATCATATGCTCTCCGGTCAATGTGTGCAACATCTGTGTTGGTTATGATTGTTGCGGCGTAACATACCATGTTAATTTCCTTAATACAGCTGTTTCCAGTAAAGTCATCATGCCTTTTTACGCACTCGACAAGTTCCCTTCCAAATCGCTCATTTAGTGATGCAATATCGTTTTCCAGTTTTCCTCGCGAAGTTAGCCATGTATTAGCCTTTCGCTTAATTATTTCTCTCCAGCTGACCACATCTTTTAAGATCTCATAGTCGATGTCTCTTGAATGCAGCTCTTCCATAACGTTATAAAAGAGACGATTTTCCTCCGGAATTTTATAATGGTTGATGTATCTAATCCCGCTGATGCTTTTCGGGAGTTTTCCTAACACCTTATAGTCGATGTTCCCGTATGTAAGGACAAGGATTTTTCTTGCACTTTCGAATGCGGTTTTAATTTCCTGAAAATAAATGTTCTCTTCATTATCGCTGCTGTCGTTCAGCGCGCAGAGCTCTTCTACGGCATCCTCCGTCAGCAGACAAAGGAAATAGGGCGCATTCCGGACCTCATGAAGAAGTCTTTCACGATAGTCCCGATCCTGATTCATTGCATAATCATCCATGAACGGACCGGCTCCTTTCGTAACGAAAAAATCATATATGCGTCCCGCGAGATGCTTATGTGTGTGTTTGTAGTTTATAAATACTCCGTATGTCATTTATTTCCTTTCCAACCCTTGGTTCAGTACTTGCGCTGCAAAGTATGTTTTTTAATTCGTGTTAATTCTTATGTTTGTCAATTTTTGACAAGTCGTCCCATGCACAAAGCTTGTTATGTACCTTTGCTCTATCTGCACGGTATGAGCCACGAACATAACCGAGTGTCATTGTGTATGCATTCCAGCGCATATGTTCGCTGCGCTTTCTTTTCATGCAGTTTTCACATTCACAAGTACTTCTCCCTTCTTTTTTCGAGCATTTCGTAATTACCCGAAGGATCTCTTGATTGTCAAGCTCTCTTTTGTAAAGCTCCTTGGCCATTGACGAAATACGGTAGTACTCATATTTTTCGAATTTCGCTCTCGAACTGCGCTGCGCTTCCGGAGTCAATTCGTACTCAAATCCCCAGTCATACCGTTTGACTTCTGTAATTTTATCGCTATCACCCGATTCCAACCATTCATTATGTACTTTCTGTTCAATATCAACCCAGCTGTTGTGCTGTTTATATGCACTGTCTTCAAGCTTTGCATCATATATGCATGAATAATCAAACTGAGAAGACAGTCCGCCCACGAAGTGAATATGATACGGTGTATCGTTATGATTTTTCAAACCGCAGGAATTACCCGCAGAGCATTTTTCATCCCGAATGATTCCCGACTTGCGCTCATCATAAACAATTGAAAAAATCTCAACGGGTTCTTTCCTCCATTCCATCTGTTTAGCCTGTTTATTATTGATTCCATTCAGTCTGTCAAACAGCATGCGAAGATGTATCGACATTTCAATATTTTCATCGTCATCGCCAAGAGCAACAAAAGCAAGATTTATTCGGCTAATTCTTTCAAGAACAGCTTTATCCGCATCATTATTCGACTCGTGTTCAATGCTTGTCCCTCCGCGAAGAATCAAGTTATCGAAATCCGCTGAGTCAACATCAACGCCCGAGAATGTTACAATATCGTATTTTGCTTCCCCCTCGGTTTTACAGCGGTTGAATTTGAGTACATCCGGGAAATCACGATTGATTTTTTTGCTGATGTAATCGTTTTCGTTTGTGCCTTTGTTGTCAATAATTGTTATCTCAAGGGTATAGCCCTCAAACTGGAAATACCACAGCAGAGTTTTAAAAAACTCTATACCGTATTGACCAAAGCCAACGATCAGAACGGATAGCCTGTCCTCTTTGCTTCTATGAGCAATGTCATATAACTTCATTTTGGGAATAATATCCCAAATCAAGTGCTGAACTTCGTCCACTCGGCGCAGCTTGAAGCAATTATCGTCGCAGTTATGCTCAACAGCATGCTCCAACAGTTTTTCATACTCAACTGAGTCAATAGTGTATGCAGCACTTGGCTTTGTTGAAAAAACGAATATCTTCACATTATGCTTCTTGTTCTTTTCATTTAGCTCTGTGGTAAGCTGCACTGCCTGGCTGACGTTTTCCGATTCGTTTTCACCAATCAGAAATATTTCAACATCCCCCTTTTTTTTGATTATATTCAGGTGCGTAACATCCCTTTTAAGGCATATCGCATTAATGTCCCTCGCCGCATTCATTAATTCGTAGTTTTCTTCATCATCATGCTCAAAAACATCAGCAAACACAATAACAGCTCTCTCATCCGTTTTTCGAATACTGTTTGCCAGTGCAATGGATTTCTCGTTAAGTTCAGATATTATATAATGTTTTTTGAAAACGCGAAATCTGTAGCGCACCTCTCCCATAACGTTTTTAAACAACATCAAAACATTGCTGAATGTCATCAACGGGGCAAGTACGTACAAAAAAGCCGCATATGACGTGAAAGCTATATACAATCCCGTGTTTTGTCCTGCAACAGCATTCGTAACGGTGTCAAAATCTCCATCCAAAATAAAGACTCTGAACGAATTGTGAACCGCAAGCAAAAAGGGCCGAATGTATCTGTGGCTGTCCGTCAATGCATTATTGGTATAGCATATTGGAATAAAAATTAGCAGAACCGAAAAAAACACACCTATAGTGAAAATCTGTATCGAAGAAAGAACCCTTTTTGCTCGCTTTCCGGTTTTAAACAGGTACAGCGCACGAACGAGGCAGCCAACCCCCACAAGGAGGGACAATGCTGCGAATGCCGCAAAAAAGATATGTTTGTTCATTTTGATAATTCCTTTCTTTGTATATCAATCGGTGAAAATGACTGACGTCAACGTCGGTCATTTTCACAATTAAGAATAGCAGCATGTAAATTATTAGAATTCTTCATCATAACCTATGATATAGAAACTCGAGTACGTCCGTACTCTCAGATCAAGTTCTTTTGCAATTCGTTTAACCTGCAATGAGGTCCAAAAGTTTTTTGAAACTTCCAAATATCGCACTCGCTTCAAATTGCGCAGCGGACGTATGTCTTTTATATTGTCGGCACGAAGTTCAAGATGCTTGAGGTTTACAAGCAGCGTCAGTGAATCAATATTTGCAATGTATCCCGCTTGCACTCTTAAACGCTGCATGCTGTTTGTGAGATTCTCCAACGCTTCCAAGTCAATATAAGCTGCCCCGTATATTTCAAGTTTTCTTAATCCTTTTAATTCTCCCAGCACTGAAATATCGGAAAGCACGTCGCTGAATATCGTCAGTTCTTCAAGATTCTCAAGCCGCGCAATCGGACTCAACTCGCGCAGAGTCCCGCTTATCACGAGTGTCCTAAGATTTTTTAAATTGCCTAAAGGACTTATATCCCGAATTTCACTCCGGCTACCGTTTCCAAGGTCGAGATACCGCAAGCTTGTAATGTTTGAAATTGAGCGAATTACTTCCTCGTTAATGAAACAACGCAAAACGAGTTGTCTTAATTCTTTTTCGTAATATCCGAAGCTCAAGTAACCCCTATAATCCATTCCATCAATTTTCAATGTCCTCAGATTAGACAGGTGATTTGGCAGATTTTTTATCCGTTCAATGTAATTTTCAAATATTTTATATGCAACGGTTCTTGTGTAGAATATACACAGTGCATCTATTTTTCCTCCAATATTGACGTCATCCCACAAAGCACTGATACCAATGAGTCTGTCGTTATCAGTATCTCCGTCTTCGGCAAAGCTGCTATATGCTATCTCTACCGCAATACTTGATGCTGAAATCATTTCGTCATAATGTTCGTGAACGTAGTTCCGTATTGAGTCCGCATCTTCGTAAAGAATTGAAATCTCAAGGTGTTCATTCTGCGCTTCATCCGAAGTATTTCCGCAGCAACTTTTCAGTTGCTCGGCAGTCTGCGCTTCATTTGAGTTATGCTTTGCTGCAATTTCAACGCTATTGTTCTGTTCCGCAGCTGCGGGGTGAAGCTCCACTGCTGTATTGCTGTTTGCCTGTGCGGCTGTTGAAGCATTTATTGTTTTGACGTTGTTTTCCGATTCTCGGCAATCGTTCAATCCGGACGCAGTCAGAAGCTTTTTAAAGAAAGCATTCTCGCTTTCGTATTTATACCAATGTATCGACTGGCGTGACGAAAGCTGCATCTTAAGACCGCCTTCCAGCTTAATGTTTTCCAAGTAGACAATAAGCATTTTCTTACGTTCATTAAATGCCGTATGCAGCTCACATTTACAATAGTTCGAATCAAGTGCATTTGCCGAAATGAATCCGATGAAATAGCTGCTGCGTTCAAGATATTTTTCGATCGTATCCGGCCACTCCGAGCCGGGGTCAATACCCTCATCATACCAAACACGAAATCCGCTTTGCTGAAGCAACGCAATAGCCCGCATAACAACTTCGGAATCTTTATGTGCATAGCTAACGAAAATATACGGTTTTTCTCCGATATACGGAATGGGCATTTCTTTTTGATTCATATTTTTCTCCCGTTAAAGCATTTCATACCTTTTTGCTCAGCGGCATATTAAACACAAACTGTCTCTCGAAATATGCACTAACCATGTTCTTAAATGCAAACCGCCTTTTGTTTGGCCACAGAACATCTTAAAAGCCGCCCGGCATCTTAATACGAATTATATCGCAAAACGGCAAAAAAAGCAATATCATGCGTCAAAAATTGCAATATTGAGTACATTTGCAAATTGAAGTGTTTGTTATGGTTATTTGATTATAAATGTTAATTCAGTGATATGCGTCATGCTGATTGTGCCCCGCGCATTCATGTCAACCTCTTCATTTCCGCATTTCAAACGCAATCAGCAGCTCTGCGACATCGTTATAGCTGTTGACGCCGGCGGTTTGGCCGTTATGTTTTAGGTAGGCGTCATTAATTTTGTTATTTGCGCTGCCGAGGGGATCGTTTTTGTACTGCTCGGTCCAACGGGAATAATCGGCGAGATCGCGAATCATTGCGGGGGTAAAGAAGCGTTCACGGACGCTGTAGAAACGTTTTTCGTCAACGGAGGCAAGCCGATTCATGCACTGCATCAGGGCAAGCATTTCGCAGGAATAGCGCAGGGCGGGGTCATTCGAAAAGCCGGAGACATAATAAGCAATAAAATTTGCCTCATCCTCCCTTGCAAAGCCGAAATAGTGTGCGGTCTCATGCGCAGCGGAAGCAAACAGCAGAAGCGCGGGCTGCTCGGTGTTCACATTCGCTTCGGCGGTGTACGGAATATAGATTCCGGAAATATCAAGGCGCGAGAGCATGTTTGAAAAATGCACCGATTTTGCGGAAAAGACGGGATTGCAGAACAATTCGTTTTGACTGCCGAGTGCGGCATATGCCGTTTGAACGCTTTTGAATACTGCGGATAAAGCCGAATTCTCTGAGTTTTTGTCGTCCGCGATAAACACACCGTTTTCGTTCTCCCGAAGGCGGCTTCTGTTCTCCGCAGCCGCAGCCGCAATTCTTTCGCAGGTTGATGCAAGCATTTCGGTGTAAATATCGTATGATGCCGAATTGTCACCCGTTTCGGCAGCGGCAATGAATTCGGATTTCGCCGAGTTGACGCGCGCAAGTTCATCCGAAAATCCCAAAAGCGAAGCAGCGGGCATTCTGTAGTGATTTATTCCCCAGAATGCATAGAAAAGATTCAGCATCGCGCCCGCAAACATTCCGAGCGAAATCAGGCAGCTGTAAAAGCGCATTCGATTATGTTTCCGTTTCAGGAGTTTTGAAAACACGAGTTTGAACAGCCGCACAACGAGTGTTACCGCAAGAAGCGTGCCGACGGAAATTATCAGCACCTCGGCCACAGAAAACGGGAATATGCTGCTTGCTGCACCCAAAACCCGCGAAATCACGGGATAGATCGCGCGGCTGTATATGCGCTCCGTTTGCTGCGGACAGGAGGACAGGAGTTTCGGCGCAAACATACCCGCTGCCGCAAGCAGAACAAGAATCGGCAGGCGCAAAAGCTGATGTCGTGCCGTATACTTATTTTCATGTTTTTTGCGGCGGCGATCGCGGCGCATTTTTTGCCGTTCATGCCGCTCAACGGACTTTTCGTATGTTTCGTCGCTGTTCCGATGTTTTTTATCCATGCTGCACCCTGCTGCCTGTTGCTGCCTTTTATTTTTGCGGACACTTCGCTTCATGCCGCACGAAATCATTATAGCACAGGCGATGCAAAAAGTATACGCATTGCGCGGCCTCTTACGCACACAGTCCTTCCGAATGTATCGCTTTGAGCCAAACTGCAAATACTTTTTTCGATGAAAGGCTGGTAAAGAAATATGTTAACACTTTTTATACGAACGCTGCTTGTGTACATTTTTATGTTTGTTGTTCTCAGGCTCATGGGCAAGCGTCAGCTGAGCGATATGCAGCCGTTTGACCTTGCAATAACGCTGCTTATTGCAAACCTTGCGGCACTTCCGATGTCCGACCCCGCGATTCCGCTGCTGTACGGAGTTGTTCCGATCATTGCAATGTTTGCGCTGCACCGCCTGATTTCGTTCATGTCGCTGAAAAGCGAAAAGCTGCGCAAGCTCGTCTGCGGAAGTCCGCTTGTTATGATTTCCGGAGGGGTTGTGCGCGAGGATGCCATGCGTGCAGCTAATTACAGTTTATTTGACCTTGCCGAACAGCTGCGGATGAAGGATGTGTTTTCAATCTCGCAGGTCGAGTATGCCATCCTTGAAACGGACGGCGGACTCAGCGTGCTTTTGAAAGGACCGTTTCAAACCCCGACCAACGAAGGGCTGAAGCTTGAATCCGAAAAAGCCATGCCCGCGTTGCTGCTTATCTGCGACGGACAGGTTCATCCGGAGGCGGTTCGGGCGGCAGGGTTGGACGAAAAAAGGTTTTATGCATTGCTGAAAAGGTTCGGGATCGACCGGGCCGAGGACTGCCTTTTTATGTCCGTTGATTCAGGCGGAATTGTTCATGTTCAGCAAAAGCAAAAAAACTGCGCAAAGGTTCGCGCACGCTTTACGAATCTGCACGAAAAAAAATGATGCCGTCTTTTGTCCGCACAAAATGCACGGCAAAACAAAATGCATTGCCCGTCACGGAGGAACCGTATGATGAATCAGGAAAAAAAGAACAGAGAAGCGCTTAAAAATCTTGAGCCGAACGCAATGAAAAAAGAAGCAAACGCAAATATACGCAATCAGTCCGCGGTTTCTGTTGCGGCACTGGCTTTCGGAATGCTTCTGCTCGTTTTTGTCTTTATTTTTTCTAACATTTATATAAAAAAACTTGAGCGGAAAATCCTTCCGATGATTGACGCCGGCTGTCATGCTGCCGAAACGGAGGACTTTTCCGCCGCTCATTCTGCCGGAGAGAGCATTTATCAGCTTCTTATGGATTCGGAACCGACGCTGAAGCTGCTGTTCAGTCACCGTGATATTCTTGAAATTCAGCTTTATGCCGCTGCAATTGCCGACCTCGGTGCGGACGGCGAACGGGATGAATACATCGAAAACTTTTCCGCAATCAAGAGATGGTTCTCTTTTTTTACGGAAACAAACGACTTTTCCCTGGAAGGCATTTTTTAAGCCGAATCGGCACCTGTTCCGTACATTGAAATGCGCTCGCAGGATGCAATTATGCCGCAGTACTGTTCGTGTTCTGCCTTATTTCATGCTCAACAGGTATCGGTATGAAAATATATTTTTAATTTCGGAGCTTGTTTCAAATTTTTTTGCAGGAATTTTCCGTTTCATGTCGTAATGTATAAATGTAAAGGGGAGAAGAGGGTTCGATTTCGGCCGCCTTTCCGCTTTTGAAACTGTATCGGCGAGGACATAATGGCATTTCCGGAGACGTGGCTCAATGAATTGATGAACAGAAACGACATCGTTTCCGTCGTTTCCGAATACACGCGCCTTTCCCCGAAAGGGGGGCGTCTTTGGGGACTCTGTCCTTTTCATCCCGAGCGCGATGCATCGTTCACCGTCAGCCCCGACAAGCAGGTTTTTCATTGCTTCAGCTGTAAAGCCGGCGGGAGCGTGATTCAGTTTATCATGCAGGCCGAAAGCCTCGGTTACGCTGATGCAGTGCGTTTTCTTGCACAGCGGGCGGGCATGGACATGCCGAACGAAATCAACGATGCCAAACTGCGCGAAGAGAAGGCCCTGCGCGACAGGCTGTATGCAGCAAATCGTGAGGCGGCAATGTTCTATCACCAAGTGCTGCTTTCCGATGCGGGACTTCCGGCGCGGCAGTATCTGCTTAACCGCGGTATAGACGGCAGCACGGCTGTCCGTTTCGGACTCGGTTACTCACCCAATGATTGGGATGAACTTTTTAAACATATGACCTCCGCGGGTTACACGCGCGATGAGCTTATTTCTGCCGGACTTTGCGTCAAAGGACGCAAGGATGAAACAAAAACCTTTGACTTTTTTCACGACAGGCTGATGTTTCCCGTCATTTCCGCAAGCGGACGCGTTCTTGCGTTCGGCGGACGCATCATCGGCAAGGGCGAAGGTGCAAAGTATATGAACACCGGAGATACGCTCATCTATAACAAGCGTCACAATATCTATGCCATCAACCTTATGAAAGGACGCAAGCTTGATGAGCTTATCATGGTCGAAGGTTATATGGATGTTATCAGCCTTCATCAAGCCGGAATCGACAACGCCGTTGCTTCCCTCGGCACCGCGCTTACAAGCCAGCAGGTGCGCCTCATGGGACGGTTTGCAAAGCGGGTCTGTTATGCCTATGACGGAGATTCGGCGGGACAGAAAGCAATGCTGCGCGGAGTTGATATTATTGCCCGCGGGGAACTTGAACCGCGCGTCATAGTCATTCCCGGAGGGCTGGATCCGGATGAATTCGTTCGTGCGAACGGAGCCGAAGCGTTCCTCAAGCTTAAGGATGCTTCTCTTACGGCCGTTATGTTTAAACTTGAAACAATGGCCAATGCGGTTGACCTTAACACCGCAGACGGACGGCAAAAATACGCCTCCGATGCATGTCGGCTTCTTGCTTCACTTGAGCCGGTGGAGCGCGATCGCTATATCAAAGTTGTTTCCGAAAAAAGCGGCATAGCACGGGAGGTTATCCAAAGCCAATGCGGTGTTGATGCCGAGCGTGCCGAAGACGGCATTGCCCCCGCGACAGCGAAACCCGCATTCGACTCCGTCGGATACAAAAAACCGCAGGTGCTGAAAAAACGCGAAAAGGCGGAGCAGCTTCTGCTTGCCTGTATGCTTGTTTCAAGGCAGGATGCCGCCGCAATCGAACAGCTTGAGAATTTTTCAACAGAACTTTTTTCAACGCCGGGGACGGCAAAGTTTGCCGCCATGCTCACGGAGGCATATAAAACCGCCGAAAAGCCTGATATTCGGCTTCTTCTTGCGGAGTTGAACGGCGATGAAAGCGAGATCGCGGGCGCTGCGGCTGCACTTGCAGAGGACATAACATCTCCGCTTGAATCCGCCGCCGACTGCATTAACTCTATTTTGTATGATAAATACAGTGAGCGCATACGTCAGCTTGCAGCACTTTCCGAAGCGGAAGCCGACAAAGCCAAGCGAGCGGAGCTTTTGCGCGAACAGATGAATCTTATGCTGAAGCTCCGGAAAACCTGATTTAGGGTTCTGCCGAAAATCCGACTGATTCGTTTCCTGCCGAAAATCCTTTTCGGAGTTTGATGCGTGTTCGGCGGATTCGGCGTTGCTTAATTAAACGTATTTAAACAGAAAATATCACAAATCAACCAAGGAGGTTAAAATACATGACAGATGAAACCAAGCTGACTCCCATGCAAAAAGTGGACGAGCTGATTGAACGCGGCAAAAGCAAGGGTGAACTGACCTATAAAGAGGTTATTGACACATTGGGCAACGACGCATTGGATGTTGATCAGATGGAAGTCGTCTATGATCGATTTGAAGATGCGGATATCAACGTTGTTGAAGAAATCGACCCCGTTGAAATCGCCGGCGAGGATGTTACGGAAATTGATCCCAAGCTTGCCGTAACCGAAGGAATCGCAATCGATGACCCCGTGCGCATGTATCTTAAAGAAATCGGCAGAGTGCCGCTTCTGACCTCCGACCAGGAAATTGATATTGCAAAGCGCATGGCGGACGGCGACGAAGAGGCCAAACAGCAGCTTGCGGAAGCGAACCTCAGGCTTGTTGTCAGTGTTGCAAAACGTTATGTCGGCAGAGGGATGCAATTCCTTGACCTGATTCAGGAGGGCAATCTCGGCCTTATCAAGGCGGTTGATAAATTTGATTATCATAAGGGATACAAGTTTTCAACATATGCAACATGGTGGATTCGCCAGGCGATAACGCGCGCAATTGCGGATCAGGCGCGCACTATAAGGATTCCCGTGCACATGGTTGAAACCATCAACAAGCTCGTTCGCGTTAACAGGCAGCTGCTTCAGGAACTCGGCAGAGAGCCCCGTCCCGATGAAATTGCGGAAGAAATGGGCATCAGCGAAGAAAAGGTTCGTGAAATCATAAAAATCGCTCAGGAACCCGTTTCTCTTGAAACGCCAATCGGCGAAGAGGAGGACAGTCATCTCGGAGATTTCATTCCCGATGACGATGCCCCCGCACCCGACAGCATGGCCACATATGCAATGCTTAAAAAGCAGCTCACGGAAGTGCTTGACACGCTCACCCCGCGGGAGGAGAAAGTCGTTCGCCTGCGTTTCGGGCTTGACGACGGCAAAACCCGCACGCTTGAGGATGTCGGCAAGGAATTCAATGTCACCCGTGAGCGTATCCGCCAAATTGAAGCCAAGGCTCTCCGCAAGCTGCGTCATCCCAGCCGCAGCAAGCGCCTTAAAGATTATCTCGACTGATTTCCGATTTCGGTTTTATTCAATCCGCAACGCCGCTGTATGCCCAATTCCGCGGCGCTGCTTTTTCGTTTTCATTATGTGACTTAAGCTGCCGAGAATCGGATGTGCGAATTATGGCCAATTTGTGAATTTTTTATTTTCGGCATTTTCGCCTATTGAAATTTTGTCGATTATCCGTTAAAATACACACTGCCGATGCACGGTTGAAGGCACGGTGCGCAGCCGCCGAAATATTATTGCAGTTTTTTCGGCGTATTTTATTCAAAAAGCGACACGCTGGAGGTGTTTCTTTTATGAAACGTATCATTGGTATCATTCTTTCTTTTGCCACAATCTTCTGTTTGGCAGCCTGTTCCTGTACCGGCGGCGGCGACACGCCCACGCCCGAGCCCCTCATCGGCAGCATTTCGCCGACCCTTGAGCCTACTGAAACGCCGGATGATAATACCGAGGATCCCGGCTCCACCGAAACGCCCGTTCCGACAACGGACGCTGTTACCGATGTGCCCGAAACACCGGCGCCTACGCCTACCCCTGTGCCGACAGCTGTTCCGTCGCCCTCGCGCAATCCGTATCCTTCCGATGACCCGGTTGAAGCAAAATATGCCGACGCAGGAAAAAAATTCATGCGTAAACTTAAAAAAACCGAGGGCTACGAGGATCTTGACATCAAGGGCAAATACGGTTATCCTTATCTTATCTGCATCAATCGCGCGGGAAACACCGTTACCGTTTATTGCATTGACGAAGAGGGCAACTACACCCGTCCCTATCTTTCCATGGTTTGCTCCGCAGGTTATGCAACACCGCGCGGCATCTTCAAAACCAAGGAACGCTACAGTTGGCACACCCTTATGGGTCCCTGCTACGGGCAGTATGTAACCCGCATTGTTGGCGGCATCCTTTTCCATTCCGTGCCGTATTACACGATTCATAAATACGATTTGGAGTATAAGCAATACAACAAATTGGGCAACCTTGCATCCGCCGGCTGTATCAGGCTTGCCTGCAACGATGCAAAGTGGATTTTTGATAATGTTCCGCACGGCACAACAGTTGTTATATACGATAACTGGAGCAGTGTCGGTCCGCTCGGCAAGCCCACACCCTACAAAGTTAACATCGGTGACATCTTCACCCGCGGTTGGGATCCCACCGATCCCGACAAGGCAAACCCTTGGGGCGATGAATACAAAGCGGGTTCAACCATTCGTTCCGCACTTGCGCAGCGTGATTACGAATACGCCATTGCACACGGGCTTTGGAACGGCACCATCAATCGTCCCGAAAAACCCACACCGACCCCGGCCATAACGCCGTCGCCGACCCCGACAGTTGAACCGAGTCTGACACCCGAACCCTCAGGTTCTCCCGAGCCGTCGACTTCGCCCGAACCGCCGGATTCACCAACCCCGACTGCAACGCCCAAACCGACTCCGTCGGCCGAAACACCCCCTCCTTCGACCAATCCCTGAGCGGGCTGCTTGCCCGCCGCGCATTCGGATGCGGTATCGATTAAAACAAACTACGACCAAAAAGAGATCGCGCAAAGCGGTCTCTTTTTTATTGTATGGAATATGTCGGCTGCTGCCCTTGCAAACATATTCTTTCGGTGGTATAATTGCATTGTGAGTTCGAAACCATCCTCACAGAGGCATATGCCAAAAAAACAAAACTAAGGAGAAAAAAATGAAAAAAATATCTGCCCGGCAGCTTACGATGGCTGCCGCAATTGCTGCGCTGTACACGGTATTGTCTCTTGCATCGAGCTTTATTCCTACCGTGGGCGGCGTATTTCAGTTTCGTGTATCCGAAGCATTGACAATTCTGCCGTATTTTACCCCGGCCGCGATTCCCGGGCTGTTTATCGGCTGCCTGCTGTCCAATTTGATAACAGGCGCATTGCCGTATGATCTTGTTTTCGGCAGCCTTGCAACGCTTATCGGCGCAATCGGAACTTACGCTCTTCGGAAACTCGGGGAAAACACCTCCCGTACTCTGCCTGGCGGTATGCCCCTTGGTGCATGGCTTGCTCCGCTGCCGCCGATTGCAGCAAACACGATCATCATGCCGTTTGTTATCGCAAAAATATCTGAAATGCCGGAGTCGATTCCGTTGTTCGCATTCTCCGTCTTCATCGGCGAAATTGTGTGCTGCGGCGGACTCGGGCTGCTGCTGCTTGCCGCATTGAAGAAACACCCGCAGCTGTTCGGGCACGAATGAACATTCTCCAACGCATACGAACCGTGCGGCCTCGTTTAAATATATTTTGCATTATCTGCAAAAAAAGCTTGCAAACAGTGCATATTCGGGTGTATAATGATTCAGCATCGGGGATGCTGTTACATCGCCGAGAGTTTGTTGTGGAAATCATTTCCACAGATATTTCAGGAGAAAATTATGAAAAAGGACATCCATCCTTCCTACGGCGAAAGCATCGTCCGTTGCGCATGCGGTGAAACCTTCAAGAGCGGTTCCGTAAAGGGCGAGCTCAAGGTTGAAATCTGCTCCAAGTGCCACCCCTTCTACACCGGCCGCCAGAAACTCGTTGACAGCGGCGGACGTGTTGATAAGTTCAAGAAGCGTTACGGCATGAAATAATCGACACTGTTCTTTCCTTTCTACTAATATTAAAACAGCCACCCGGCATTGCGCCGGGCGGCTGTTTTTTGTTTGTTTTCGTTTTGCCCCGAGGGACTTAAATAACCTTAATGGTGAACTGCGGACAGGCTCTTGCGCAATAACCGCAGAGTGCACATTTTGATTGATCGACAACAGCGCGGCCGTTTTCAATTCTCAAAGCATGGTTATGACATGCAGCAACACACGTTCCGCAGCCTTCGCACCATTCCTGAATCAGCAGCGTGCGGCGCACCTTTGCAAGCTCGGCCGAGAGTTTTTCATCCGGTTTTTCGCCGCTGAACCGACGGCAGTTATATTCAACTTCATTCACGCTCTGCATTCCGATCGCAATTGTGTCAATGCAGTCGTCAAGGTTAAGGATATAATCCAATGCCGCCTCACGTTCGGCAATAAGATGTCCGCCGCCGAGAGGTTTCATTGCAATGATGCCCTGTCCCTGTGCATGTGCGGCGCGAATTTTTGCGAGCATTTCATCGGCCGTGCCGTCTGCAATGCCAAAACCGCGTTTGTTTATAAGCGGAAACAAAACCTGAAGCTCCGGATGCCTCAATGCGCCGTCCATACACGCAATATAATGTGTGGACAATCCGACAGCGCGAATGTAGCCCTTGCTGCGCATTTCAATATAGTATTCCAATGCTTCTCTGTGCCCGCGTATTGTATGTATACTCTCCTGTTCGTGCATCAGAAAAACATCGATATAATCCCTGCCGATTCCCTCAAGTGCCTTTCGGAGGCTTGCCTCCGCGCCCGCTCTGTCGTAGGCATAGCTTTTTGAGCAAACAACAAGATCCGGCTTCAGCCTCACTGCCTCACGCAGGTGCGGATACGTGCCGTAAATCTCCGCCGTGTCAACAAAATTAACGCCGTGTGAAAAGGCGCATTCAAAAAGCGCCGCTCCCTGTGCCGGCGTTAAATTCCGCTGAAACGGCCCCATTGTGAGCGAACCGAAACAAAGTTTTGAAACATTGATTCCTGTTCTGCCGAGTTCATGATAGATCACAGCGTGTCGTCCCCGTTGTATTGTTCAACATAGGTGCGCACAAGCTCTTCAATCAGCTCGTCGCGCTCAAACATGCGGATGAGGTACCGCGCATTGTTATAGCTCGTGATATATGTCGGGTCGCCGGAAATGAGGTAGCCGACAATTTGGCTCACCGGGTCATAGCCCTTCTCGCGCATTGAATAATAAACTTTCATCAATACTTCATGCGGAGTTTCCTTTTCGCCCACACGGCTGAATGTAATCGTGTTGCCCGAATCGGCAACGATCTTGTTCTTTTCGTTCATTCTGCATTGCCTCCATTGCCTGTGTGATGATATATGACTATTCTATCACATTTGCAGCAGATTCACAACCCCATTAAGGAAAGAAATCATAAGCGCCCTGTTGATTCCTTCATTGCAAATAAGGATACAAATTTGACGTTCTTCTCTGTGGACAATTGTCATCAGCATTCAGTTAGCCTTTTTTTATGAATGCCTTCATCAGTTTTTGCAAGCCCTTACTTGTATCAAGGTTATATATACCAAATTGCGGCCGAACTATTAAGAAAACATGGCCAATCTGTTAACGATATTTGTAAATATTTCGACATTTGCATTTTCGAGGGTGCAAAACCATTGTATTTTTCGAAACACCTCGCTATAATAGTTATCGGAGCAGGAAACGAGGCTCGTTCCCAACTCCTTAAGAAAAGTCAATTAATTTTGACAGAAAGGTTTTAAAAATGAAAAAACATAT
>OHGZ01000627.1_pt1 | contig 24053 bp, 19 predicted proteins | sample 1567851 | NCBI WGS metagenome assembly OHGZ01 (sample SAMEA3879563, study PRJEB24766) | human gut metagenome | biome: human-associated habitat; feature: feces | place: USA | collected 1985/1987 | reverse complement strand
ATTTTGAGGACTGAGATTAAAGTGCAAATCAACGACGCACTGCATGCTTACTTACTATTTCTACCCGCTGTCAAATCCAGTCAAGCCCAGAATACATACGGTTTTTAGAAATCGTGGGGCAAAGATAAGAATTCTTTTTTACTGTACAAAAGAATAGTGTGATTGCTTACTCCGGATTAATAAACCTTATCTTTTTATAAGACCCAAAGCAGTTTTGCATTACCATACGTACAATAAAAGCCAGTACTCCGGACGATTTTACCTTTCTTTCTCCCACATAACCCGTACCTTTGGCAACAGAAGATAATATACACAAAAATATAAATATCATGAAGAAACTAATTGCAATGACACTACTGCTCGGAGGCAGTACTCTGCTCTGCGCACAAAAGACCGTGAAGATACCCGCTGTGTACAAACCCGTCAAAAGCGAGATGTACAAGAAAGGCTGGATTGATTTCAACAAAAACGGAGTGAAGGATGTATACGAAGATCCGAATGCCTCGCTGGATGCACGTATCGAAGATCTGCTCAGCCAGATGACACTGGAAGAAAAGACTTGCCAGATGGTAACCCTCTACGGTTACAAACGTGTACTAAAGGACGACCTCCCCACCCCCGAATGGAAACAAATGCTTTGGAAAGACGGTATCGGTGCCATCGACGAACACCTGAACGGTTTCCAACAATGGGGACTTCCCCCATCGGATAATCCCTATGTATGGCCGGCATCCCGCCATGCCTGGGCACTGAATGAAGTACAACGCTTCTTCATAGAAGAAACGCGCCTCGGCATCCCCGTAGACTTTACGAACGAAGGTATCCGCGGAGTAGAAAGTTACCGTGCCACCAATTTCCCCACACAACTGGGATTGGGACATACCTGGAACCGCGAACTGATACGCCAGGTAGGATTAATCACCGGACGGGAAGCCCGTATGTTGGGATATACCAATGTCTATGCTCCCATCCTCGATGTCGGTCGTGACCAGCGTTGGGGACGTTATGAGGAAGTATATGGGGAATCTCCTTACCTCGTTGCCGAACTGGGTATTGAAATGGTACGCGGCATGCAACATAACCATCAGGTAGCAGCAACCGGAAAGCATTTCATTGCTTACAGTAACAACAAGGGTGCCCGCGAAGGTATGGCACGTGTAGACCCGCAAATGTCACCACGCGAAGTGGAAATGATACATGTCTACCCCTTCAAACGGGTGATAAAGGAAGCGGGACTATTGGGAGTGATGAGCTCGTACAATGATTACGACGGTGTCCCCATACAAGGCAGTTATTATTGGCTGACTACACGCCTGCGTGGCGAGATGGGATTCCGGGGATATGTGGTTTCGGACAGTGATGCCGTTGAATATCTCTATACCAAACACAGCACCGCCAAAGACATGAAAGAAGCCGTGCGTCAAAGTGTAGAAGCCGGTCTGAATGTACGTTGCACCTTCCGGTCACCGGACTCATATGTATTGCCTTTGCGAGAATTGGTAAAAGAGGGTGGACTAAGCGAAGAAGTGATTAACGACCGTGTACGTGACATTCTGCGTGTAAAATTCCTCGTAGGGCTGTTCGATACTCCCTATCAGACCGACCTTGCAGGCGCTGATAAAGAAGTAGAGAAAGCTGAGAATGAATCTCTTGCACTGCAAGCCTCACGCGAAAGCCTCGTCTTATTGAAGAATGAAAACAACGTGTTGCCATTGGATATCAACAACGTGAAGAAGATAGCAGTTTGCGGCCCCAATGCGGACGAAGAAGGATACGCACTGACACACTACGGTCCTTTGGCAGTAGAAGTAACCACAGTGCTGGAAGGTATTCGCCAAAAAGCTGAAGGCAAAGCAGAAGTGCTCTATACCAAAGGCTGTGACCTCGTAGACGCCAACTGGCCAGAAAGCGAACTTATCGACTATCCGATGACAGATAGCGAACAAGCTGAAATCGATAAAGCAGTAGAAAATGCACGCCAGGCAGATGTAACCGTAGTCGTATTGGGAGGCGGACAGCGTACCTGCGGTGAAAACAAATCGCGCAGCAGCCTCGATCTTCCAGGACGACAACTGAAACTGCTTCAAGCTGTACAAGCAACCGGAAAGCCCGTCGTACTGGTGCTGATTAACGGTCGCCCGCTATCCATCAATTGGGCAGACAAGTTCGTTCCCGCTATTTTAGAAACATGGTATCCGGGTTCCAAAGGTGGAACAGCAGTAGCCGATGTGCTCTTCGGAGATTATAACCCGGGCGGAAAACTGACAGTTACTTTCCCGAAAAGTGTCGGACAAATACCTTTTAACTTTCCCTGCAAACCTTCTTCACAGATTGACGGTGGAAAGAATCCGGGACTGGATGGAAACATGTCACGTGTCAACGGTGCACTCTATTCATTCGGATACGGTCTGAGTTACACCACCTTTGAGTATTCCGACATCGAAATCAGTCCGAAAGTGATTACACCGAACCAAAAGGCAACTGTACGCTGCAAAGTAACAAATACCGGAAAACGTGCAGGCGATGAAGTGGTTCAGTTGTATGTTCGTGACATCCTGAGCAGCGTTACCACTTACGAAAAGAATCTGGCAGGCTTTGAGCGTATCCACCTGCAACCGGGAGAAACAAAAGAGGTAGTTTTCACCCTCGACCGCAAACAGCTGGAATTACTGGATAAGCACATGGAATGGGTGGTGGAACCGGGAGACTTCAGCATTATGGTAGGTGCTTCTTCCGAAGACATCCGCCTGAGTGGAAAATTGACAGTAGAAGATCCAAACGCCCCCATGCAAGCACAGGCGAAAACGAATTCTCCCGTAACTGCCAGCACCAATCCGGAAAGTGTAATGAACGTGCTCGATAAAAAAATGAATACTGTTTGGGAAGGAAATAAAGGAGATTATATTACCTTTGCCTTGGAGAACGGCTCCAAGGTAGATGGCGTTTCCATTGCATTCAGCAGAGGCAACGGTCTGCCGGCGGAGTTTGAAATCCAGCTTTCAAGTGGCGGCGGACAATTCCTGACAGTTTATTCGGGTACAGTCAGCGAATACGGAAAGTTGATTTCATATACGTTCAAAGGAACTACTGCCAGCGACTTGCGCATTGTGTTGAATGATGACCGTGTAGGAGTGGCGGAAGTGAAAATTAACGATTAACTAAATACTAATCACTAATGAAATCTCTTCTTTTCTGTATGCTTGGATTAGCAATGACAGCCTGCGCACCCCGCAAAGCGGGAAACGTAAACAACGGAAGTGACGAACTCGCCATGCTGGTAGGTACGTACACCGATGGAAACAGCAAAGGTATTTACACCTTCCGCTTCAACCAGGAAACGGGACTTGCCACCTCGCTCAGTTCCATCGAAGTGCTCAACCCGTCTTATCTCATCCCTTCAGAAGATGGAAGGTTTGTCTATGCCGTCAGCGAAATGAATGACACAACAGCGGCTCTCAATGCTTTCTCCTTCGATAAGAAAACAGGAAAACTCAGTTTGTTAAACCGACAGCCCACTATGGGAGCCGATCCCTGCTACGTTGCCACCAATGGAAAAGAAGTACTCACGGCCAACTATAGCGGAGGTAGCATGTCTATCTTCCCGCTGAAAAAGAATGGTTCATTAGAACCTGTCGATACGCTTTTTGAAGGCAGTACCGGCGGACCGGACACTGAAAGACAGGCAACACCCCACGTACATTGCACTGTCTTCTCTCCGGATGGAAAATATATCTTTGCCACTGACTTCAGTGCCGACCGCATCCTGCGCTTTGTCATACATCCGAAGAGCATTATCCCCCACCCTTCTGCCGAAGCCATTGACGTAGATCCTAACTCCGGTCCACGCCATCTCACCTTCAGCCCGAACGGCAAGTACGCGTATCTTATCAGCGAATTATCCGGTAATATCACCGCTTTCAGCTACTTGGATGGTAAACTGGAAAAGATACAGACCATTGCAGCCGACACACTTCGTGCGCGTGGCAGTGCCGATATACATCTCAGTCCCGACGGGAAATACCTGTATGCCAGCAATCGCCTGAAAGGTGACGGTCTTGCCATCTTCGAAGTGAATCCGGAAAACGGTATGTTGGCAAAGGTAGGCTACCAGTTGACGGGGATTCATCCGCGTAACTTTATTATCACCCCGAACGGGAAATATCTGTTGGCCGCCTGCCGCGACAGTCATGTCATTCAGGTATTCCAACGAGATTCCGTAACAGGTCTGTTATCAGATACCCATCAAGACATCAGTATTGATAAACCTGTTTGCATCCAATTCGTAAAATAACCGGGTAAAAGCTTGACTTCCGGTTTTTAATTTCGTATATTTGTCATCGTAATCCTGATTTAGATTCGGGGACACAGATAGTAACAGGGAAAAGCATTTGCTTCTCCCTGTTTTTTTATATCCGATACCTTTTCAGAGCAAAAACATACTTCTTCAAGTCAAATGACATCATCTATTGAGACAAAACAAACTATCTAATAATACAAAACATACTATCTAATGGGATAAAACATACTATCTAATGAGATAAAACATACCATCTTATGAAGCGAAAAGCACCGATACCTCCCTTAGACGGTCGATTCTGTTAATATTCCGTAATTCTACTCTTGACAAAAATAACTTCATTAACTTTGTCCCTTAACCGAAATCGTTTAAATAACGCGACTTATGAAGAAAAAGAATATAGTATTACTCTCAGCCCTGTTGTTCTCCGTTTCTGCCATAGCGCAAACAGAAGTGACGGCAGGTGTCACACGTGGCAAGGATTACGGCGTAACTTACGTACTTCCGAAAACGGAAATCGAACTTACCGTACAAGCCACCAAACATACCTACACTCCCGGAGAATTCTCCAAGTATGCCGAACGCTATCTGCGGCTGAACAACGTCTCTTCCGAACCGGAAACTTATTGGACACTGGACAAGATGCAGACAGAAGTAATCGGTGTACCCGATAAAGAAAACGTATATTTCGTGAAGATGAAAGACAAAACCGTAGCCCCGCTTATCGAGTTGAGTAAGGATGGTATTGTCTACTCCATCAACATGCCGCTGGGCAGCGGACAACGTAAGACAACTCCGACCATTCAACCCAAAGTTACAGGTAACACTCCAAACGTCAATCCCCGAGACTTCCTCACAGAAGAAATCCTGATGTCAAACTCAACGGCTAAAATGGCGGAATTGGTAGCCAAAGAAATCTACAGTATCCGTGAAAGTAAGAATGCCCTGTTGCGCGGTGAAGCAGACAATATGCCCAAAGACGGTGCACAACTGAAACTCATGCTGGACAACCTGACTTTACAGGAACGTGCCATGACGGAAATGTTTGCAGGTAAAGTGACCACAGAAGAGAAGATATACACCATTCGCATCGTCCCCAAAGAGATGAAGCATGAAGTTGCCTTCCGCTTCTCTAAGAAACTGGGTATCGTAGCAAACAACGACTTGGCAGGTGAACCGGTCTACATTACAATAGCCGATCTTAAAAGTATTAATATCCCCGAAGCCGATCCCAAGAAACAAGTGGATGGCATTGCCTACAATGTACCGGGCAGAGCACGTGTAACATTAGACTATCACAATGAGGAACTGTATAATGCAGAAATACCTATTACGCAATTCGGTGTGGTAGAATACCTCGCCCCCGTTCTATTCAACAAGAATTCTGTTATAAAGGTATTATTCGATACAAATACGGGAGCTTTGGTAAAAGTAGACAGAGGAGAGTAATTTTATAAATCCATCTTTTTGTAGTTGCATCACATAAGTCGTGACTCGCGAAGCATAATTCTCATCAGATTGGAAGTGAACGGCAAGCAGTGAAATAATCTCCCGTACCGTACGCCGTCCATCTATCAGCCGCCACACAGCACTGCCGTGTTCTTCAAGGCGGACATGAATATCAGGAGACATACTCTTCGGCAGTAAAAGCCTGCGCATCCATTCATACTTGAACCGGGGATAGGAGATTACAGCGTAATCTCCCTCCCATTCGGTCAGGATGTGGTCGCAACGAACCGGAATAGCATCCAGCAGACTGACTTTTCCTTCAGGTGTCTCCATATCCATAAGTTGTTTTTACTTATCCTTGAATATTAGGTTCCTCCAGTTGATAGCCATACTTCTTATCTGCTCTCTTCAACATAAAGGCTACCACAAGAGATAAGCAGGCAATACCGGTAAAGATGCACATCGGTATCGTATAATCGTACAGATTTGTTCCATCTGCCTTCTTGCCTACGATACAATAGACATCAAGTACTTTACCAATCAGCGTAGGAATCCCCCACAAACCAATATTCTGGATGAAAAAGATCAATGCATAAGCTGTACCCAACTGGCTCACCGGGAATATCTTGGCAACTGCCGGCCACATAGCAGACGGCACCAAAGAGAAAGCAATACCCAGAATAATCATCAAACCAATAGCTACCAACCAATAGTTAATGGCAGGAATAGCATAAATAAAGTGCACACCTATCAGCATGGCAGCTCCCAATATCATAATAGAAGCCGACTTACCACGCTTATCTATAAATCCGCCGAATATAGGGGTCAGGATCAGTGCTCCTAAGGCCGGTAGTCCGGCAAAAGTTCCTGCTACGTTTTCATTGATACCATATTTGATTATCATCAGTTCGGAAGCAAACTTCTGGAAAGGGAATACACAAGAGTAGAACAATACGCACAGCAAAGCTATCAACCAAAAACCCGGATTAACGAGGATATTCTTCACATCCTTAAAGGAGAATTTCTCTTCCTCCCCCTCGGTACCTGCCGCTATGGCTGCCGCTTCCATCTGTTTGTCCAGCTTCTTATCCATCACTGAAAAGATAAAGAAAGCAACCAAACCGCCCAACAGCAAAATCAAACCTACCAATACCGGAGTCGTAATACCGAAAGCACGCGCCAAAGGAATAGCCACTGCATAACCTGCTTGCGAACCGATACGCGCCAATGCTACCTGCACGCCCATAGCCGTAGCCAACTCTTTACCTCTAAACCATTTGGCTATAATTTTAGAGACTGTGATACCTGCAACTTCCGCACCTACACCGAAAATAGAATAACCGGCAAACGCGACAAATACCCCTGCTTTATAACCGAAAATTTCATTAAGACCGAAGATCTGTGCATCCGGACCGGCAAGTCCTGTCATGGCATAATACTCAAGTGTCGTACCTCCCACCATCAGGATGGTTGACAATTTACCGGTGAAACGGATTCCAAAACGGTCGAGAATTAATCCTCCCCAGATCAGCATCAGGAAGAATACATTCAGGAAACTGTATCCACCTGTGAAGAATCCAAAATCACTACTTGTCCAGGCAAGATCCGACTCCAACATCGTTTTCAGCGGTGCTACCACATCGTTTACATAGTAAGCTGCCATCATCGTAAAGGCAACAATCACCAATGCTCCCCAGCGGGTAGCCTTCGAGTCATTCAATTTAAGTTTTAATTGTTCTGTCATTGTACTATATTAGATTAATTATTAATCAGATTGCATAATCCCGACAAAGGTAATTAAATCTGGCATAAAAAGAAAAGAGGCTGACACCTTTTCGGCGTCAACCTCTCTCTTATTTCTTTTTGCGGTTCATCCGCACATAACTTTAGTTAGCTGAATCTTCAGCGGCAGGAGCAGTAGTGGCAGGAGCTGCGGGAGCTTCTGTCTGCGGAGCAGCTGTACCAGTAGGCATGTTGTACGGATTGGTTTTCTCTTCTTTCTGTGCCTGTTCCAGGATCACATCACCGCCTTTACTGGAAGAAGTGGGAACAACGTAGGCAGTAGCAATACTCATTACGACCATAAATCCTGCCAGAAACCATGTTCCTTTTTCCAAAAAGTCAGTAGTCTTGCGTACGCCCATAATCTGATTGGAAGAAGAAAAGCCGGATGCTAAACCGCCTCCTTTGGAATTTTGAATCAATACAATGAAGCACATCAACAAGGATGCAACCACCATTAAGATAACTAAGAATAAGTACATTTTGTTATTTTGATTTAGCGTTAATAATCAATTTCTCCAAAAATCTGATTTGGTCTGCAAAGTAAGCATTTTTTTTTGGATAATTCAAACTTAATTTTTTAATAATTTCAAGAGCCTTGTCATATCGGCGCTGTTTGATATAGATTTTAGCCAAAGTTTCGGTAAAACAGCTATCATCCTGTTCTGTTTCCTCTACTGCCGACCGGGGAGTTTCGTCGGCAACAACCACCTTTTCCTCTTCTGCTTCATCCGTTTCTTCTTCAATCAACGGCAATAAAAGCGGGTTGTCTTCTTTGGGTAACTTCAGGCTGATACCTTCCTCCGTTTCGCTTTGACGAATGAAACCATCTATCAGATCCTGCCCACGCAATTTCGGTACTTCCGTCGGGGTAGTTGATGAGGAATCTGTTTCGTTCGTTTCTTCATCATCCCGTATCAGGTAAGCGGTATAATCCATTGCATAATCCAATTCCGTGGTCTGTGAATGTTCTTCCGGAACAGTGGCAAGGAAAGCGTCTATTAACGAAAGGGTACGGTCAATGCTCGGCTCCTTTTCCAACTCCTTTCCCACAATATGTGCGGAAGCATGGGGATGGAGGGCATAGCGGTCACCTTCAATCAGATAAAACAATACACGGCGGTCTGATACATACAATACCGCTTTACGCAGTTCTGCACCGAAGTTGATATCGTGCAGCACATAGAGGTTCTTGAGATAGAGCAAGCGCAGGGACTGAAAATAAGGATAACGGGCTACCAGCGTACGAAGTTCGTACAAGGTATCCCGATTCAACGCCTCGGGATGCTGTATCCATTGTTGCAAATGTACAGGCGTCATTCCTTTTATTACCAGTTAGCTACGGTTGCGTTAAAGATTTGTTCTGTTATGTCTTTCACCATCAGGCTTATCAATTCATCTTGCACTTCGGTCAGCAGCTTAGAAGAATCATAAGTTTGGAAAGCAGAGAATTGCTGATCCGTGAAATCATCCTTATGATCCGTATTATTCACAAAAGTAACTTTCACAGTCAAAGTAACTTTTACCTTTGAAGAATATCCACTGGCATCCACCGCTTCGTTATATTGATTATAACCGGTAATCTCACCATCAATTTCAAGATCGGCGTTACTATTGACCAATGACAAGCGTGTCTGACGCATGAACAAGTCTTTCAGACTCTGGTTAAATTCAGTAGCCAACGGGGCATATACATACTCTGCACGATTTTGAAAATCCGCTATCGAAATAGTTTTTACTTTAGAGTAGTCAATCGAACTGATCGGGGCAAGTCCTATCTTAATGCTACACGAATTTACTACCAGTAAGATGCTCAACAACAAAGCCGTCGAGGCTATTTTTTTAATCCAATCCATATTCTTTAATCTTTCTGTATAAGGTACGCTCGGAAATATTCAGATCCTTTGCCGCACTCTTGCGTTTACCATGATGCTTTTCCAAGGCTTTCCGTATCATTTCTTTCTCCACCTCATCCAGCGAGAGAGACTCTTCTACATACTCTTCCGTGTCCTGTATATCTTCATCAATGTTGTGGGACGGCTTTATGGAAGGATGAATAATGGTAGGCACGCTCGGAGAAACAGGAGTCACTACGGCAGGCGGTTGGGCATAATAAGCAGCAGGCACAGCCGAAGCGGCAGTGTTTCCACGTTCGGTCATAATCTCATGTACCAGCTTTTTCAGCTCCGTCACGTCTTGACGCATATCGAAAAGAACCTGATATAAGATTTCCCGTTCACTCTCAAAACTCTTGTTTTCTTTGACGCCGAATAAAGCAGGCAGCCGCTGTATCGTATTCTGTTCCGGCAAATATCCTTTCAATATAGAAGCATTGATTTCACGGTTGGTTTCAATGATGGAAACCTGTTCCGTTATATTCTTCAATTGCCGCACGTTGCCGGGCCACGAGTAGGAAATCAATAGCTGCTTGGCATCTTCCGTCAACTGAATGGCAGGCATACGATATTTCTCGGCGAAATCCGAAGCAAACTTACGGAATAATAGAAATGCATCCTCTCCACGTTCACGCAAAGGGGGTATCTGGATAGGCACAGTGTTCAGGCGGTAATACAAGTCTTCACGGAAACGTCCTTCGGAAATAGCCTGTGTCAAGTTTACATTGGTAGCTGCCACAATGCGTACATTGGTCTTCTGCACTTTAGATGAACCGACTTTTATGAACTCTCCGCTTTCCAGCACACGGAGCAGGCGTGCTTGCGTAGGCAAAGGCAACTCTCCCACTTCATCCAGGAAAATCGTTCCACCATCCGCCTCACCAAAATATCCTTTCCGTTCACCGATGGCACCGGTGAAAGCCCCTTTCTCATGACCGAACAATTCCGAGTCAATAGTTCCTTCGGGAATGGCACCACAGTTCACCGCAATATACTGACCATGCTTACGCCGACTGTACTGGTGAATGATCTGGGGAAAACTTTCCTTACCCACACCACTTTCTCCGGTTATCAGTACAGACAGATCAGTAGGCGCCACCTGTATAGCAACGTCTATCGCACGCATCAATGTTTCATTGTTGCCAATGATGCCGAATCGTAACTTTACTTGTTGTATTTCCGCTTTCGTCATTCTACAAATCTTCTTCCACACTATCGAGTTTCAGCTTATCGCTGTCATCACGCTTTTCGTAATATTGTTTTCGCAAAGGGTTGGCATGTGCTGCTTTATCACGCAGGCGATTACGGAACACATCAATAGCCACATAAATAGCCTGACGGAAAGACTCTTCACTCGCCAAACCTTTTCCTGCAATATCATATGCAGTGCCATGAGCCGGTGAAGTACGTATCACAGGCAATCCGGCAGTATAATTCACACCTTCGTCCATCGCCAGTGCTTTGAACGGTGCCAGTCCCTGATCGTGGTACATGGCAAGCACACCGTCAAAATGAGTGAAATTGCCTGAACCCATAAAGCCGTCAGCCGGATACGGTCCATAGCACAAGATGCCTCTGGCAGACATCTCTTTCAATGCCGGAATGATAATTTCTTCTTCTTCCTTTCCCAGCAGACCTTCATCTCCCGCATGCGGATTCAGAGAAAGTACAGCAATGCGCGGTGCATCAATAGCGAAGTCCTGTTTCAACGACTGGTTGAAGATAGCCAGTTTCTCCTCTATCAGCTCCTTCGTTATAGTCGAAGCAATCTGACTGACAGGGATATGCCCGGTAACCAATGCCACCCGGAAATCATCTTTCATCAGAATCATCAATGACTTGGCACCATTGCCCAGTCTCTCTTCTATATATTCCGTATGACCGGGAAATGCAAAAGTTTCCGACTGAATGGTATGCTTGTTGATGGGAGCTGTGACAATCACGTCAATCAATCCCTCTTTATATTCCTCGATAGCTCTTTCCAAAGCACCGAGTGCAGCCTTTCCGGCTTCAGGATCTGCCTTTGAGAATTCTACTTTCACTTCATCATCCGTGCAGTTCACTACACTCAAACGGTTGTAAGCCGCTTCCGCAGCAGAGCTCACGATACTGAAGTTCGTCGGCAAATCGAGTGACTTGCGATGATAAGCTGCCACCTTAGGGGAGCCATAAATAACAGGTGTACACAGTTCCAGCATAACGGGGTCGGAGAATGCTTTCAGAATAACTTCATAACCCACACCGTTTATGTCTCCTTGTGTAATGCCGACTTTTATTTTATTATCTTCCATTTTTCAATATATATATCATTTTAGATAAGAATGTGCCAGAAGTTCCAACGATAAATCTTCATCCGCAGATTACGCAGATAACGCAGATTGAGATTAAAACAAATCTGTGCAATCCGCGTAATCTGCGGATGAAAGTTATCTCTTTAATTCGTATACATTCTTACATATTATTTTCCTTGATCAGTAGCTTTACTCTGCTCTTTCGTCACGCCCAATGGAATCTCAGCTCCTGTCTGTTTATCACCCGGCACTCTCAAAGTGTAAAGAGAGGCTTCCATCTGGCGCATCAGATTACGTTTCAACTTATCAGGTGAATAGATAAAAGCTTCCACAACAATAATACGTTGGTTCACCGGATCCAAACGCATGTGCGAAACAAACGGACCACCCATAAAATCCCCCTTCATACGCCACAGGCCACGAGCTTCCAGCGCATACTCTCCTTGTACATTAAGAGGACGAACATCGGTCATTAAGGAGTCAGTTGCCATATACATGCCTTCTCTCGCTCCCGGAATGTTAGCCTTCATGACAGAGTCACGCATCTGCACAAAATATTCCTTGGTAAATGTATTTTTATCTCTGTACGGGAAAGAGTAAATAACAAAGTTCTGGTCGCCGGTAGCTGCATTCGTGCCAGCCCAGAAGAAGTTCTCTCCTTGCTTGGTAGAAGAAAGTTCAGCAGGTACCCAGACATCACAATCAAACATACTCTTTACCTTTGTCGTCACATAATCATTATGCTTCTTTTCCAGTTGTGTAATCTGTCGGTTCATCTCCGCACGGGTAAAGAAATCAATGATAGTCTGTTTGTTCTCCGTCACAAACTGCTCGAAAGAAGCTTCATCAGGAGCCTGTATAGTCAGGATAGTTTGCGGAGCAGCATACACATCCTTCGCATATTTAAACTTAGGCTGGGTATAAATATCCTGTACATCAGCGATAATAATGTTACGAATCAACTTTAACGTAGCATCATAGTTGGCAGGAGAAGTGTACATCATACGGAAAGAACGTTCGGACTGGGGAAGCCCCGGTACATCCGTATCAAGTACATCATAAAGCGCCTACCGGCAGGACGTTCCCACATAGCGGGATCAACCACTACCAGGATTTCATACGCACGACCACTTGAAGTCGCACCAAACACGCCTTTCTTACCGCCACTACATGCGGAAAGGGCAATTGCTACAATAGTCAGACTTAAATAAAACAGCTGCTTTCTCATATACTTACCAGTTAATGTTTTTACAAAACTACGAAGAATACGTATATCATCCGAGCCAAAGTTAATAATTTATATTAATTCTTGTTTATTCTCTTCCTGTTTGGCAGTGGAAAGCATGCCGCAAGCGGCAAATATATCTTCACCGCGGGAAGCACGTATCGTAGTAAACAAACCGTGGGAAGTCAGGTAATCACGGAGTTTAGTCATTGTTTCCATATCCGCTCCCTCCAGGTCTACACCGGGAATGGCATGAAAGCGGATGAGGTTGATACGGCAGTCCAGTCCACGCAAGAGTTTCAACAATTCCTTAGCATAGAGCAACGAATCATTCACACCCTTAAAAACAATATATTCAAAAGATAGTCTACGCTGTTTACTAAAATCATAGTTTTTTAACAAGTCTACCATTTCAGTGATAGAGAAAGATTTCTCAGCAGGCATCAGTTCGCGACGTTGCAAGGCGACCGGAGAATGTAAGCTGACAGCCAGATGACATTCCGATTCTTCTATAAAGCGCTGAAATCCTTTGCGCAAACCAACGGTAGAGAGCGTGATCCGCTTGGGACTCCATCCATATCCATAAGAAGCAGTCATGATTTCCAGAGCTTTCAGCACCTCGTCCAGATTATCCAGAGGCTCACCCATGCCCATCATCACCACGTTGGTCAATTTATCCCGCTCGGGAAGAGAATTTATCTGATTGATTATCTGATTGGCAGTCAGGTTGGCACTGAAGCCTTGCTTACCCGTCATACAGAATTTACAGTTCATCTTACATCCCACCTGAGAAGATACACAAAGTGTGGCACGATCTTCATCGGGAATATAAACCGCCTCTACAAAGTTCTTATCACCTGCCCGATACAAGTATTTCACCGTACCGTCTGTGGAACGCATAGCTTCCACAGGTGCCTCCGCTCCGACTTCGTAGACATCTTTCAGGAGATCCCGATGTTTCAGCGACAAGTTGGTCATATCGTCTATGGAGTTCACTTTCTTGTCATACAGCCATGAAGCAATCTGTTTGGCGGAAAACCCGGGCATTCCCAGTCTTTTCACCACCTCCTGCAATTCAGTGAGTGTCAGTCCTAAAAGAGTTTGTTTCGGCATAATTATCTATCAATCTTTCCAGTTTATCTTTGCAAAGGTAGGAATAAAGTTGCACAAAGGCAATTGCAGGCGCAGAAAATGAGACACAGGGATAAAGAAAAAGCCGCCTGATATTCTATCAGACGGCTTTTCATATCTCAATTATCGTTATTTCTTAGAAGAACAGATAACGGCTATCTTTCACATCAGCTTTCAGATACAAGTCGTTGAGGAACTGGCTTGCCATACGGGCATGCATATTCTGCAACGTAGTTTCTTCTGTTTCCTGATTGAAAGTTTCGTTCAGTTTATCTTTTGCATACGGTTGAAGAACAAATACACCGCCATTACCCTTTATCGGAGCACTCAGTTGGTTCAGTTCGGCAATCGATGCATAAGCACCTACCAGCGGTTCACTGGCACGTAGTACCGGAACATAAGCGGGAGCTGCAAAAGTTACGTGTTTCACTGAATCGCTTACTGCTTCAGGCATAGCTTTAAATTGATCGAATGAAGTAGCACCGGCAGCCTTCATGTCAGCCATAATCTTCTCAGCCTTCTTGTCACGCAGCAATTCAAGTCTCAGTTGGTCTTTCACCAAAGCCAACGGACGGTAACCAGCCGGAACAATAGCAGAAACACCCACTACCAACATACGGTCACTTTCGCCACACTCATACAAACCGGATACTTCACCAGTCTTTGCAGAGAATGCCCATCTCAAAGCTTCCTTAGTACCTCTGATACCACCGATACCATGTTCAGAACTATACAAATCGTTTCTATCCAAAAGCTTATAACCAGCATCTTCTGCATTAGCTACCATCTTCTCCAGTGTCGGGTTAGAAGCGATAAACTGGCTGAATTCATTGTATGCCTTGCTGTAAGTTTCTTTGCTGAACTCTACCGGACGTTTAATAACGGCTACTTTATATTTATCTTTAACAGCCTTCTTATCCATCACCTGTACAATGATATTTGCCTGTGCCAGGTTCAGGTTGGTCATTTCGTTCTTACCAAGAGTAGTGATTGTATTCACATACTTCAGGTTATCACCATCCAGCTGTGCACCTTCGTAGTTAGCAGAAGAAATCCAGGTAACCTCACCGGTCTGACCATACTTCTTAGCGATTTCAGCAAAGTCTGCACCACCTTTGATGGCAGTATAGATACTGTCAGCCAAAGTTTTTGTCTTCGCAGCATCTTCAGCAACCACCTGTATCTGACGGTACTGAATAGAGTCTGCCATTGAAGCAGTAGCCAATTTCTTGAACGAGTTGATCGTATTGTCAGTCGCATTGTAGTAAGGACCATATACACCACCTACTGAAACAGAGTCCAGACGAGCAGCTACATCGGTAGGCAATGCCTTAGAAGTATAATACAGATCAATGTAAGGAACTTCAGAACCGGCAGCACGAACAAGTGTAGAATAATCACCCGGAGTACCTGCAAGTTGTTCAGTATATTCCATTACTTCCTGTTGGATAGCATCTCTGTCTTCAGGGCTTGCAGTTACTTGTACATCAATAAACTTGATGTTACGAGTTTCCACATATTGTTTGAATTGCTCTTTCTTCTTGTCATAAGCTGCTTTCAGATCTGCATCTGTGATGGTCACTGTAGAGTCTACGATTGAAGAATAAGGAATGGCAGCCAGCAACATATCAGACTGATCCGCTCTTGCATTGAAAGCATCCTGAGCTTCTACCGGATTAGAGAAAAGAGACTTTGAAACCAGAGCCTGATATTTCTCAGCCAGACGAGTCTGAACCAATTGTTTCTCAAGGAAAGACCAGAACTTGTACATAGACTGATAATATTCTGCATACTGTGCCGGCATCTGCGCTGTGTTCATCTTAGAGTAATCTACGAGGAATTTCTTCAACATATCTTTGTCGAAAGCACCAGTTTGCGGATTACGGAACGGGGTCTGCTGCAACATCGGGTGTACGCCTGCATCAATGATTGACTGGAGTTCTGCTTTAGAAACTGACAAACCAAGTTTTTTTGCTTCGTTTTCAATCAACTTATTGTTAACGTAGTTTCTCCAAACTTCATCTTTAATCTGATTGTTTTCTTCATCTGTGAGTGCACTTGTTCCTCTGGAAAATTTCACAACTTCAGTATATTCTTCTACCAAGCTCTGATAATCCTGAGCGGAAAGTGACTCTCCGTTAACCTCTCCTACATCATGTGACTGGTGTGGCTGCAATACCTTCCATGCGTCTCCCGCAATGAAAGCGAACAGCGCCAAACCAATAACAATCACCAATAAGGGTCCTTTAGACCGAATGTTTTGTAATGTTGCCATTTTAGTTAATATGATTTATTTGTTTATTATATTTTCTCCAAACTTCATTTTAGCGCACGAAGATACAAAAAATGCTAATACGCATCTATTTATTCTTTAAAAAATTACGCCATTCTGCTATTATTCCACCACTTTAAGACGTACCAGCTCTATTTTAGTGGCTGTAACCTTAATAATTTTGAACTGAAATTTATCAATCGTCACTACTTCATGCAATTTCGGGAAACTCTGATAACGGTTCAGGATCAATCCACCCACTGTCATATAATCATCTTCTTCCGGCAGATCCAGATCAAACGTCTCATTAACCTTTTCTATTTCCAAGCGACCCGAAAGCACATATTCGTGTTCACCAATCTGCTTGCACACATACGAAGTGTTATCATGTTCATCCTCGATATCACCGAATATTTCTTCTACCAGATCCTCCAGCGATACGATGCCAGACGTACCGCCAAACTCATCCACCACTACGGCAACCGTTTTCTTCTGCTGCATGAAGAGTTTCATCAGTTTATGCGCTGCCATGGTTTCGGGCACAATGGGCACTTCTTTTACATTATTCCGCCAATCGGCAGGATTGCGGAACATTTCGGACGAATGGATATACCCTACCACATTATCTATATTGCCGTCATACACTATAATCTTGGAGATACCGGACTCAACAAAAAGACTTTTCAAATCTTCCAGAGTGGCAGTCAGGTCAACGGCTACAATTTCCGTGCGGGGTACGATACAATCGCGTATTTTAATACTAGAGAAGTCGAGCGCATTCTGAAATATCTTCACCTCGGCATCCAGTTCTTCTTCATCTTCGGCATTATCGATACTGGACTGGACAAAATAATCCAGATCTACTTTTCCAAAAGCCTTGTCCGAAGCTTCTTTATTGATCTTCATCCCGAACAGACGCAAGAAAAGGTAAGATAATCCGGAAGCCAGCTGAGACACCGGATACAAAACGATATAACAAATCAGTAGCGGAAAAGCGCATACTTTTAATACAAGATTGGGGTTAATCTTGAATAAGGTTTTAGGAAGGAATTCACCTGTTACCAGGATAATAAGTGTAGAAATGACTGTCTGCAACAACACTTCCACAAAATCATTGGAGATCAAATCGCCCAGGAGATGGACTTTGATAACTTGCGCCATAAGGATACCATAAATAACCAGCGCAATATTATTACCTACCAGCATGGTAGATATGAAGTTATTGGAATTACGGAAGAAATAAGAAAGAATGCGAGACGTCAATCCCTCCTTACGTTCCATTTCAAAACGTAGTTTGTCTACGGAAACAAAAGCAATCTCCATACCCGAAAAGAAAGCGGAGAAAGCCATAGTAATCAATAAATAAATATAGGTATCCATAATTTACGGTTTGATACTATCTTTCGGCATACTGTCTGTTTGCACGCTGTCAGCAGGAGCTGTGGCATCATCATCTACATAAAAGATGCCCTCCGGTTTTCTTATTGTATAAACGGTCATTTGTTCGTTAGAGTCGAAACCACGACCAGTAATGATCCTGTCCGGTTGTTCAATACGGATAAACCGGTCAGAATAGATCGTATGTTTATTCTGATCCCAATACAACAGGTCTGTATCAAACTTCTCACCTTTAAGATTTTGAATATGCACATTACTCATCAGTTTCCACAACTTTTGCTTTTCATAATAATATGCCGTATCCGACTTTATACTTGCATCTACATTGAATACAGAATCAAACTTTTCCAGATAGACTCCTTTTTCAAAAGCCCAGTAAGGAGGATTCTTCCGGTCAAAGACCAGCCACTCCTCCGTATTGATTCGATAGCGGGTGACGCCGGAATCAGAGATTAAAGTCATCACTCCTTTCGTATCCATCACAGGCAATGAATCACGCTCGGTTATGGCAGCTCCCATATCCTTATGCCGTCCGGAACAGGCGGAAAATAAAAGAAGCATAACCACTGCCCCAAAGGCAATGGTTATGCTCAAACTTCTACAAAATAGAACGTTACTTCGTTGTGGTAACATATTTATATTTCTTATCGAACCGTTGTGCTTTCACCGATCCAACCGCCTACCGTAACGCGGTCACCGGCTTTGATACCCAACATAAAGAGGTCTTCAGCCTTCGGTGTATAACGTGCATACGTTGAAATCAATTCATTTGCTTTATCCGCTACAGTGGGATCCACAGCTTTAGCGCGTTGCAGTTTATCAATAACAACAAAATATGTACACTTATTCAAAGCCGCCTCATCATTCCAGTTCGGGCTGGAAGCATAAAGTTGTGCAAGCAAGATATAAGCATCACCATAGTTTTCTTTGAAACTGATAGCTTTTTGCAGATAACCTCTGGCCTGTGAAAGTTTCTTCACATTGAATAATGTGGCAGCAACAGCATAAGCAATCTGAGCTTTCTTTTCATTATCACTCTCCAAAGTCAGCGCTTCATCAAAGTATTTGATTGCTGTATCATAATCACCCTTCTTATATGCCATATATCCGCATCCGGTAGCTGCATCAGCAGTCGGGTCAATCTTATACATATAATAAGAAGCCTGGAAGTATGCTTCGCTTTCCGTACACTTCATCATCTTCAAGATAGAGATAGCTTTCTTCAGGTAAGTAGAGTCTGATTGGTTTGCTTCAATTTTAGGGCCATAAATACCCTGCAAAGATTCACAATCAGCGGTACCACTATTGATGAACATTGCTACGAGGTTATCTTTCACTTGTTGCAAAGCAGCTTTCTTTTTCGCGTCATCTTCTGCGGCGATAGCAGCATCAGCGTATTCGGAATCAGTCAGATAATCCTGAATAAATTGTTCCTTATGATTAGGATCAGCTTTCAATTTATTCAAAGACATATCCAGAAAATAGTGGAGGATAGGACCTTTAGAGCCACCCTTTTCAGTTTCCAGAGATTCTTTCAACCAAGTATAGGCTTGATTTACATCTATATTAGGAGCATAAGCAATGTAGTTAATAGCTTTATTACCCAAAACGTCGCCCACAGAAGGAGTACCTTTCAGATGCATAAAATCCGGAGTATATTTAATTCTCAAATCAAAAACCTCCATCAGTTCATCAAAATACTTCTTGTAATCAGCAGAATTACGGTCCTTTATATCATTCAAGAAAGATGTTAATATTTTAATACCATCCGTGTATGTATAATACCGCAACGTAGGGCAATCCTTCAGAACTTCTTTCCACGGCAAGTAAGCATCTTTAAAGTTATTAGCTCTTACCGCTTCATGAGAAATACTACTGTTCTTGTTACAATCTTCCTGTGCCAGGACACTGGTTACTCCACCCGAAAGGAGCAAGACAGCTACAAGCGTTTTAATCTTCATTGTATTTAAATTTTAGTTGTTATATTGTCTATTCTTCACTATTCAACTTTACGCTTCCAGAACCAACGTTCATTGAATGTCACGCCAATGCAAAGACGCAATGTATTCTCGTTCAAGAATTTGCTTTCCGTGCCTTGCGTTCTCACATATTGTGCTGAAACACTCAATACGGAACGGCTACGTGGAAGAGGCAAACCGAAACCGGCAGTTACTCCGTATTCATTTGCAGCACGTACGCCATCTATCTTATAATAAGGTTTAGAATAATAAGCTCCCAAACGATATTTGATGTGTGAAAGATAACTTCTACCCATCATGTTAGGAATATATTCCGCACCTAAAGCAACTTTCACTTTATTACAGAACGCATCCGGGTCATTCATAAATGTCACACTATTCCATTTCTGGAACATCACATCCGCACCCACTGTCAGACGATCATCGTACACATACGTCACACCTGCGCCCAGCGTCATAGGAATACCCATTGTCAGTATAGTGTCCTTCTGCGTTGTAGTATATCCAGTGTTCTGATTGCCCAGCTGGGTTTGTACATACGCATCATTTCCCAAATTATGTCCCGGTGAGAAAACGACTCCCAAAGTAGCCGCATGTTTCTTACCGAATTGCTGTGTGTACTGCGCTCCAAAGTCAAGTTTATAACTCGTAATTTCCATCCCGGTAAGCGTTGTCAACGGCATGATATTTGAGTTAGATGTAAATGACTGTTGCCGCGTATGTGTTATGTCTCCCCAAAGATACGAAATATTCGCACCAACGGAAAGATTTTTAATAATTTTAAAACCTGCGCCTATATAAAGTTGATGTAAGCCTCCTTCACCGGAATAAGTTGTACTGGCTGAGGAAGTCGGAGTTTCAGTGTTTTCCTGATAGTTACCCATTTTATATCCCACATTGGAATAAGGTAACAATCCTATACTCATGGCGCCCTTTTTTGACAGACGGAACTGCATCGTAATGTAGTCAAAACTTGAGTTCTTGGCATTCATCTTCACTACTCCATCGCTGAAGTTGGTGTTTTGCATAGAAATACCTCCGTCGAACATGAAAGTTAACGAGTCAACTGCCGTATAAGATGCCGGATTCGCGAAATTGGTCTGATATTTGTCACGTAAACCATAAGCAATGCCACCCATTGCCTTACTGTTACCTGACCCATGGTCTGCCAGTTGTCCGTATCCGTATCGTGTATAGGGAGAATTTGTATTATTTTGAGCGACCGTCGCTCCAGATAATATCGTGAGCAAAAGCACCAAAAGTGTTTGTCTAAATCTTGTCATTATTATAGTTTAAAATTCTATTTAATCCTTTCAACACTAAAAATCTGTCTGCAAAGATGATACTTTTTAAGTTTGTATCAAAAGAAAAATCATCCCCGCCCGTTAAAAAAACCAAAAGTTCAGGATATTTATGTTTCATAGCCACTATGTAACCAGAAATCTCATATTCCATACCTTTCAAAACTCCCGCACGGATGGCAGTTTCAGTATCTTTTCCCATCGGAAGTTCACGCCCTTCGCGTTGCACCAGCGGCAAGCGTCCGGTAAACTGGTGAAGCGCCCGAAAACGCATCTGCATACCCGGGGAAATATTTCCACCATGATAGCGTCCTTCGGCATCCACAAATTCGTACGTAATGCACGTGCCGGCATCTATCACCAGTATGTCTTTTCCGGGAAATTGTTCATTGGCAGCCACTACGGCAGCCATACGATCATACCCCAGCGTCCGGGGTGTTTCATATAGATTCACTACCGGGAGTGGAGTCGTTTCATTCAGCCAAAGCACAGGTATGGGAAGTAATGCCAATTGTGCCAGCACTTGCTCGCTCAAGTCGATGACCGTGGCTACAATTGCTTTTTCAAAGTGATATTTACTATAGATGTCCGACAAATGCTCCAAATTCCGATTAGAGTCATACGCCACTTCCAATAGTGAAACACCATCAAAGACAGCTACTTTTGCCACCGTATTTCCTATATCAATAACCAGGTTCACTGAATGAAGATTAATTTTCCGGGCACAAAGATACGACTTTAATTGAATTTGAAAGCTGTAGTCGACATTTTCCTTACTACATCAGCGTAGTTTATCGCAAACTTATTTTTCTTTTTCCTCGCTAATACTCGTCATTAGCATACAGGAAGTCGAATGTAGCCTGTTTATAGTCAAATATTTCTTCTGGTTTAAAAAATCTTTTCAATTCCGCTTCAGCCGCTTCGGGTGAGTCGGATGCATGAACGATATTTTCCTGAAAGCTCATACTGTAATCTCCGCGGATGGTTCCGGGAGCTGCCTTCCTGCCATTGGTAGGACCGGTCAAAACCCTCACCGCTTCAATGGCATCTACCCCCTCAAAGCAACACACGATAACCGGACAGGCCATCATCGAATCCTTCACGCGCTGAAAGAAGGGTTTCGCACTTAAATGGGCGTAATGTTCACTGAGCACTTCATCCGTCAGCTGAACCATTTTCATTCCGGCCAAACGCAAGCCTTTACGTTCGAATCTGTTCGTAATCTCACCTACCAAGCCTCTTTGGAGGGTACATGGTTTCAAAATAACCAGTGTTTTTTCCATCATAATAGTCGGGTCTTTTTAAAGTTATATATAAAGGTATCCTTTTCAGTAATTCTTCCAAAAATACTATTTTTCTTGAGAATAGCACTCGGTTGGAGTCTTTTTATGTAAATTATTGGATGACAAATACAAATGTAAACATATAAACGAGTAAGGACAAATAAACTATTTAGTTGAGATTTTCCAACAAAAGATAATAAATAATCCCTGCCTCTACCCATATTTCAGAGTAAGAGACAGGGATACTTCAAATGAGAGGATTGAATTTTCTAAGATCTAATGCAGTAAGGTAAAATATCCGACTGGGCGGATAAATGAACTTTCACAGTCTCATTCTCCTACCACACTTCAAGCCAATAGATTACATAGTACTTATAAAGGACAAGTCCCTTTGTATAGCCATGTACCCATTCGTTAGGCAAACCAACACCATTCCTCGAAAGGCAATCATCCGGCAAGAAACGACCTTTCTCCGCAGCAAGAAGATAAATGACAGCTTTTTTATAAAAATCAGGAGGAACACCGCCTTCCCAAGAGGAGAAATTAGGTATTGGTAACGTATCCACAAAGGGCAAGTTACGAATTGAATCTGATTTTATTATTTCAAAGTTTTCATAATCATAAGGAAGTGTTAAACAGGAATCTCCTAAATAATAAATTCTTTTCGCCTGAGAAGCCATTTCTTTCTTTAGTATTTCACGTTTGCTATTTCCACAAGGTAATGTTAGATGAATATAATTCAAATATTTTCCGCGTGGAAATAGTAAACTTTGAGCTCCACTAACCTTATTATCTATATTTTCCGGTAAATGAGAAACTAAAAATTTAGGATATAGACTTATTATTTCCCGGTAATATAGTTTATCGCGCTCATCAAAAAGTCCATTCTGAGACAAAACATTAATCTGAAAAAAGAACAGACCACTTAATAATAAAAATATTATTTTCATTGTACATTATTTAATAATCTATTTTCTATATAGCAACATTCGGCCTTTTCCGCCTGTGGTTTTCAAATAACTATTCCAATTCTTATAGACTCTCACATTACGATAATCGTGTTTACCTGTCATAGTTTCCATTACACCATAAACAGTTCCAAGAACACTTCCTGTCTTATCTCCCAAAGTGGGCTTATTGTATGTAAAATAATTACGCTCAATCAAATTTACTTTTTTAGCCCCTGTAGCAATGGCATCTAAATAATCAACTACATCATATTTGGGTTTATACAGAGGGTCCGTTTTAAAATTCTTCTTCTCACTTTTCTCTACAGGAAATATTCCATACTTTTCATTTATGATTTCTATTTCACCAGTAGTAACAGTAATAGATTTCTTTCCCGTAGAATAAGGCTGTTCTCTGGAAACCTCAGACAAAATCTCTTGAATCGGATTAATCGAGTAACCATTATCCTGAGCTAAAGATAAAGATTCATCATAATTATACGCACGTTCCGTTACATCTTTCATATCTCCCAGCATGTCATTATCGCCGATTCGGTAATAAATCCTATCATTCAGTTTAAACTGCCATTGGTCCCTATTTTTACTGAAATACAACTCACCCGTTTCACTATGCATGTACCAGTCCTTACCGTCCAAGTCCACATTTATCGTCGGGCTGTTATTGCAATATGCATAAGGACTCATGCCGCAATACTTCTCCGCCATCGGATCAACCACATGCCATCTCCCCAACGCCGCATCATACATTCTCGCCCCATAATCATACCAATTCAATCCTTTCT
>OHGZ01000620.1_pt1 | contig 24296 bp, 18 predicted proteins | sample 1567851 | NCBI WGS metagenome assembly OHGZ01 (sample SAMEA3879563, study PRJEB24766) | human gut metagenome | biome: human-associated habitat; feature: feces | place: USA | collected 1985/1987 | reverse complement strand
CGTCTGGCCTTGCATCAGTTGGTAACCGACGGCCGAATCCACCCGGCACGTATCGAAGAGGTGGTTGCCAAAGTACGTAAACAGATCGAGGAAGAAATTATCGAGACCGGTAAACGCACTGCCATTGATTTAGGCGTGCACGGTCTGCATCCCGAATTGATTCGTCTGGTGGGTAAAATGAAATACCGTTCTTCCTACGGGCAGAACTTGCTGCAACACTCTCGTGAAACGGCGAACCTTTGTGCCGTTATGGCTTCGGAACTCGGTTTGAATCCCAAGAAAGCCCGTCGGGCCGGTTTGTTGCACGATATAGGTAAAGTGCCCGATGAGGAACCCGAATTGCCGCATGCATTGTTAGGCATGAAGTTGGCGGAGAAATATAAGGAAAAGCCAGACATTTGTAATGCTATCGGAGCTCACCACGACGAAACCGAAATGACCAGTCTGTTGGCTCCTATCGTACAAGTGTGCGACGCTATTTCGGGAGCTCGTCCCGGCGCTCGTCGCGAAATCGTCGAGGCTTACATTAAACGGTTGAACGATCTCGAACAGTTGGCTCTGTCTTATCCGGGCGTGTTGAAGACTTATGCCATACAGGCCGGCCGCGAATTGCGGGTGATTGTCGGAGCCGACAAGATAGGCGATGCCGAAACCGAAAACTTGTCTACCGAAATTGCAAAACGTATTCAAGACGAGATGACTTATCCCGGTCAGGTGAAGATTACCGTTATCCGGGAAACTCGGGCTGTAAGTTTCGCCAAATAACAAGGAGACGCCATACCGCTCCACTTTAAAAACGAATGACGAGGCCGTAGGGCGTTACCCGAATGAAATTCGTGTACGATCTATGGCTTTGTTCTTGTTAACGACAAATTCAAAATGGATAATACAAACGATAACAATACGATAAATCCGTCGGAAAAAACACAACTCGACCCGTGCGCTTGTCGTCGGAAAGGTGCGAAATTGGAAGTCTACGACTGGCTGTCCGATATTCCCGAATCGCACGACGATACCGATTTGGTCGAGGTGCGTTTCAAAAATACCCGAAAAGGATATTACCGTAATACAACTCATATCAAACTCGCTCCTGGCGATTTGGTCGCTGTCGAGGCTTCGCCCGGTCATGATATCGGTGAGGTTACTCTCACCGGGCGTTTGGTCTTAATACAGATGAAAAAGAACAATGTAAAGATCGATAATCCTGAGTTAAAGCGTGTCTACCGGAAAGCCAAACCCAATGACTTGGAAAAATTCGAAGAAGCTAAGGCGAAAGAGCATGATACGATGATTCGAGCCCGCAAGATTGCCGAAGATTTGCATTTGAATATGAAGATCGGCGATGTCGAATATCAGGGAGACGGTAATAAGGCCATCTTCTATTACATTGCCGACGAGCGGGTCGATTTTCGCCAGTTGATTAAAGTGTTGGCCGAAGCGTTCAGGGTGCGTATCGAGATGAAGCAGATCGGGGCGCGTCAGGAAGCCGGACGTATCGGGGGCTTGGGACCCTGTGGGCGTCAATTGTGCTGTTCGGGTTGGATGACCAACTTTGTCTCGGTAGCGACCAGTGCTGCCCGTTTCCAAGATATAGCCCTCAATCCTCAAAAGTTGGCCGGACAATGTGCCAAATTGAAATGTTGCTTGAATTATGAGGCCGATGCATACGTGGAAGCCCAGAAGCGGTTACCATCGCGAGAGATTCCGTTGGAAACGAAGATGAATACCTATTATCACTTCAAAACCGATATTTTCAAACGTGAGATGACTTATTCGACCGATAAGTCTATTGCCGCCAATTTGGTAACGATTTCTGCCGATAGGGTATTCGAGGTAATTGCTTTGAATAAGAAAGGAATAAAGCCCGATACATTGGAGTCGGAAGCCGGAGCTCGTGCTCCCGAACGTCGTGATTTCGAAGACGTGGTGGGACAAGACAGTTTGACTCGCTTCGATAAGGCGAAGAAAAATAAGAAACGGAATAATAACGGAGGTAATAACAATCGTCGTCAACAGTCGGGCGAGCGCAATAACCGTTCTAATAATAACAATCGGAACCAGAATAAGTCTTCCCGCGATGGAAATAAAAAGGGCGGAAATGACAATGGCAACCATACGGCTGCTGCTCGCAACGGTAGTGAAAACAATTCGTCTAAACCTGCCGCTTCCGATAAGAAAGAATAGATGGGCGTATGTGGAGGAACTTGGTAAATACAGGTATCGTTTGTCTTTTACTGGGAGGCACGGTCTCCTGCGGGCGAACCGATGTGTATAACGAGTTTAATACCCTTCCTAAAAACGGCTGGTTCAAACGGGACGTACAACGCTTTACACCGGAAGTTCCCGATACCGTGAACCGGTATGATGTCTATTTGTTTCTGCGGCATAACGGAGATTATACGTATAGGAATTTGTGGCTTTTCGTTTCTTACAACGACGAGGGCGGAGTTTTGAAAACCGATACGGTAAATTGTGAATTGGCCGATGAGTTCGGACGATGGTCGGGCGGAGGTTGGGGCTCTTATTATCAGCAGGAGGTTTTGCTGAATGACGATTTCCGCTTTTCGGGCGAGAAGGAACATGTCTTCACTGTGCAACAAGCTATGCGGGACGATCGTATCAGAGGTATCTCCGACGTGGGGATTCGTATCGTTCCTCATGAAGAAAAATAAAACGAAATCGAAGCGTAAGATTCGGTAGCCCCCGTGGGGATAGACTTGAATTTTAGAGATGAATTCTTTGTAAATAATCACATTTCGGACTCATCGATGAGGTTGATACGATTCCTCTGTTGCGGATTTTAACCCCTCCGTCACTGCGTGCCACCTTCCCTATATGGCTGCTCCACACAGAGGAGGTTTAATACCTTTCTGCCACATTATTTTATCGAAAGAGAAGGATTACATTTACCCTTCTCCCTTGCCGTGTTCCGTAGCATTCGGGGAGTTGCGTTAGCAATAGGGGAGAGACCTCAGAAACAACAGTTTCTGAGGAGAGGGGTTAGATGGGTAAAAAACATAACTCCTCCTGATTTACCACGGAGTCATATCCTTGCTAAATTATCGACAGAGTCGTTATAACCGATAGGGCATATTCAGAAATGATAAGCCCTATTTTTGTCTATAAAAAGAGAGTTGCCCTTTACTCCCGCAAAAGGCAACCCAAGTTCTCAAAAATTAAAAGATGCAAATTGAGACTTTATATGATTGTTAATTCCCTTCCTGAAATTTTTGATTCATTTTCAACAGGTTTATCGTATAAGCTACTACATTTTGGGATTCTTGAATGACAGTGAGGTAAACGATTCCTACTTTGATGTAGGAGACTTGTTCCCGCATGTGACGTATTTCTTCCCGTTTGAGTACACCTAATTGATTGATGAGTATATTCCCTTGATTGTAGAGGGCGGCAAGATCTCCGAACGCATCTTTTTCGATCGATTGCCGGCTTTCCTCCAAGAACGATACGATCGATTGCGCTATCTCTCCAAAGCTGTCTTTCTGACTTTGCTCCAAAGGATTGAAATTATTGTCGGTATGTTCCAAACAAGGTTCGCAGGTCCTTTTTATGGAGTGGATAATGTCGTAAGAGAAATCGTTCCCTTGAAAATAATAGAGACCTTTTTCTAATCCTACTTTGTCATTCAAGTGGGAGACTCCTATGGTTCCCAAACGTTTTACTTGTTTGAAGTATCGCCGTTCCGTTTCTATATCGCCCATCGCTTTGCGCAGGGTTCTGTAACTTTCGTTGAGGAAACCGGTGGTGACGCGATGGTATAGGTCGGCACTCCATTCGAGGACTTTGGCGAATTCTTCCCGGCTGAATTTTCGCAGTAAGACAAGTGCTTCTTGCTTGTCTTTGTTGGCGACCATCTGTTGTGCCAGCGAGCTGTTTTTTTCTTGTTTTAGTTTTTTATTGTATGATATTTGGCTGTGTGTGAGCATATAAGCGGCTAATGCTCCCAACAGGATAATAGCGATACTACCTCCGAAATAGACAATCATCGTCACTGTAAAACAAATCAAAAAAGCGGCTCCGGCCGTGAGAAACCAACCTCCGATAACGGAGATGACTCCGGTGATACGGTAAACGGCACTATCGCGTCCCCAAGCTCTGTCGGCAAGAGATGTACCCATAGCAACCATAAAGGTGACATAGGTAGTGGATAGGGGTAGTTTCAACGAGGTTCCCAGTGCGATCAACAAGCTGGCAAGCACCAAATTTACCGAGGCTCTAATTAAGTCGAATGCCGCACCGTGTTCGAGTATGACTTCGTCTTTGTCGAATCGGGCGTTGAGCCAAGTTCTGGCTTTGGGCGGTATGTTATTGACAATAAAAGAAGATGTATTTGTTGTCATGCGCACCAATTTACGAGCGATGGGAGAAGTCCCGAAACTTTCTTCTCCGGCTTCTTGGCGGGATAGGTCGAGAGAGGTTTTGATTACGTTATGTGCTTTTTTGGAGGTGAGCAGGGCGACAACCATAATTATACCTGAACCGATGAGGAATATGGAAGGCGTTGAAGCCGAATCGAGAAGAGAGGTCATCAAGTACTGATCGGGACTGACGCCGTTGCCGTTGGCTATGTAGTCGTGGTAGGTCGAATAACCGGCCAAAGGCATACCGATAAAGTTGACTAAGTCATTTCCCGCAAAAGCTAATGCCAGAGCAAAAGTTCCCAACAAGACGACTATTTTCAAAATGTTTATGCGACACCACATGAGTACTTGCATGAGTATTGTCGTGCATAGGAAGCAACAGCCTAAAAGTATTTGTGTGTTGTCGTGAATCCATTGGCGGTTTTCGGGGGTCATCAGCGTGGACTCCTTTAATCCCTTGATAAGTATGAAATAGATGATGGAGGTAGCCGCGAATCCGCCGAACAGCGCACCGAAGTATTTTAACTGTTTCTGGTAATTGAATTTGAAAATCAAGCGGGCGATGTATTGTACCAAAACACCAAAGAAGAAGGCGATGGCTACGGATACGAAAATGGCTACGATTACTTGCAGAGCTTTGTCTGTATTGATGAGGTCTCCCATTTGCAAGGCTCCTGCGCTATTTATCGTTTTCACGATAGCCAAAGCAAATGTGCCGCCTAACAATGCGAATATCATCGATACGGTGGTCGATGTGGGGAGTCCCATCGTATTGAATATGTCGAGTAAAACTACATCTGTGAGCATGACCGCCAACAAGATACTCATGATTTCGTTCATGTAGAAATATTGGGGCTGATATATTCCATGCCGTGCGATATCCATCATACCGTTCGACATGGAGGCTCCTACAAAGATTCCTATTGCGGCGACCGCCATAATTACTTTGAAGGGGGCTGCTTTTGCCCCGATAGCCGAATTGAGGAAGTTGACGGCATCGTTACTGACTCCCACCGATAAATCGAAAATGGCGATGAGAAAGATAAAAATAACGATGATCAGATAGAACGTTTCCATAATGTCCAATTTGCATGTTTTTTCACTCGCAAAGAAACGATATTGATGTTACAGAAGCGTTACAAACATGTATCTATCTTGTTTCTTTTCTTCGATTTTCGTCGGTGGAGTGCCGGAAATTCGAGCAGGAGATTCTGTAAGAGGCAAAAATGTCCTCGGTAATTGTTCGATTACTTTCGGTATCATGGCTTTCTCAATAGACTATCTTCGTCGTAACTCGATTTTGTAAAGCTCGTTAAGGTTTGCTTTCATTAGAACGTTGGATTATATCCAGAATTCTATAATCGTATTTGAAACAGTTGAGTCCTATGCGAATTTTCCTCTCTTTCCCGGAAAGATTCGGACGAATTGTAATATTGTTTTTGACCGGTAGAGTGGCCGATGAGATGATAATTTCTCCCCAGTCGTAGGAATAGTCTGCCCTGTCGTTGTATAAATCATTTTCTACTCCGTTCAGGTAGCATTCCACACCGTTTACTTCGAACCAGTTGACGAGGCAAAAAGGATTTTTTTCTTCTGCACTATAAACAGTTAGCTGCCCTCCTCCCGCCGGTATCGTATATTCGTCTCGGGTCGTTTGTGTCAAATCTGTACTTTCGATTTTCAAAGCGACCGGATTGAATTTTTCTTCTTCGTTAATAAAAGTACAACCGGAGAATATCACGATATTTGTGAGTATCAGTAGCGTTCCAAGTATTTTTTTCATGAGCTTCCGAATGAAAGATTACTACTTAATAAATGCCAATTGTGTGAATTACTGCATTTCGAGCTTTGCATTTATTACGCTTTTCCATATCTAAACGGATTGTCGATGGACTATTTCTTTTTGCTTTTATTCTCTTTTTTTATCGAACCTGCCGATTTTTTCGATTTACTTGCATTCTTCGTTTCTCCGGGTTCGGGCTTTTTCCATCTTAAAATCTGAGCTGTCCGTGCCGGGAGGTAGAGCATGAGCCATTCTTTGTTGTCTTTTTCGAATAACGGATCGTGTCGGGTGAGGTGTTTCACTTTCATATCGATGAGTCCGTATCCTCCGAATGCAGGATCGTCGCTACTGAGTATGTGTTCGTATTCTCCTGTCGGGGCCAAAATGCCGTATCCGTTAAAGGATTTGAACGGGTGGAAGTTGAATACGAAAAGCAGATCGTCGCGCAGGAATGCGAGTACTTGGTCTCCGTCGTTTTCACAGAGTTTGACGATAGGGGTTCGTTCGAATTTTTTCTTTTGGCTTACGATGTGAATCATGGCTTCGTCGAAGGCTCCGAGGTATTGATATTTCAAATCGTTTCGGTCTACGAGGTCCCATTGCCGACGAGCGTATTTATAGGACCAGCCGTTTCCTTGACGCGGAAAATCGATCCATTCGGGGTGGCCGAATTCATTTCCCATAAAGTTGAGGTAGCCGCCGTTGATGGTCGAGAGGGTTACCAGCCGTATCATTTTATGCAGGGCCATGCCTCGATCTACGATCAGATTGGTGTCTCCCTTGCTCATGTGCCAATACATGACATCGTCGATGAGCCGGAAGATAATGGTTTTGTCGCCGACCAGTGCTTGGTCGTGGCTCTCGGCATAATTGATGGTTTTTTCATCGGAACGCCGATTGGTCAGCTCCCAAAATATGGCCGTGGGTTTCCAGTCTTCGTCTTTTTTCTCTTTAATGGTCTTTATCCAGAAATCGGGTATTCCCATAGCCATTCGGTAATCGAACCCTATTCCTCCGTCGTTGAATTTCGTCGCTAATCCCGGCATTCCGCTCATTTCTTCGGCAATGGTTATCGCCCGCGGATTTACTTGGTGAATGAGTTCATTGGCCAGAGTGAGATAAACGATGGCGTTGTCGTCTTGCCCTCCGTTGTAATAGTCGTCGTACGAACCGAAAGCCTGTCCCAAACCGTGGTTGTAATAGAGCATCGAGGTAACGCCGTCGAACCGGAACCCATCGAACCTGAATTCGTCGAGCCAGTATTTGCAGTTGGAGAGCAAGAAGTGGATTACATCGTTTTTTCCATAGTCGAAACACAAAGAGTCCCAAGCGGGGTGCTCTCGCCGGTGGTCGCCGTAAAAGTATTGATTGTACGAGCCATCGAATCGACCTAACCCTTCGACTTCGTTCTTGACGGCATGAGAGTGTACGATGTCCATAATGACGGCTATTCCCATTTTATGAGCTTCGTCGATGAGCGATTTCAATTCGTCGGGTGTTCCGAAGCGAGACGACGGGGCGAAGAAACTGGATACGTGATACCCGAAAGAACCGTAATAAGGGTGCTCTTGTATAGCCATGATTTGTATGGCGTTGTATCCGTCGGCAACAATGCGGGGAAGTATCTTTTCTTTAAATTCGGAATAACTGCCAACTTTTTCTTCCTGTTGCGCCATACCGATGTGACATTCGTAAATCAGTAGCGGAGAGGTTTGGGGGCGAAACGGCTTTTTTGAAAAAACGAAAGGCTTTTCGGGATCCCAAATTTGTGCCGAGAAGATATATGTTTCGGGGTCTTGCACGACTCTCGTGGCCCATGCCGGAATGCGTTCTCCTTGTCCTCCGGGCCAGTGTACAGATAGTTTGTAAAAGTCGAGATGGTGTAACGTATCGAGTGGAAGTTTTATTTCCCATACTCCTCTGCCGATGGCCAATAACCGATATTCGGGGCGTTCTTTCCAGTTCGAGAAGTTTCCTATCAAATAGATAGCATTGGCATTGGGCGCCCACTCCCGAAATACCCAGTGGCCGTTTTCTTTATGTAATCCGAAGTAAAGATAGCCGTCGGCAAAATCGGAAAGGTTTCCTGTTCCACCGGTTAGTTCCGAAATTTTTTCCACGGCACGATTGTGCCGGCCTTCGATAGCCTGTTTATAGGGAGCCAGCCACGGGTCGTTTTTTATCAGTTTCAGAGTTTTCATAGGGCTGTATTTTAAGGAGGAATATAAAGAGCGATGCAGTTACTGCTTCTGCCCGTTGTTTCTGTACAAAGAAAAAACAAATGACCCGATGTAAAAATTTTTTGCACGGCCGGGCTCGATTTCCTTTGCAGCACGTGCAAATATAATGAAAGTCGAGCGCAGAACAAACAAGTTTATTTATTTTTATACCGAATGTGCTTTTTGTATTCGGTAAGTTTAAATATATGAAAATTCATATCGGAGACGACCGTGTGGTCGAAAAATCGACTTTGTGTTTTCCCCCGGAGGTTATTTTCGGTGTGTTTTACTTCGATGGACAACTTTCTTTATCTTTATTCCTTCGGGGAAATTTGTCACTGATGAGAGGTGTGGCGGTTCGACCAGCGTATGTGGGGGTGGGTTTTGCGGCAGCCGTATTTTGTGTTTTTTTCGGTTCAATAGTTTCGGTTTTTTCTCCTTCGTGTGGAACCGTGTTTGTTGCTGTTTCTTTCCTGTTTGTCATCGGTTGGGTTTCGTTAGGGACGGGAGTGGCTTTGGCGGAGCCTTTGGGGGTGTATTTGCGAGCATAACGTTCGAGGGTGTTAATGCTGCTCATGAGCGTTTTCACTTCTTTGGGATGTTGCATAATATCGAGTTCGAGCAATTGTGCGTAATAACGCAGCAATACTTGATTGCGTAACAGTTCTATTTGCATGCGGCTATTAGCCAGTTCCCGGGTGAATTTCTGTTCTTGTGTTTCCATACTTTTTTTGAGGCAAATGTATGGTCGGGGCATTCGCATTTTATGGCATGATTGAATTTTTTTACCCGATCGGTATCGGGTAAAAGTAGGGAGGAAGGGATATGTCCGATATAAGCAGACTGATGAGATGTCGTTTTTCAATACCATAAGCAAGAATGATGTAGTATTTCTAACCCCTCTCATCGTCGCTACCGCTCCTCTGTCTTTCCCCTATATCGCTAACGCAACTCCCCGTAATACTACGGGGCACGGCAGGGGAGAAGTGTTAATCCTTTTGATAACAGGAACAGAGGAGTGTGTTCCTCCTCCTCTTTGTAGCGTCAGCCATAGGGGAGGTGGCACGCAATGCCAGAGGGGAAGTCCGAGAGAAGATTTATGTCGTTATTTCGGTGCGATGTTCAACTCGAATGGAGTATCGGGCGTATATCCGCTACGGATTCTCCACTCTTGCGGGTAGAGGTTGTTGGTTCGGTTGCCGAGATGTTTTGCCCAGCCGAGGGGAAACCCCTCATAGGTGACAAGTATATACCCCCGGGGTAAGTCGGTGGGCAGGAAGAGGCTTTCTCGTCGGAGGTAGGCGAGGGCTGTGTCGAGGGAGGCCTCGTAGTGGACGACTTTATTCGTATCGAAGGCTGTGGAGAGTGCCAGCGAGATATGCGGCACGTAGTCTTTTCCTTTGAGCGTGGCTACGGTGATACCGGCATGCAACAGGTCGAGATGCTGGTCGAGGAGTTTATAATCGGTTGTATACTCGGCCGGGATAGCGATAATTTTCTCTTCGTCGGATATGAATGTGTAGCGGTCGGGGTTGGCAACGAGAAGCCTCCATTCATCGGGTATAGCTGTTCGGGGCGCTTTATTTTTTTTGTTGTGTTTCTCTGTCTTTTCGGCTGTCGAGAGGAGAGCCTCTCGTCGAGTTTCACCGGGTTCGTCCGGTTTCCGAAGGATTGCCATAAAGAGACCTTCGCCCCGGGTACGGTGGGGCATGAAGCGATAGGTGGGCAGATCGCCAACGAGTGCAGGCGTTATGTTCCATGCCGGGTCGATATCGACTGTGAGAGGTATGGCTCCGAACTTTTTTCGGAGGAAACCGACCATTTCCTCGTTTTCTTCGGTGTTGTAGGTACAGGTGCTGTAAATGAACAATCCGCCGGGGCGTAGAGCGTTCCACACATCGGTGAGAATGGCGCGCTGTCGCTTGGCGCAATGCGCCACATTCGCCACCGACCACTCGGTGATGGCGGCGGGGTCTTTGCGGAACATGCCTTCTCCCGAACAGGGGACATCGGCGGCAATGATGTCGAAGTATTCTTCGAGTGCGCCGAATGCCGAGGCTTCGTTGCGGGTGACTATGCAATAGGGCGATCCCCATTTGACAATGTTTTCGGCGAGGATATGCGCCCGGTTGGGTATGACTTCGTTGCTGACGATTAAACTGCCGACCGGGAGCGACGCAACGGCATCGGTAGATTTTCCACCGGGTGCGGCACAAAGGTCGAGATAACGGACCGGCTCATGAACGTATTGCCGGATTACCCGATTGAGGAACATCGATGCCGCTTCTTGTACGTAGTAGGCTCCGGCGTGAAGCCGGGGGTCGAAGGTAAACGTTGGTCGTGAAGAGAGATAGAACCCATGTCGAGCCCAGAGAACCGGATCGCCTATCGTGCCTGTCGGAGTGCTTTTCGAAGGGTTGAGCCGTATGCTTGTCGGAGATTCCGATTCGAGGGCCTCGGCAAAGCGGGGATAGTCGTCGCCGAGTAATCGGCGGGTGCGTTCGATAAATGGGGCAGGCAGGTCTGTCATAACAGTTTCTGTTTTTCTCTTTGGGCAAAAATACCTATTTTTGTCGAACGGTGAAAATGGGTTTTGCCGATAAATCGAATTTGTATGCTCAAAACCGCATTATATCTGATTCCTGTTCCTCTGGGCGATACACCAGTCGAGCAGGTGCTGCCTTCTTATAACCGCGAAGTAATAGCCGGGATACGTCACTTTATCGTAGAGAATGTGCGTTCGGCCCGACGGTTTCTCAAAAAATCGAATCCCGATATTTGTATCGACGACTTGACGTTTTATGAATTGAACCGTCACACGGAGGCGACGGAGGTGTCGGGATTTCTCGAACCGTTGCGGCAGGGATATGCGACAGGCGTGATTTCGGAGGCCGGTTGCCCGGCTGTGGCCGACCCGGGGGCCGATGTGGTGGCGATTGCCCAGCGGGAACATTTGCCTGTGGTTCCATTGGTGGGCCCTTCGTCGATATTGATGTCGCTGATGGCTTCGGGATTCAACGGGCAGAGTTTCGCTTTTCAGGGTTATCTGCCTATCGAGGCGGGAGAACGGATAAAGAGAATCAAGCAGCTCGAACAACGGGTATATGCCGAGGGGCAGACGCAGATATTTATCGAAACGCCTTATCGTAATCATAAGATGATAGAGGATTTGGTGCGTTCCTGTCGTCCTCATACGAGGTTGTGCGTGGCGGCGGATATTTCTTGCCCCGATGAAAGTATTCGTACGCTCTCGTTGGGCGAGTGGGCGAAGACGAAGTATGATTATCAGAAAACCCCTGCCATTTTTTTACTTTATAAGTAGGTTTTTTCCTTTGATTATAGAGTTTAACCCCTTCGCCCTGTGGGCACTCTCCCTATATTCCTTTATGGGAACGTAATACTACACATAGCAGGGGAGGAATTTTAATGCCCCTCTGCCGCATTATTTTGGAGAATGAGATGGATTGTATTAACCCTTCTCCCCTGTGTGGCGTTGGCCATATAGGGGAGACACCGAAGAAACAGTAGTTTCTGAGGAGAGGGGTTAAGAAGAATAGCATAGAATTTTTTAATTATAGATTTAACCCCTCCGTCTTGCGGACACCTCCTCTATATTTTGCGTTGTAAAACACCCTGTAATGCTACAAGACACGGTTGGGGTGAAGTTGAAGGACAATCTTTACTGGCAGAATCGTTTTTTTTGCCTTTATGCTTCGTCAGAGATCGAAGAAATTTAAACGGGTTCTAAATATCTTACCTTCGATAATTTTCAATTGTGCCGTTAAAAAGCTATCTTTGTGCCCCGAGGAGAAAAAAGGATATGAGCTTACAATTTCTAAGCCTTGCCAGCGGCAGTAGCGGCAATTGTTATTATCTGGGAAACGAGGAGTATGGCATACTGATCGATGCCGGCAAGGGTGTGCGGACGATCAAGAAGGTTTTGAAAGAGTATGGTATCCCTTTTGAAAAAATCGTTGCTCTGTGCATTACCCACGACCATGCCGACCATATCAAGGCGGCAGGGACATTAGGCGAAAAATACGGCATACCCATTTATACCACCGAGGCCATCAAGAACGGAATGAATCGTAATTATTGTATGGTCGATAAAATTTACAGCGCTCATCGGCCTATTGTAAAAGAGATTCCATTCAAGATCAAGGATTTTACGATTACAGCCTTCGAAGTACCCCATGACGGGAGCGACAACGTAGGCTTTTTTATTTCTTACGGGAATTTGTATTTTGCTTTTGCGACCGATTTGGGACATATCACCCCTACGGCAGATAAATATTTGCGGCAAGCTAATTATCTGGTCATCGAATCGAATTACGATGAGGCGATGTTGCGTAACGGTTCTTATCCTCTCCATTTGCAGAGACGTATTCTTGCCGATAGCGGCCATATGGACAATGCCCGTACGGCCGAATATTTGGCTCGAATCTATACGCCGGCTTTGCGAAATATTTTTCTATGTCATCTCAGCGGGGATAACAATCACCCTGAACTGGCTTATAAGACGGTGGAAAACCGACTTTACGAGGAAGGCATACGAGTGGGTAAAGATGTGGAGTTGGTGGCACTTACCCGTAATCACCCATCGGAGCTTTATACGTTTGAAGAGTCGGAAAGAATGGATTGGGAAAGTGCGGTTTCGGGGGAAGATGATTGTCTTGGATAGCCGGATCGTTTGCCGGAGTATCAAAAATAGTGGTTGCGAGAAATTTTTTTGAATAATCGTTTGCCGGTTTCTCGAAAAGAGTTACCTTTGCACCCGTTCCATTTAAGAAGTCGACTCCGTAGCTCAGTTGGTAGAGCAAATGACTCTTAATCATTGGGTCGAGGGTTCGAGTCCCTCCGGGGTCACAGAAGCGCTTGCAGAAATGCAGGCGCTTTTTTGTAAAATTCGATAACAGGAACAGAGTGATGTATCTCCCTCCCCCTATATCCCGTAGCATTACGGAGAACGGTGTTAGCTATATATGGGAGAGAATATACAAGAACAATCCCCACTAAATTTTTACTGACCCATTTTTGCCTAATATGCAAATGGTAGGCTGCATCTTCTGTATATGGTAAAGAGTAGGCTTTGCCATAAAACAAAAAACACCTGCAAGACTGATTCTTACAAGTGCGGACATATATAGTTGTTTTTGGGATAGTGGGCGTTGACGGATTCGAACCGCCGACCCTCTGCTTGTAAGGCAGATGCTCTGAACCAGCTGAGCTAAACGCCCTTTTGATGAACGAAAGTGCTTGGATTTTGTGTGGGCGTTGACGGATTCGAACCGCCGACCCTCTGCTTGTAAGGCAGATGCTCTAAACCAGCTGAGCTAAACGCCCGGATAGTTTGCCGAAAAGCGTTGCAAAGGTAATACTATTTTTTTATCTGCAAAACAAAAAATGAAATTATTGTGTAAAAATTGCCGGGGAAATCGTATTTTTGTACTCTATTTCAAATAAAAGACTATGGAATTATCATCACTCACGGCTATATCTCCTGTCGATGGCCGCTATCGCAATAAGGTGGAAAATTTGTCGCTTTATTTTTCGGAATGGGCACTTATCCGGTATAGGGTATGGGTCGAAATCGAGTATTTCATTGCATTGTGCGAATTGCCGCTTCCTCAGCTCTCGGGGGTAAATCCTGATTTGTTCCCGGCGTTGCGCAAGATATATACCGATTTTACGGAGGCCGATGCCGAAAAAGTGAAGTCGATAGAGTCTGTTACTAATCATGATGTGAAAGCTGTCGAGTATTTTATCAAAGAGAAATTCGACGAATTGCATTTGGAGGCTTATAAAGAGTTTATCCATTTCGGGTTGACTTCACAGGATATTAATAATACGTCGGTTCCTCTTTTGTTGAAAGAGGCTTTGCACGATTGTTATTTCCCGGTGTTGAAAGATATGCTGGCTATTATCAACCGGTATGCCGAGGAATGGAAAGATATTCCCATGCTTGCCAAAACTCACGGGCAGCCGGCATCGCCCACCCGTCTGGGGAAAGAGATACGGGTATTCGGCTATCGGTTGGAACGGCAGATGGCTTTGCTCGAATCGGTTCCGGTGAGCGGTAAGTTCGGTGGAGCTACCGGTAATTTCAATGCTCATCGTTTTGCTTATCCCGATATCGACTGGCCGGCTTTCGGGAACAAATTTTTGAAGGAGCGGTTGGGAATAGACCGGGAGGAGTGGACCACTCAAATTTCAAATTACGACAATCTCGCCGCTCTGTTCGATGCTTTGCGCCGGATCAACACGATTGTGATAGATCTCGACCGGGACTTCTGGCAATACATTTCTATGGAGTATTTCAAGCAGAAGATCAAAGCGGGAGAAGTGGGTTCGTCGGCAATGCCTCACAAGGTGAACCCCATCGATTATGAGAATTCGGAGGGGAACCTCGGAATAGCCAATGCCATACTGGACCACTTGTCTTCGAAGTTGCCGGTTTCGCGCTTGCAACGCGACTTGACCGACTCGACCGTGTTGCGGAATGTGGGTGTTCCTTTGGCTCACACGCTGATTGCCTTCTATAGTACAATCAAGGGATTGAATAAACTGTTACTGAACGAACCGGCTATATATCGCGATCTCGATCAGATGTGGAATGTGGTAGCCGAAGGTATCCAGACGATTTTGCGGAGGGAGGGTTATCCTCACCCGTACGAGACTTTGAAGGCTTTGACACGGACGAATACGGTAATTAATGCCGACTCCATACGGGAATTTATCGATACGCTCGATGTTTCGGAATCGGTAAAAGAGGAATTACGAAAGATAACTCCTCACTCATATACCGGGTTTTGATGAGGTGGGGAAGCCTCGCAAGATTAGATGAAAAATAAAAATGAGACTTGTAACCGAAGGAGAATAAGAGATTCTCTTATTCTCCTTCGACGTTTATCGCATGTCGGTTCTGTATTGGGTTCAGTAGAAAATCATAAGGAATAGACATGAATTTTAGCGATGAAATTCTTGACGATAGCGACATTTCGATCTCTTCGATGAAGGATTGAGAAAGATAATGTATTATGTTTTTGAAGGCTTAATCCCCTTGCCTTTCGGGCACTCCCCCTATCTCATCTGCGATGAACAGAGGTAGGGTGTTGATACTTTGATATGTTTCCTCTGTTGCGGATAATTTTATTTAACCCCTCTGTCCTTCGGACACCGCCCCTATATTTTGCTGTCGCAAAACACCCTGTAAGATTACGGGACACGGCAGGGAAGAGGTTTTAATAATCTCACTCCAATCCCTCACTGTTCTAAAAAAAAGGGGCTGAAATGTCCGGCAATGCCACATAGATACAATAGGAAGAAAAGATTAAAATGGTAATTCTCATTTCGGCACAGGGATAGATTTTACCCTTCTCCTCTGTGTCGTATAGCGATAGGGGAGAGGCCGAAGAAACAGTCGTTTCTGAGGAGGGAGGGGTAAATATGCAAGGACAACCCCACTGATTCCCGTATTGAGTATGTATTTGTTGCTTTGAACGGTTGTAAGGCAGATTCTTTGCAAGCCGGACGAACAAAAGGCCCGAGCTTTTGTTTTTTTAAGCAGAAAATAACAACTTATTCGATTGTAATAGAAGCAAAATGAAAAATCCTTCGTATCTTTGCAACGTGTTTACAAACATAGGCTGCGGCTCGATAGTAAATTTGTTTTTACTTTCGGTTTGCACTAATTTTTGTTTATGAGAAAAAATAACTATCATTTATAACAGATGTTTTTTAATAGGCCGAGAGGCTTGTATTTTTAATTACAAACAATTTCTATGGAAAGCGAAAAAAGAGCTAAGCGTCCGCGCATCGGAATGTCGAACCGCGAAGGTGCGACCGAGCGATATGAAAAAGTAGAGTACAGAAGAAATGGAGGAGAAGAGGGACACTCCTCGTACAGTGCGAATGCGGAAAGACCATACTATCCCCGCAATAACTATGGAGATGGAGGAAATCGTTCTTACGGCAACGAACGTCCTAACAACTATGGTAATCGTCAGGGAGGGTATAGCAATAACCGTCAGGGCAATTACGGAAACAACCGTCGGAACAATAACTACAACAATACTCCGAGGTATAATCAGGATTATAATCGTAATAACGAAGTGGGAGAGGGCTTCCAGCAGCCTTACGGGGAAAGTGAGAGACCTCGTTATCCGAAGCAAAACAATCGCCCGGGCGGATATAATAACCGGGGGTATAATAATCGCGGAGGATATAATCAGAATCGCCAGCAACCGCGTCGGAATAATAAGGTGTTCAGCCGCCCGCAGCGCATCGAATATGAGTTGCCGGAGGTGGATCCGAATGAACCGATTCGTCTGAATAAATTTATGGCTAATGCAGGGATCTGTTCCCGTCGTGAGGCCGACGAATTTATTCAAGCCGGAGAAGTGTTGGTCAACGGGGTTGCCGTGACCGAACTGGGAACGAAGATTACCCGTAATGATACGGTGACATTCCGTGGCAAGGTGGTGACTTTGGAGCGCAAGATTTACGTATTGTTGAATAAACCTAAGGATTGTGTGACTACATCGGACGATCCACAAGGACGACTCACGGTGATGGATATCGTGCGTAACGCTTGTACCGAACGTATTTATCCGGTGGGACGTCTCGACCGCAACACGACCGGTGTGTTACTGCTGACGAACGATGGCGACCTTGCATCGAAACTGACGCACCCGAAATTTATCAAGAAAAAGATATACCATGTGTGGCTCGACCGAGATGTGAGCGAGGAGGATATGCAACGAATCGCCGATGGTATAGAATTGGAAGACGGCCCTATACAGCCCGATGCCGTAAGTTATGCCAACGAGACGGATATGAACCAAGTGGGTATCGAGATTCATTCGGGTCGGAATCGTATCGTGCGTCGTATTTTCGAAGCCTTAGGGTATCGTGTGGTTAAACTTGACCGGGTTTATTTCGCTGGGCTTACCAAGAAGAACTTGCAACGGGGGCGTTGGCGTTACCTCACTCAGCAAGAGGTGAACATGTTGCAGATGGGTTCATTCGAATAAGAAATGTTTATCACGTCCCGAACGGTTCTCCGTACGGGGCAATGCTTAAAAAAGTGTACAATTATATAGGAAAGTATGGAAACAATGAAAAGAACCAAAGTCGTCGATGCATTTGATGCATCTCTTTACGGGACAAAAGTAAATGTAAAGGGTTGGGTGCGTACGCGCCGTGGCAATAAAAATGTGAATTTTATTGCCGTGAACGACGGTTCTACCATTAAAAATATACAGGTCGTGGTGGACCTCTCCAAATTTTCGGAAGCGGAGATGAAACCGATAACGACCGGTGCTTGTATTAGTGTCATCGGTACATTGGTGGAGTCGCAAGGTAAAGGTCAGCAGGCCGAGATACAGGCCGATAGCATAGAGCTTTACGGCGGCGCCGACCCCGATGTATATCCGTTGCAGAAGAAAGGGCATACGCTGGAATTTTTACGGGAAATCGCACATTTGCGTCCTCGCACGAATACATTTGGAGCAGTGTTGCGTATCCGTCACAATATGGCTTATGCCATTCACAAATATTTCAACGATCGGGGATTTTTCTATTTGAATACTCCGTTAATTACGGGTAGCGACTGCGAAGGTGCAGGAGCTATGTTTCAAGTAACGACTCTCGACTTGAACCAAGTACCTAAGACCGAGGACGGAGCGGTGGATTATAGCGAGGATTTCTTCGGCAAACCTACCAGCCTCACTGTATCGGGACAGCTCGAAGGTGAATTGGGTGCGATGTCTTTGGGCGCGATTTATACGTTCGGCCCTACGTTCCGCGCCGAGAATTCGAATACGCCGCGCCACTTGGCCGAGTTTTGGATGGTAGAGCCGGAAGTCGCGTTCAACGAAATCGGAGAGAACATGGATTTGGCGGAGGATTTCCTCAAATATCTGATTCGCTATGCGCTCGATCACTGTCAGGACGATCTCGAATTTTTGTGCCAGATGTACGACAAGGAATTGATCGACCGGTTGAAGTTCGTCGTGGATAACGATTTTGTACGGTTGCCGTACACCGAGGGTGTAAAAATTTTGGAAGAGTCGGGTCATAAATTCGAATATCCGGTCTATTGGGGCGCCGATTTGCAGAGCGAACATGAGCGTTTCTTGGTAGAGGAACATTTCAAGAAACCGGTTATCCTCACCGATTATCCGAAAGAGATAAAGGCTTTTTATATGAAAATGAACGACGATGGCAAGACGGTTCGGGCGATGGACGTGCTGTTCCCCCGTATCGGCGAGATTATCGGAGGTTCGCAGCGTGAGGAAAATTATGATAAGTTACTTGCCCGTATCGAAGAGTTACATATCCCGATGAAGGATATGTGGTGGTATCTCGATACCCGCCGTTTCGGTACGGCTCCCCACTCGGGTTTCGGGCTCGGATTCGAACGGTTGCTGTTGTTCGTTACGGGTATGACCAATATCCGCGACGTGATACCGTTCCCTCGTACGCCGAAAAACGCAGAGTTTTAAAGAGGCTTTTTTGTATAATTAAACGGGGTTACCTGTAAAGGTAACCCCGTTTTGTGATTCAGTAGAAAATTTGTGAGGATAGACTTGGATTTTAGAGATGAATCTCTGTCGACAGCTTCGTTCCGGATCTCTTCGGAGAAGAATTGAGAAAGATAATATATTGCTTTTTGAAAGTTTAATCCTCTTGCCCTGCGGGGACTCTCCTATATCCCTTTATGGGAACACCCCGTAAAGCTACGGGACACGGCAGGGGAGAGGAGGATGCCCTAATCCGTTCCCTTTGCTGCGGGTATTTTTGAACCCCTCCGTCACTACGTGCCACCTCCCCTATCGCACGTGCGTGCGCAGGGCAGGAGGTTAATACCTTTCTGTTTTCCGATTCTTCCGTCACTATGTGTCCCCTCTCCCTATATTTTGTTTGGCGACATATACTCCATAGGGTTGCTCGAAACGGTAAGGGAAGAGTTTCCCCTCTGCCGCATTATTTTGGAGAGTTGTATTTACCCTTCTCCCCTGTGTGGCGTTAGCCGTATAGGGGAGACATCGAAGAAACGGTAGTTTCTAAGGAGAGGGGTTGGAATATACAAGGACAATCCCCTCTAATTATCGACTGAGCCCGTTTGGTCTCTGATGATATAAGATGATTATCGCTGCGATTGAATCTGATTCAGTTCAGGAAAGTGAGGTTGTTTTATTTGAATCTTTTTCCGTCCCAATGCAATATGATCGAATCTTGCAGGTAGGGTTCTATGCGATCGAATGATTCTTTGTCCAGATAGTTTGCCCATGACTGCCGGGCACATAGAGAACCGTCGGTAGCGAAGTTGTACTCCACAAGGAAAATGTCTACCGGACGTAACAAGTCTTCTTTTTGGGCCTTTGTCAAGCTATCGGGGAATTGGAAAAACTCTTCCCGTCGTATCCGGCGAATGCGTTCCGAAGCGGGGAGTTCCTTCCATGCAGTGTCGAAAAACCGTATGCGACTGTCTCCCGCCGGGGCATATACCGTATTGACAAGAGCGATAATTGTGTCGTTGCCGGTTGTATCGTACCACCGTATTTCCATTTTACTGCGTTTCGACAGGTCGATCGAGAGCAGGCTGTCTTGTAGCAGTGTCATCTCGGCTTTACCGCCGAGTTTCGTGACAATCTCGGCTTTCTGTCCGGCGTGCATCAAATCGATCAAGTCCTTCCTACGGTTTATTTCGATAGAGGGGACGAGCGAGTCGGGCATGGCAATGAATAATTGCGCTACCGGTTCTATTGCCGATGATGTCAAGGTGACTATCGAGCATAAACAGAATAACAGATTCCTTAGTTTCATAACGATCGTTTGACACAAAAGTAATCATATTTGCTTCTGTGAGCCAAAAAAACAGCCGTAAATATTGTTACCGCCTTTTATTTTGTGCCGAGATAAAGGAAGAACATACCCAATAGGACGAGTATCAAATCGAATGATTTGCTACGGATATTTTTTTCTCGGAACAGGAATGCGCCGGCTATGAAGCTGACGACGACACTGCTGCGACGTACCATAGAGACGATAGAAATCATGGAGTCGGGGTAGCTGAGGGCGTAGAAATATACGAAGTCGGCACAAACGAGAAACAAGGAGATGAAAAAGATAGAGGGTTTCCAAACAAAAGGTGTGGTATGCTTACGTTTGGGATACCATAATACAAAGAGAATAACGGTCATCATCGCCATTTGATAGTAGGAGTACCATACTTGTACGGTCATTCGGTCGAAGCCGTGCGACATGAGATATTTGTCGTACAACCCGCTGGCCGCACCGGTGATTGTGGCGAGGACTATAAAGAGAATCCAGATATTGTGTTTGAAATTGATACCTTCTTTTCTTCCGGAGAAGGATAGCATAATGAACGAGACGATTGCCAGAATAACTCCGATCCATTGGTAGAGATTCAGTTGCTCGCCGAAGATGAGTAATGCTCCTATGAGTGTGAGAATGGGTTGGGAAGCCTTGATTGGCCCGGCTATGGTGATGGGCAAATGTTTGGTGGCGAAATAGGCACAAGTCCATGATGTGAGGACGAGCGCCGCTTTGCCTATGATATAAATATGCTCGTGACCGGTGGAAGGGGGCACATAGAAGAGTGAATTTCGCATAAGTTCGGGAAACCCGTAGGAAAGGACAATACACGGGAGGAACAACAGACTGCAAAAACAGGTATTGAGAAAGAGTACAGGAATGACAGCGTTGTTGTCGAGCGATTTCTTTTTACAGACTTCGTAACAGCCTAATAGGAAAGCCGAGAGAAAAGCGAGTGATAACCACATCTTTTGTATCTTTTAGTTATATCTGTAAATCGCCTGCAAAGTTAGAAACTGTTTTAATTTTTACAAATAGATGTTTGGTGTAAGTGGAACGGGTGTCTGACTGAATGGGTCTCTTCACCCCATCTTCTCCTGCTTATTTCCGATGAGATTGGGAAAGAGGCAGAAGATGGTAGATTAGGACTTTGTTTGTGTTGTTTTTTGAAAAGTCTGTTGCAGATAGGTAGTGATTCGAAATAAAAAATGAACAAGTCCGTTTTGCCCTTTTCGTGCCTTGCGTTATCTTTGCATTTTACGAAAATAGACTGTGCCCCGGTGTAACCAAGTGAATTTGTTTCCACTCTCGGCTTGTACTATTTTTTAATATATATCATTGTAAATTATGGAGTTGCTATATATCCATTGGAATCCCGATCCCATATTGTTTTCGATTGCCGGTATTGCGATACGTTGGTACAGTATTTTTTGGTTTATCGCCATTTTGGCGGGCAGTCAGGTGGTTTATAAATTGTATCAATCGAAGGGTTTACCTGTCGATACGTTTCAGAATTTGTTTTTATACAGTTTCTTAGGTATTTTTATCGGGGCACGGTTGGGACATTGTTTGTTTTATGAGCCTGACTATTACCTGAGTCACCCGTTGGAAATCGTTTTGCCGGTACACTTTTATCCCGATGGCGATTGGAAGTTTACGGGATATGCGGGATTGGCAAGTCATGGTGGAACGTTGGGGTTGATTATAGCCCTTGCTATATTTTGTCGCAAGACCAAGATTCATTATCTCGATATTCTCGATATGATGGGTATCGCCGCACCGTTGGCGGCGGGTTTCATACGGCTTGCCAACTTGATGAATTCCGAAATTATAGGTTTGCCTACCAATGTGCCGTGGGCTTTTGTATTCGAGCGTGTGGATATGCTCCCTCGTCACCCGGCTCAGTTGTACGAGACTATCGCTTATTTTCTGTTTTTCTTGATTATGGTCGGGGTCGCTCGATATAAAAAGGATAATTACGGACGAGGTTTTTACTTCGGATTGTGTATTACTTTGATATTTTTGTCCCGCTTCTTTATCGAATTTTTGAAAGAGCGGCAGGTGGATTTCGAGAACGTGTTGCCTATCGATATGGGGCAGATATTGAGTATTCCGTTTGTCTTGTTGGGGTTATATTTCGTAATCACGAAGTGGAAGAAAGCGGTTCGATAGGTGGTCGCGCAAGAGTCGTTGTCCGGGAAATTTCGAAAGAAATTCTCAGAGTTCTTTTCTCAAATAGATCATATCGACGAGCTGTTTCCCTCCTTCGAAGATGGGGTGCGGATAATTGTCGGTAAAGAAACGAGGAATACGATGGGAGTAGCGGAACCCACAATGCACGTAAAAGGGTATCGTGAGAGGCGAGTCACCTGTGCCGACTTGCAGTATCGTGCCGGGTGCGTTGTAGCGATTTTCTATGTATTCGATTAGCCGACGGGCATATCCTTGTCGTTGGAATGGCGGATAGGTGGCCAGATTTTTAATTTCGTAAAGATTTTTCCCTTCTTGTGTGATAACACAGATACTTTTCAAATCGTCATCATACAATGCGAACATTTCGCCGCGGTCGAGATAGCGGGCTATCATAGTTTCGTTTTCGTCGGCCAATAAAAGCAGGTCGAGGAAGTCGGCCTTGTTTTGTGTGATGTGTTTGATTTCCACAAGATGTGAGAGGGTGGTTAACGGGGTAGGAAAATGTGGTCGGGGTAAACGATGTCGTGAAGAAAGAGCGCTTTGCCGGGGACCGAAGTTCCAGCGGCGCAACGGTTTTTTTGCTCGATGATATGGCAGAAGTCCTCCACCGAAAGTTTTCCCCGTCCTACATCGAGCAGCGTTCCTACGATGGCCCGCACCATGTTACGGAGGAAGCGGTCGGCAGTGATGGTAAATACCTGTCGTTCGCCTTCGGGTTCCCAGCGGGCGAATGTCACTCGGCAATTATTGGTTTTAACATCGGTATGCAGTTTGCTAAAACTGGTGAAATCGGTATATCGGTAGAGCTGTTCGGCCGCCGTATTCATTTTGTCGAAGTCGAGATCTCCCCGATAACGGCAGGCGAAGGATTCGATAAATGGTGATTTGTGATCTATTATGTAGTATTTGTAGGTGCGACTCAAAGCATCGAATCGACTGTGTGCTTCGGCAATGACGGGACGTATTTCGTAGACAGCTATGTCGGGCGGCAGAATACGATTGAGTTTGTCGGCCGTTTCGGTCGGATTGTCGAGGGGTATTGGAGCGTCGAAGTGGGCAACCATGAGTCGGGCGTTGACGCCGGCGTCGGTTCGTCCCGCTCCTGTCACCGGAGTTTCACGGCGGAGCAATGTGGCTAACGCTTTTTCAAGGACTTCTTGCACAGTGATTCCATTGGGCTGTATTTGCCAGCCATGATACTGCGCACCGTTGAAAGAGAGGTAGATGAAATAGCGTTGCATTTTTAAATAGGAATGGATTACCGGGAAACTCGTGTCCCGATAATCCATGTGAAAAGTTAGTCGTTTTCTAAATAGGTATATCCGTACAAACCCGATCGGTAGTTGGAGAGAAATTCTCTACCTTCTTCGGGAGTGATGATGCCGGCTTTCATAGACGAGGTTACCCATGTTTCCACACTGCGAACCAGTTTCTTGGGTGAGAACTGCACGTAGTCGAGGACTTCGGCCACCGTCTCGCCATCGATGACTTGGTCTATTTCGTAGCGGTCTTTGTACACGCTGACGTGCACGGCATTCGTGTCACCGAAGAGGTTGTGCATATCTCCCAATATCTCTTGATAGGCTCCCACGAGGAATACGCCTATGTAATAGGGCTCCTTGTTGTTGAGCGCATGTACGGCAAGGTGCGAGTTCGCTCCGTGCGACGAGATGAAATTATTGATTTTTCCGTCGGAATCGCAAGTAATGTCTTGTATGGTTGCCGTGCGGTCGGGGCGCTCGTCGAGCCGACTGATGGGCATGATGGGGAAAAGTTGGTCGATCGACCATGAATCTGGTAACGACTGGAACAGAGAGAAGTTGCAGAAATACTTGTCGGGCAGAAGTTTGGAGATTTTCCGAAGTTCTTCGGGAGCATGCT
>OHGZ01000595.1_pt1 | contig 25174 bp, 24 predicted proteins | sample 1567851 | NCBI WGS metagenome assembly OHGZ01 (sample SAMEA3879563, study PRJEB24766) | human gut metagenome | biome: human-associated habitat; feature: feces | place: USA | collected 1985/1987 | reverse complement strand
CACATTGGCTGCTTTATCAAATAAAACAGCACGCGTACTTGTTGTTCCGTGGTCGATTGCTAAAATATATTTTTGCATAGAAAAAAACTCCTTATATATCTTATTTTAATCTTTTTGTAAGCCCTTTACAAGATTTCGTAGACAAAAGAAAAGAGATGTCAAAAACATCTCTTAACTACGAAGTGTTGCGTTGCAATCTTTTTGAATATGTTCAAGGATAGCTTCAAACACTTGATTGATTTCTTCATCTTTTAATGTATGAGAATCCGACTGGAATGTGATCGATAACGCAACAGATTTTTCATCTTTATTTACGTGTTCACCTTCATAAACATCAAATACTTCTACATCACGAATGATCATTTCTTTATTTAAACGACCCTGTTTATTAATTGTGTCCACTACCTTTTGTACCGGCATTGTACGATCTAAAACGAATGCCAAGTCACGAGATACACTTGGATATTTTGAAACTGGAGTGAATTTGATTTTGGATTTCTTCACATCGATCAACGCATCAAAATCAAGTTCAGCCATCACAATATTCTTACCATATTGAGGATGAATATCACCTAATAATCCAACACAATCTTTTCCTAACATGATCTTAGCACTGCGATATGGGTGGAAGTGTGTTGTATCCATATCATTTTCTACAAATGAAATTCTTTGAGCTGCAATACCAATTTGTTCAAAGAAAGCTTCTACTAAACCTTTTAATGTGTAGAAATCGCTTGGTGTTACATCACTTGTCCAACGAGTTTGTTGTAAATTTCCACTCATGGCAATAGCTAAATGCATTTTAGCACCACTTACACCAGCTACATCACTCAATTCAAAGACATTGATATCTTTGATATTACGAGCACGGTTATAAGAAACAACATCTAATAAGCTTGGCAAAATACTTGTACGAATGTAGCGACGCTCTTCACTCATAGGACTAGCTAGTTCGATTGCTTCATCATTATTAAAAATCGCATTCTCTTTCTTTTCTGTACTAATTAAAGTATATGTTAAACAATCTTGTAAACCTTGAGCACATAAGAATTGACGTGCCTGACGAGTCAATTGTTGTTTATACGTTAATTTACCTTCTGTCATAGGCATAACTGGAAGTGTACTAGGCAAACGATCATAACCTAACATACGAATAACTTCTTCACTTAGATCAGCCATACCTTCCATATCGGTTCTTGAACTTGGAATGTGGCAAGTAATCAAATCATTAGTTACTTCAGGTTCAAAGTCTAAACGTGCAAATACATCGACAACTTCATCTAAGTTAAAGTCAGTGCCTAAACGATTATTAATAGCTTCTAAAGTACAAGAAATTGATTTTGGTTCATAAGGAACCTGTCCATATTGAACTGTTTCTTCAATACCTGTCGCATCCGCATATTCAATCAACAATTGAACGGCACGATCCAATGCTTTTTTACTAGCTAATGGTTCAATACCTTTTTGGTAACGAACACTTGCTTCTGTAGAAAGATTTAAGCGGCGTGCTGTATTACGAATCGCAACATGATCAAAAATAGCACATTCAATAATAATTGAATCCGTTGTATCTAAAATCTTAGAATCATCTCCACCCATAACACCGGCAATACCGATTGGTTTACCTTGATTTGTGATGACGATATCTTCTGGTTGTAATTTATAAGTCACACCATCTAAGGCTGTATATTCTTCATCAAAGCCATCGGCTACGACAATACTTTGACTTGGCAAAGATTTCGCATCATAGAAGTGCATTGGTTGCCCTGTTTCTAACATAACGATATTTGAAATATCGACAATATTATTAATTGATTTTACACCACTAGCCGCCAATAATTCTTTCATCCATTTTGGACTTTCTTTGATAGTTAAGTGGTTAATCACTTTTCCATAGAATAATGGACATTTTGATGTTGTACTTTCAACATGCAAGTTACTAGGTGTACCTACATCACTAACACCTTCATAATTTGGAAGTTTAACTTCACGATTTAAGATGGCCCCCGCTTCTTTTGCCATATTAAATACAGCTAAACAATCATTACGATTTGGCGTTAAACCAATATCTAACACTTCATCATCTAAACCTAAATAGCCAAGTGGATCTGTATTTCCTACAGGCGCATCAGCAGGTAATACTTCAATACCGCTCTTTTGATCATCATCTAAACTAGCTGGATCTACCCCTAGTTCAAGTAATGAACAGATCATACCATTACTTTCAACACCACGAATCACACCATTCTTGATTTCTCCACCAGGTAAAACAGCACCTGGTAGTGCAACAATTACATTTTGTCCTGCAGCCACATTGGGTGCGCCACATACAATATTGACAACTTCATTTCCTACATTGACAGTTGTACAGTGCAAGTGATCACTGTCTGGGTGTTCCGTACAAGTTTCAACGTGACCAATCACTAAATTTGTTCCTTGCGATAAATGTTCAATACCTTCTACTTCAAAACCCGCATCTGTAATACGTTTTGCCATTTCTTCAATAGAAAGATCTTGTACATCCATAAATTGATTAAACCATTTTCTTGAAATACGCATATTTAAATCCTCCTACTCATAACGTTTGAATGTAGAATTGAATCGTTTATCATTTGTATAGAAATGACGAATATCATCAATGCCATACTTCAACATCGCAACACGCTCAACACCTACACCGAACGCAAAACCACTACATTTTTCTGGATCATAACCAGCCATCTTTAATACATTTGGATGCACTTCTCCAGCACCTAGAATTTCAATCCATCCAGTACCTTTACATGTTGGACATCCTTTTCCATTACAAATGTGACAAGAAACATCGACTTCTACACTTGGTTCTGTAAATGGGAAATAACTAGGTCTAAAACGAATCTGACGATCTTGACCAAATAACTTTCTGGCCATAAATTCTAAAGTTCCCTTTAAGTCCGCTAAAGTGACCTTTTCACCAATAACTAAACCTTCCATCTGCATGAATTGGTGAGAGTGCGTTGCATCATCATCATCACGGCGATATACCTTACCTGGACATACAACTTTGATTGGTAAATTTGGTGCACTTTCTTCTAATACAACCATCTGAATGGCCGTAGTATGTGTTCTCAATAAACGATTTGGATCAATATATAAAGAGTCCTGCATATCACGTGCTGGGTGATCTTTAGGAATATTGGCTCTTTCAAAACAATATTCATCATCCACAATATCGTCACCTTCAATAACTTGGTAACCTAAACCAATGAATAAATCTTCCAATTCTTGGCGTACCAAATTTAATGGGTGCGCATTCCCTAATTCTGGTTTACGACCAGGTAATGTAATATCGATTTTTTCAGATTCGATCTTTTTTTGCATTTCTAAAGCTGCTAATTGTTCTTTCTTTTCTTCAATCATCTTAGAAAGATCTTGTTTTAATTGGTTAACCTTTTGTCCAAAGATAGGTTTTTCTTCTTTCGACAAATCTTTCATACCCTTCATCAACTCTTGAACAGGTCCTTTTTTACCTAGATACAAGACACGTAAATCATTCAATGAAGATGAATCTTTGACATCTTGAATTTTTTGTGTAGCTTCCTGCAAAAGCTCTTCGATTGTTTTCATGTTGTTCTTCCTTTCCCTAAAAACAAAAAAAAGACGACGCAAGAACGACTACTGCCGCGTTACCATCTTGCTTCGTCTTGATAGACACACTTAATTAACCATGATAACCGTATGAAACGGAAGAGGTTTTAACTCTTGCTCAAAGGTGAATTCACTATCCCTACTCATATAAACCTTTCACCAATCGGTTTACTCTCTAATCTAAGCGTTAAATAGTTACTATGTCTTCTCATTGCTTTAACATTTCAAATTATATCGAAGTCCATGTTTTTTTTCAAGCCGAAGTATGGTAATATTTTCTTATGATTCAATCAATAAACAATAAGAAAATAAAAGAATACGCCAAACTGATTCAAAAAAAAGAAAGAGATAAGACAAATTTATTTCTCGTCGAAGGCGAACATATGATTAAAGAAGCATTTAACGCAAATGCTCTACAAGAATTATTTATCCTTGAAGGACTCGAATGTCCAATAGAGTTTAACTATGAAACCGTAACGCAACAAGTATTAAACAAATTGTCAAACCAGAATTCAAATTCAAAGATGATTGGTTTATGTAAAAAACTAAACTTAAAGCCAGAAAAAGAAGAAAATATTCTATTACTAGATAATGTACAAGATCCAGGAAATGTAGGTACGATTTTAAGAACCGCTCATTCTTTTGGCATTGACTCTATTTATATGTCAAAGGGTTGTGCCGATATCTACAACCCAAAAACGATTCAGTCCAGTCAAGGAGCCCTTTTCTATATTCCTGTTATCCAAACGGATTTAGTAGAAAAAATTAAAAAGCTTCAAGAAAGAAATATTGAAGTGTATGCCACAGCTCTACATGATAATCACAAGAATCTTCAAGATATTAAGCCAAGTAAAAAATACGCAATTCTAGTTGGTAATGAAGGACAGGGTGTGCGCAAGGAATTGATTGATTTAAGTAATCATATTGTCAAAATTGAAATGGAAACTTTCGAAAGTTTAAACGTGGCCATTGCCACATCCATATGTATGTATACATTTAAATACGCAAAAAGGTAGCGAATGCTACCTTTTCATTTTTCTCCATTCAAATAATGAATACATGGTACATATAAATTCCGTAACAACAAAGGCATACCAACCTACATGAATGCCAAAACACTTCATTAAGCCATATGTCAATGGGATCAAAATGACTAATTGTCTAGCCAAAGTGATCACTAATGAAGTATTTGCCTTATTTAAAGCCTGGAAGGCAGCACATAGTACCATACTGATACCGGCAAACACAAAGCTTAAGCTAATGATTTTTAATGCGGGTATTCCTAATCCATACATCTGGTCATTCGCACTAAACATGGCTAATAATTGTTTAGGGAATAATTGAAATACAATTGTTCCTACAGCCATAATAAAAATCGATAAAATCATAGAAAATTGTATAGCTTCAATTGCTCGATCTTTTCTGTTAGCCCCATTATTATAGGCAACAATTGGAATCAAGGCATTGGTGATTCCAAGCACTGCCATATTCAAGAAATTCTGTAATTTATAGTAAACACTAAAGACAGTAATCGCCATAGCTGAGATTGGTGCTAGAATCATATTCATAAAAACAGTCATAAGACTGCATTAAGATGGCAGGAACTCCTACTTTATAGATTTTACAAAGAATAGGTGTAGAAAAGGAAAAATTACGCATATGGATATCCAATTCTTTTATTTTTACCTTCGTAATTACATATCCAATAAGCATGGCACAAAACTGTCCAATAACGGTCGCAATGGCAGCTCCGGCAACACCTATTTCAGGTAGACCAAACCATCCAAAGATCAAGATTGGATCTAGAATAATATTAATAATGGCTCCTGCTCCTTGCATAACCATGTTATAAATGGCATTTCCTGTTGCCTGCATAATTCTTTCGAAAATGATTTGTACAAAGACACTAAATGAAAACATCGTACATATACGAATATACGTATTGGCTAATGGAATTACATTTTGATCTGATGTAAACAAAGATAAGAATACATTAGAAAAAAGTAAACCCAAAACTAAAAAGACAAGTCCATTCACAAGTCCTAACAAGATTCCATGCATCATTGTATTATTCGCATAATCAAATTTCTTTTCGCCTAAGTATCGTGCAAGCAATGTATTAAAGCCAACGGCTGTACCACATGCAATCGCAATCATAATGGTTTGTACCGGATAACATAAAGATACAGCGGTTAGTGCATCACTCGATACCTTTGCGACAAAGATACTGTCGACAATATTATATAAAGCCTGGATCACCATCGAAATGATGATGGGCAAACTCATAGAAACCACCAATTGTTTGATTTCCATATGTTCCATTTTGTTCATAAAAATTACCTCCCCTATGTTTTGGCAGTTTCATAGGGGATACCAAAACGAAAATAAATGCTAAAATAAGTTAATATATTTTTTCTATTTTATCAAATCAAGAATAGACTCACCAATCAGATCAGATGGTTTTGATAAATCAAAGTTATCTAAAACACTTGCACCAAGAACCCCAAACGAACTTGAATCGTCCAATATTCCATGTTCTTTCATACTAGGTGAATACATTAAACATGGTACACACTCTCGAGTATGATCCGTTCCTTTATAGGTTGGATCATTTCCATGATCGGCCGTTATAATCAATAGTGTATCTGAATCAATAACACCAAGTAGCTGGCCTAATAAAAGATCAAAATCTTCAAGCTCATCAGCATATCCAGAAACATTTCTTCGATGGCCCCACTTGGCATCAAAATCCACAAGGTTCGTAAATAATAAACCTGTAAAATCTTTTTTCATTTCTTCAATAGTTTGAAGCATACCCTCATGACTCGAAGTCGAATGAATGCTTTTTGTGATTCCCTGTCCATTAAAAATATCAGAAATCTTACCAATGCTAATCACATCCAATGAATGAGATTTTAACACATCTAAAACGGTTTTACTCGATGGAGACAACGCATAATCATGACGGTTGCTAGTGCGTGTAAAGTGACCCACCGAATCTCCTACATAAGGGCGGGCAATGACTCTTCCTACCTTGTATTCTGGTTTTAAAGTTATTTCTCGAGCAATCTGACATACACGATATAGCTCATCTAATCCAGTCACTTCTTCATGTCCACAAATTTGTAGAACACTATCAGCAGATGTATAAAGTATCAATTTCTTTCCACCCGATTGAATTTCTTCCATGGCCAATTCATCTAAGATTTCCGTTCCACTTGCACTTTTATTTCCAATAAAGACATGGCCAGTTAATCTTTCTAATTCCTGAACCAATTCATCAGGAAAACCATTTTCAGTGAATGTTTTAAAAGGTTTTGTCGTATGAATTCCCATCATTTCCCAATGACCAGTCATTGTATCTTTGGAACAGCTCGCCTCATGCATCTTACAAGCATAGCCTTTTGATTGTAAAGCTTTACCACTCGAATGAAGATTTCCTAAACCTAATTGATATAGATTATCTATCTTTAAATCCGGGCGATATTCTAGGATATGTCCAAAAGTATCGGCACCTACATCATCAAATTCTTTGGTATCTGTAGCTTGTCCAATCCCAAAAGAATCAATAACGACACAAACTATTTTTTTGTATTTCATAAACGAATTGCACTTTCTAAGGCAAGGGTAATCATTTCATTAAAAGATGTTTGTCTTTCTTCAGTACTTAAATGTTCATGTGTACATAAAGAATCAGATACAGTTAATAAACAAGCTGCCTTTTTATTCAATACCTTAGCATTGTGGAATAGGGAAAAACTCTCCATTTCGACACAAAGTGCATCTTGCTCTTCAACCATTTTTTCTGGTTGTTCCAAATCCCCTTCATAGTAGAAAACATCACTAGAATGTGTGTTTGTCTTTACAACAGGAATTGAAACTTCTTGACTTACACTTTCAATCAACTTATTTAAATCTTCATCTGGATATTGCATTGTATCTGTATCACCACTTTGTGCTAAGGCATAGGTAGATTCTGAATAACTTCCTTTGACTAAAGCTACAGACTTCATTGGTAATTTTTCAGAATAACTTCCTGTACTACCAACTCGTATAATGGCATCTACATCATAGAATTTAAAAAGTTCATACGAATAAATTCCCATGCTGGCCATACCCATACCACTTCCCATGACAGAAACTCTTTTTCCTTTATAAGTACCTGTATATCCAAGCATACCTCGTACATCATTAAATAATACGGCATCCTTTAAAAAATTTTCGGCAATCAATTTGGCTCTTAAAGGATCGCCTGGCATTAAAACAACTTTCGCGACATCTTCTCTATTTGCGTTATTGTGTGCTGTTGACATAATTTCCTCCTAAAATAAAGACCAGTCAAAGCTGGTCTTTCCATCTTAATATTGTCCTGGGTTATACTTAAATGCATTCGGTACAACATGATTTGGATCATACTTCTCTAAAATTTTACCATATCTTTCACGATAATCATTATCAATTTTCAACTGGGGAATGACCTTTGTTCCCTCTTCAAAGAAGTGCTTTGATCCACGTCCCATTTCTTGTCCACGTTTAGTGTGTTTATCCAAGGCGATATCTGGAACTTCCATGATTTTTCCCATGGCTGCTTCTTTAATAATAATATTTTTCAAATAATCACTTGAACGATCTTTTGTACTTGCACAAAGTAAACGAATCGCATGGATAAAATACATTGGCTGATCTCCATCATCATAGGCATACGATTTTCGTACTTCATTTAATGTGTTGACTTGCACAGCAGCTTGTAAATTTCCAAAACCAATATCTTCAACTGAAATTGTTAGTAATCGACGCCATAGCTTATCTAAAAACAAAGGTCCTGTGATATATAATTCATAAGCAGCTTGACATGCTTCTTCTACTTTATTGCGTCGAATGCTTTTTTGAAGTGTAGAAATCACTTCATCTGCGGCTAAGCCATTTCTTGTTTTTGCGGCAGCCCAAATATTATATGACATATTCTCTTACACTCACTTTCCATTAATATTGTTCTGAACTATATTTGAATGCATTCTCAACAACATGATCCGGATCATATGTTTCAAGAATCTTTCCATAGCGTTCACGATAATCATTATCGATTTCTAATTGTGGAATCACTTTTGTAGCTTCTTCAAAGAAGTGTTTCGATCCACGTCCCATTTCTTGTCCACGCTTAGTGTGTTTATCCAAGGCGATATCTGGTACTTCCATGATTTTTCCCATGGCAGATTCCTTAATAATGATATTTTTCAAATAATCACTTGAACGATCCTTTGTACATGCACAAAGTACGCGAATCGCATGGATAAAATACATTGGTTGATCCCCATCATTGTATGGGAAGTTTTTACGCATTTGATCTAATGCATGAATTAAAACTGGAACATTTAAATCTCCAAATCCAACATCTTCAACTGCAATCGTTTCTAGACGAGACCACATTTTGTCTAAGAAGACTGGCCCTGAAGTATATAATTCATAGGCTGCTTGACAAGCTTCTTCAACTTTTGCACGACGAATATATTTCTGTAATGAAGATTGTACTTCGTCGGATGCAAAGCCATTCTTTGTCTGAATGTCTGCCCAAATTGTCATTTTATTTGCCTCTACTTTCTATTAATAAAATTATTTCTTGAATCAAAGTCTTTATTGTTTCTGCTGACATAAGCTGATCTTCCGCATGCGCCATTAACATTGTGATTTGTGGTTCTTGCGTATTCATTTCCTGCTGTAACAATTGAAGATGGGCTTCGTGGGCTTGTGAAAAACTTACATCTCCATTTGACATTGATTGTTCGTAAGCTGTTTGATCGTTTTCACGATAATATTTAAGAGCTTCTAAATAACTTGACTTTGCCATACCAGCATATGTAATAACTTGCATAGCAACTTGTGATATTTGTTCAACGTTAGCCATATTACCCCAATAATTTTTTTGCCATTTCAATAGCAGCAGCTCCATCTGCCATTGCGTATACTCTAGGTTCAATACTTGCAACTGGAATATTTAATTGTTGATGAATTGAATCCACCGCATAAATCAATTGTGGACCTACTAAGCATACATCCCATTTACCCACTTCGTTCTTAATTGAAGCATTAGCTACTGCACTCACTTCAATATCTTCACCTGTTTTTTCAGCAACATCTCTAATTTTTTTCACAAGAATTGAACTTGACATTCCTGCATTACAGCATAACAATATTTTCATTTTGATTTCCTCTTTCTATTTTAGTTCTGGCCAATATGCTTTATTCGCCTCAATAAAATCATCTAAAATTTTTCTTGCCACATTGGCATTTGGAACACATTTATTTAAAGTTAATGCCTGTAACATTTTTAAATAACTGTGCTGCTCATACGCATCTACAACAAGCTTTTCACAATTTACTTGTTGTTCCATCAATCCCTTTTGGAAATGTGGAATTTCACCCACAGTAAGTGGTTCATATCCATCTTTTCCAACAATACATGGAATTTCAACCATAGCATCCTTTTCAAAGTTTGAAATCGCTCCGTTATTTGGAACAATCAACAACATTCTTTCATGTGTATTAAATGCTAAGGCCGTTGCTAGATCCACAATAAATTCAGCATGAATACCGATTTGTAGTGTTGTATTCTTTGCGGTACCTACTTTTTCAATACGAGCGCATTCACCAAATACACGTTTTTCTCTTGTATCCACAACTTGATCAGCACGAGTATAATTTGGATCTGTATGTGCCACCATATCATCTCCAAACAAATAATATTGGAAATATGAATTTGGACACATCGTAGGATCAATCGCAATAATGTCTTTTACCTTTTTAGCTGTATCAAACCATGAGCTATCTGTATAATATGATGCATCATCATCGGCTAAACAGTTTCCATATTTTAATTGGTGTGCAATCAAGTCTTGAATATATTCTTTTCCATCCTTATCCTTGATTGATGTCCACCATCCAAAATGATTCAGCCCATAATAACGGATACACATTTCTTTACGACTATTGAAGCCTAAAATACGTGCAATTGTATGCTCCATACCAATTGGCATGTCACAAATATTGATAACTCTTGAGTTTGGTTTAAAACGACGACATGCTTCTGCTACAATACTAGCCGGATTGGAATAATTTAACATCCATGCATTTGGTGAATATTTTTCCATATATTCAATGTTTTCCAATACACCCGGAATGCTTCGTAAACCATAGGCCATGCCTCCTGGGCCACATGTTTCTTGTCCAACAACACCATATTTCAACGGAATCTTTTCGTCTAGAGATCTCATTTCAAGCTTACCTACACGAATGTGTGCTAATACAAAGTCAACATCTGTATAGGCTACTTCTGGATCTGTTGTTGCGACATATTGTATGGTTGGATCTTTTTCCTTGATTAAGATTTCACATGCCTTTGCGACATGATTTTGACGTTCTTCATCGTTATCATATAATTTGATACTTCTTAATGGTAAACGGTCTAGGTTGTCTAACAACATTAAAATAATTTCTGGAGTGTATGTACTTCCTCCACCTGCAATAACAATTGAAAATTTCTTCATTTTACTATCTCTCTTTCTAAGACAATAAATTGATACATGTATTATGTTTGATTTTATTGTTTTTTTACTCTAACAATTTAAAACTATATAAGTTTTTAATGAAGGCATCGCTATCTTCACTTTGAAGAAGCTGATGCATATATTTTTTGTGTGAAACAATTTGGTTAAAGAATTGAAACAACAAGTTCATTTCATCGTTTCGTTTCTTTTCGAGCGCCAATAAAAATACGAGCTGCACTTGATTTCCATGATGTTCAAATGTTTTTTTTAACAAGGCCACTTCTATACCTGTTTTATCGGCAAATGTAAACAGGGCATGTGGAACCATCATCTGTGATCCTAAATTAGTTGGATAATTCTTTTCTCTCAACAAAACATCTTCATAAAATCCTTTTGTATCGGATATAAATCCTGATTCGTGCAACTTTTTAGACATCTCTAGTAAGAGTTCAGGCAGTTCTTTTGTGTCTGGATATACCTTTACATGTTCTTTTTGAATATAACAATCTAATATCTTAGAAACACGTTTATTCATACGAATCATGTGAATCATTGAATTCAATCGTTCAATATCTTTGATTTCTGGTAGCTTATCCATACTGAATACTTCAACACCTTTTAAGATCAGAAATGAATCCAACGTAATGACTAGATCAATTGATGTAAGATCCATTCTTTTCAAAGCTTCCTTATTTATGATATTCACGATCTCAATCTGGTTTTTAAAATACATTTCAAGCCATTGTGTCAACAATTGTTTAACGCTGTGTCGCTGACTTGTAACAACGATTGTTTTAAGTTTTACATTTTCATTCTCTAAAAATTGTGCCACATATACAGTTAAATATGAAATTTCATCTTCTGTAACATAAACACGTTTGTATTTGAAAAGAATAGGAACAATCATCATACTGATTTCAAACGCAAATGGAAACTTTGTCTTTACATCATCAACAATGGGATTTTTTAATTCATATCCACCAATAACTCGTCGATTCATAAATTCTATGTGCAAAAGCATTTTACTAGATAAAGCTTCCGATTCCTTTAAGTTGATTGAATATTTATCGAATACTTCATTACAAAATTCATCATATACAAGCACTGTAAAATCTGTGATTTCAGGTACTTCATCCGTTGATTTCATTTTAAATGTATGTAAAAGGTTATATAGAATCGGAATATCAGCCTGCTCTAAATAAGGTGACTGCATAGATAATTTAGTAATGACACGTGTGGAAAGATCGTCCGGAGAACTTATTTGATAACCCTCTAGATTGTATCCATTTAAATTTCGTACTCGACATATCAAGATGCATGCTGTAAATATAGATAAGTCTGTTTCTGATAAATAGATTTGTTCTCCATTCATGATTTTGATAATATCTTCCTCTGTGGATTTATAATATTTCATAACCCACGAATCACTTAGAAGCATATAAAGAATGTCCATTAATGCATCTGGATTTTCGAGTGCCATGTCTTTTACGATTTTAAAAAGAAGCTCACGAATGTCACTTTCTTCTAATAAAATGACACACTCATCTTTTTTTAGTTTGAACAATTCCACATTGTAGTTTTTCAACAAAAATTGAATCACTTTATTGATTTCTTTGCGGATTACAGAATCAGATAAACCTAATAATTCTGATAAATCGTATATACTGCAATCCTCAAAGAATAGTATTTTACCTATAATTTTGTAAATACGATAGACAGCTAGATCCATATTTTCATTATCCTGATTGACTATGTTATGAATAATATCTAGGTGCTCATCATTGATCATATATCCTTGTTTGGTACTCGAACGTATTAATATACAGTTTGTCACATCATTCATAAATGTGATTTCATTACGTATAGTTCGTGTTGACACATTTAGATTTTCTGATATTTCTTTTCCATGAATCCCCGGATTATTCATAATCAATTTGATAATTTTTAATTGTCTAGCTGTTAACATTTTTCTCTTCCTATTTTTCTAAAGCTTGTTCTTTTTGTAGCTCATCTTTTTCCATCATCTTAAAGAATGGATAATAGAACACAGTTTGTAGAATCAACAATACAAATACTAGGACTACAGACTTCCAATCTAATGTCATTAAGAATGCACTTACTCCTGGAGGCAAGAATCCTGGAGGATTGGCAATTGGTTTACCGACTAAGCCTAAATTCATTGTTAAATATACAATTGTTGTACAGATCAATGGTCCGAACACAAATGGAATAAACATAAATGGATTCAAGATAATTGGTGTACCAAAAATTAATGGTTCATTGATTCCAAACAAACTTGGAATAATGGATACTTTACCTACTGAATTCAATGATTTTGCCTTTGATCTCATCATTAAAATATTTAATCCTAACGTTAAACCAGATCCTGATACACATAATATACAATAGAATAATCCAAAAGTAAAAATATGTTGAACAGGTTGTCCTGCCGTATAAGCTGCAATATTTTCAGCGGCATACGCAATCGCAAAAGATGCCCATACAGCAGATGTAATACTTGGTCCATGTAATCCAAAGAACCATAATAATTGCGTAAAGAACATCACAATCAATAAAGCTGGTAGTGTATCCATACCTGTTACAGCTGGTGCTAATACATTCATAATCAATTGTGGGAAGGCAACCTTTCCAAAAGTCAATGAAAGATTCGCAATCGCAACTGCGATAATTGTGTTCAATACTAATGGTACTAATGCCGCAAACATATCTTGTACCATTGGTGGTACACTTTCTGGCATTTTAATATACCATTTGCGTTCGTAACAAATGTGATAAATTTCAACTGTAAATAAAGCTGCTACAATACCTGTAAATAATCCAGTTGATCCTAAATAAGATGTACTTAGTTGACCATCTTTGACTACAGCACAAAGAATGAAGAAGACAACTAAAGCAGTAACTGCAGGTTGACTTCCCTTTAAATCATATTTTTCAGATAAAGTCTTCGCAATAAAGTATGTCGCATATACCGCAAGCATATCGTTTGTGAATGCTGATGCATATGTCAAGACCCCCATGTTTGCATTTAAAAAATCATAAACAGGTCCACTTCCCAAAAGGTTGGCAATACCTAAGAAAATAGTACAGAATGAACCAACAATAATAATAGGTATTGAAGCAACGATACCATCTTTGATTGCTTGAATGTGTTTTTGTTGTTCAAGCTTGTTCGCAATTGGCATCAAATACTTCATAAGTACGTTTTGAATTTTTTCCATTTTCGCTCTCCTCGTATACAATTTTTGTCGACCAAATTGTTATCTATATATTAAATGTTCACATTATAATTCTCAAATCTTCTTTTTCCACTTAAAGTGGCAAGAAAAAAAGTCGCCATAAAGGCGACTACGATATCCATTTCATAATTTCTTCTTCACTTTTCGATACACACTTCGCAATTTGAGATACGCTCATATCATTTGAAAGCATAGTTTAGATTATCAATATCATTTCTTGATTCATTTGCGCAATCTTTTAATCTGATTCGTTTGCACGTTTATTTGCTTCTTGTACTTTTTTATTTGCTTCCTCTAATCGTTTTTGAGCTTCTTCAAATTCAAGTTTTAGTTCATTTTCTTGTTGTATTCTAAAGTCTTCAATCCATTTTGTCCAACAATCATTCGATATGGTTTCTACTCGTTTTTCTACCGTTTGAATTACTTCATCATTTTCTATCATCTTAGTTTTACCATTATCACGACAATTCAAAAAGTAATATACCATTTTTTCTTTATCATCCATCTGATCATAAGACTTATCTAAATTTTGTGTTGAATACACAGATATTTTCAACATGCCATCCGGAAAAAACAAAATACCATTATCATTTCTAAATTGAAGATCTATTTCAAATTCACATTCCTTACCATCATAGAACGCAATGACTTGACATGGGTTTAAATCATATTCTTCCTGTGATCCAAACAACCTCATAAGATAATATTCAGATAAGCGATGTAATTTGATTATATTTTGATCTATCAGAATAGCTAGTTTCATCTTGGTGTTATCGTCAAATTCTACAAAAGCTTCAAGTATTGGATCAAACCCCACATTCGTTACATTTACATTCACCACCTTTCTTTCCAAAAATACCGTGAGTAATGATTTTAAGGCATCGTTTGCCTCCTTACAATCTTCGCCAAACACATACTTAAAGGCGAAATCATTTAATAAATTTGCGCTACGCATGAGCTCCTCATTTCTAGTAGGCATTTCCTACATACTCATATACGTAAAAAAATGCACTTTTTCTAATAAATTTTAATTTTTGCGCAAAAAAAGCGCCTTTCGACGCTAAATCCATTTCATTTTCTTACAAATATTATATATACCATCATCTACATTGGCATCTGTGACTATTGTTGCGATATCCTTTAATTCCTGACACGCATTTCCCATCGCTACACTTGTCCATTGTGGATCAAACATAACCATATCATTAGTGTCATCCCCAAAGACAACCACATCTTTTAAATCACCACCAATATGCTGCATCATATCTAGAATACCTTGATGCTTAGCATCATATTGAAACATTAAATAATCGGGTACAAAACGCATATTCCCTAAAGTATCCTTTAAAGTCAATTCGGATTCTTTCTCTTTAGGGATTGAGATATACATTTTATAGATTACATCCAATGCATCTACATCTAAGTTCTCATCATAAATATATTCCGTTGGTTCCTTACGGTCTCCAACTTGATTCTGGAAAGTATGATCTAATGTATATACTTTAATTGAATCATCTAACGCAAATAAAACACCATACCCTAAAGACAAGGCTTGTTTGGCAATTTTCTTTGATTTTTCTAAATCTAAAGGAATATTTTGAACCAATTCATCATGAATGACTAATCCACCACCTCCGCAACAAACCATATCATGAAGACCCACACTTCCCATAAACTTACGCGCTTTATAGTGAGCACGACCTGTCGCAATAGCCACAAAGTGACCTGCCTTTTGAAGTTCATTTAATGCCACTTGTGCACTCGGCACGATTTTACCAGTGTTTCGATCAGTTAAAGTACCATCAATGTCAAAGAAAAAATATTTTTTATTCATTCGATTCCCTACTTTCTTGTACCCTCGTCAATACAACCATCACATCTTAAATTTTGTTTCCCACTCAAGTTCGTAACATATTCTTCCATATCTCGAATTTCATGGTTTAGTGTCAATCCGCTTTTTCCACATACAATCTCTTCTATATGTCCATGAACTGTATCAAGTATCATCAAACCATTGCCCCTTTCACAATATCAAAAAGAGATCAAATTACTTGATCTCATGTACGTAAATATTATTAACACGATCTGGTCCTACAGAAATCATAGAAACACGTACGCCTGTGAACTCTTCAATGAAGTGTACATAGTCTAAACATTCCTGAGGCAATTGATCGACTGTAGTCATCTTAGTGATATCTGTCTTCCAACCTTTGAAAGTTTTATAGATTGGTTTTGCCTTGGCAACATCTGCCTGATCACTAGGAATATAATTATATTCTTTACCATCGATTTCGTATCCAACACAAACCTTGATTTCATCTAAACCATCTAATACGTCTATCTTAGTGATAACAATATCTGTTAATCCACTCATTAAGTTTGCGTGTTTTACAGTTAATAGATCTAACCATCCACAACGACGAGGACGACCTGTAGTAGCTCCATATTCTCCACCGTGTTCACGAATCCATTCACCTTGGTCATCTAATAATTCAGTAACGAATGGTCCTTCACCAACACGAGTTGAATACGCTTTAACAACACCCACAACAGTCTGAATACGACTTGGTGCAACACAAGCGCCTGTAGTAACACCAGCACTTGTTGGACTTGAAGAAGTTACATAAGGATATGTACCATAGTTGATATCAAGCATTGCTGCCTGAGCCCCTTCAAACAATACTGTCTTATCTCCATCCAAAGCTTCATTGACTAAGTGTGTTGTTTCTTGAATCATAGGAATAATACGATCATAAATAGCTTCAAAATCAGCTACCATCTTATCGTAATCCATAGCTTTTCCACCATATACGGCAGTAAATAATTTGTTTTTGAAATCTAAGCAGTCTTTTAAACGAACTTTAAAATGTTCAAAATCCTTAAATTCATGATAACGAATACCATGACGGGCATACTTATCTGCATAACATGGACCAATTCCACGTTTTGTAGTTCCGATTTTATTAGATGCAGCTTGCTCTTCTAATTCATCTTGATATTGATGATATGGCATTAACATCTGTGCACGGTCACTAATAATGATGTGTTTAGTTGATAAACCATCTTTTTCTAATTGTTCCATTTCTTTTAATAATACGAATGGGTTACAAACAACTCCTGGACCAATGATACAAGTTGCTTCTTCATGTAGAACACCACTTGGTAATAAGTGCAATACATGTTTCTTACCATTTACAATGACTGTATGACCTGCATTGTCTCCACCTTGGAAACGAACGATCATATCCGCCTTTTCTGCTAAAACATCGACGATTTTTCCTTTACCCTCATCGCCCCATTGGGTACCTACAACTACTTGGCTTGACATAAGAGCCTCCTTTTAGGTATGTTCTTTACAATACCTAATTAATTATAAGTAACCCTCATATTATTGTCAATTGAGATTTTTTAAAAAAAGAGCTTGCACAACCATTTAATTCATGTTATCATTAACAGGCACTTAGGGGTATCGTCCAAAGGCTAAGATAGCGGTCTCCAAAACCGTTGATGTGGGTTCGAGTCCTACTACCCCTGCCATGTAAAGTAATAAGTTCTCAGAAAAAAGCTTTAAGTTAAGCATTCTGAGAACTTTTTTGTTATGTTTAAATATCAATTTATGTTATAAAGAGATTATAGTAATGGTATTCATATAAGTATCTATCTATCAAATACTCACAGCATACAAGCAATTTTGACATTATTTATGTCATAACAGCAAATTGAAGGTTAAGCCTTTTTTAATTCTGATGTAACTACATATTCTTTTATTTCTTGTTTAATAACATCTTGTACTACTTGGACAACTCCATTAATCGTACGATTAATGTCATCCTTAATCATATCCCTAATTATCATGATACTCTCTCCCTTACAATGAGCTAAATACTCGATAATATCCATTCGGTTTTACCAAATGATAAGCAAAATTGTTTCTTATATTGAAAATGAATAGACGTATCTATTGTCTCTTGTTTTTTCCCCTCGTTAGATAACGAGAGCTTGATGTTCTCTCGCAAGCTCGCTTAACTATCAAAGTAAGTCAGCCATTAAAAACGGTGAAAAAATCTAAGAGATTTTCCCACCGCCTTGTCTGGATCATTCCGTCTTTCTATTATTTCTTATATCCATCTTGTTTAATCTTAAATATTACAAACAATACTCCGTATCAAACATTATTTTGCATCGTTCAATAGCATTTTGTACATATTCATCTTGCACTATATAATAAATGTATTTTCCTTGTCTTTGACTTTTTACTATACCATTAGCTTTTAATATATTTAATTGGTGGGAGACTGCCGACTGAGACATCTGTAATTCTTCCGCTAATTCTCCAACACACCTTTTTGTCTTTAATTCAAGCACTATCCTTAGTCTTGTAGAATCTCCCAGCGTTTTGAAAAATTCCACCAATTGCAAGCAATCTTCTATAACAAGTTTTTGCATTTTCATCTAAATTATAAATTATGCACTCTTAATGCTCTAATAGCATTTAATATTGCAATAATCATGACACCAACATCTGCGAAAATAGCAAACCACATATTCGCAATACCTATTGCACCTAGCCCAAGACATGCAAATTTGATAACCAATGCAAAAATGATATTCTGATATACAATTCTAAGACATTTTCTCGAAATCTTGATTGCTTTAGAAATTTTTAATGGATCATCATCCATAAGGACTACATCTGCAGCTTCAATTGCCGCATCAGAACCCATTGCACCCATTGCAATTCCAATATCAGCACGAGTCAATACAGGTGCATCATTAATTCCATCTCCGACAAAGACTAGTTTATCTTTCTCTGCTTTTGTGGAAAGTAGTTCTTCTACTTTTGACACTTTATCTGCTGGAAGTAATTCGCTATATACTTCATCAATTCCAAGTGATTGTGCCACTTGGTCTGCCACGCGTTTTGCGTCTCCTGTAAGCATAACTGTTTTTTCTACCCCAGCTTTTTTCAATTCCGCAATCACTTCTTTTGAATGAGGTTTTAATATATCAGAAATTACAATATGTCCCGCATATTTTCCGTTAATTGCCATGTGAATGATTGTTCCAACGCTATGACAATCATGATACTCTACACCTATTTTTTTCATAAGCTTGCTGTTTCCAGCAGCCACCTCATTGCCGTCTACTTTTGCGATAATTCCATGTCCACTGATTTCCTTTATATCAGAAACTCTGCTACGGTCTATTTCCTTCCCGTAAGCTTTTTGCAAACTTTTGCTGATTGGGTGAGAAGAAGCACATTCTGCCAAAGCAGCATATTCCAAAAGTTTATTTTCTTCCATCTCATTGTGATGAACAGCACTTACTTCAAATACACCTTGTGTCAAAGTTCCTGTTTTATCAAACACGACATACTTTGCTTTTGACAAAGTTTCCATATAATTAGAACCTTTAATCAACACACCTTCTTTACTAGCACCACCGATACCAGCAAAGAAACTAAGTGGGATACTGATAACCAATGCACATGGACAGCTAATTACAAGGAAAGTCAGAGCTCTGTAAATCCATACTCCCCATTGTGCTGTTTGGCCTAAAAACAACATTTGCACCAACGGAGGTAATAACGCCAATGCCAATGCTCCATAACATACTGCAGGAGTATATACCTTTGCAAATTTAGAGATAAAGTTTTCTGATTTGGATTTTCTTGAACTTGAATTTTCCACAAGCTCTAAAATTTTTGAAACTGTTGATTCACCAAACTCTTTTGTTGTTTGAATTTTTAAAACACCAGTCATATTGATACAGCCACTGATGATTTCATCGCCCTGTTTTACATCACGAGGTAAACTCTCACCTGTTAATGCACTTGTATTAAGACTCGACGAACCCTCTATTACAATACCATCTAATGGAACTTTTTCTCCTGGCTGCACAACAATTGTACTATCAACACCAACTTCATCAGGATCTACTTTTTCTAATTTTCCATTAATTTCTATATTTGCATAATCTGGACGAATATCCATCAACGCACTAATATTTTTTCGGCTTTTTCCAACTGCATAGCTTTGGAATAATTCTCCAATTTGATAAAACAACATAACAGCGATTGCTTCATTGTAATCCCCACTTCCTGAGTAAATTGCTAGCGCAAAAGCTCCCACTGTTGCCACCGCCATTAAAAAGTTTTCATCAAAAACTTGTCGGTTTATAATTCCTTTGCCTGCTTTCTTTAAAATATCATAGCCGATTATTAAATATGTTGCTAAGTAAAGTAATAGTTGCGCAATTCCTGTTACCTGTATCAAATTCAAAGCAATAATCATAACTGACGCAATAATAATTCTTGTCAACATTTTTTTCTGCTTTTTATTCACAGTCCATTCCTCCTATTTATTTTATATATGTTTAATCATTCATATATTCATTTTAAATTTGCACCCCTTTTATATTTAGGGGTGCGTTTTTTCTAAAGTTCAATCTCACAATCTGGCTCTACCTTTTTGCAAGCCTTTAAAACATCATTCATAACTGCTTTTGGTTCTTTTCCATCTTCGAACTCTACAATCATTTTTTGTGTCATAAAGTTTACAGTTGCATTTGCTACTCCAGCTGTCTTTTTTGCTGCATCCTCCATAAGATTTGCACAGTTTGCACAGTCAACTTCAATTTTGTAAGTTTTTTTCATTATAATGTCTCCTTTCATAATTGTTATTTACATTCAACAATTAAATACTTGTTTAACTGTTATGACTGCAGTATAATTCTCTCATAACCTAAAGTCAACAGAGATATGTGATTACCTACTAAACGGGCGAAACACATTTCTAAACAGAGCAAAATGAAAGGAAGATCGAATATGTCTTATATGAAATTACCACATAATCATCATAACGAAATAGATAATACTGAGTTATTAGAAGAGCTTAATGATATTCAACACTTTCAAATAGTTTCAGAATTATTTAAACAATTAAGCGACCCTACACGTGTTCGTTTATTTTGGCTTTTATGTCATTATGAGGAATGTGTTCTAAATCTATCTGCAATGATGAAAATGACAAGTCCTGCCATATCCCATCATCTTAGAGAGTTACGAAACAAAGATTTAGTATCTAGCAGACGTGTAGGAAAAGAAGTTTACTATAAATCAGCAAATACAGAGCAAAGTGTATTATTGCATAAAATGATTGAAAGGATTTTGATGATTACCTGCCCTGAACACAAGGAGTAAATATTATTATGAGCAAAAAAATCACATCATTAGAAAAATGTATTCAAGAACTTTCTCATAAATATCCTATAGTTAGTTATGATTTATACGAAGGTATAAAGCTTGCTTTTATGTCATTAACTGGCAACAAACATACTGATACGCATGAGCCATTAAGAAATATTTTAGAAATCAATTACTGTCATAAGGGAAGAATTGGGTGGAAAATGTCTAATGGAAATAGCGTTTACTTAGGTGAACATGATTTTTCATTACATACAATGGAATATTGCTCTAACTCTACAATGACTTTACCTAATGAATACTATGAAGGGATTAGCATTTATATTGACTTAAATACCCTTTCTGAAGAACCGCCCGAATTATTAAAAAATACTGGGATTACAGGAAATAGTATACTTGATAAATTTTGTAAAGATGGAAATTTCTCAGCTTTTATTGGCAATGAAGAAACAGACGCTATCTTTACATCATTCTATCATCAGCCAAAAGAATTTCAACTTGCATATTGGCAAATAAAAGTGATAGAACTCTTACTGTATCTAAGTAAATTATCGTTCGATACAGAAAAACGATTGTCTGAATATCAATCTGAACAAATTGAAATTGTTCGCAATATACACAAATACCTTTTAGATAACATAAACCAACGGATAACAATAGATGAAACAGCACGCAAATTTCTTATCAATCCTACTACATTAAAGTCCGTCTTTAAAGCTGTATACGGTACGTCTATTGCTTCACATATAAAAGAACACCGAATGAAAATGGCAACTCATTTGCTAATGAATACATCAAAAAGTATAAAGGAAATTGCGAAAGAAGTAGGGTATGAAAGCCAAAGTAAATTTTCTAAAGCTTTTAAGGAATATTATGATGTTTTACCAACAGAGTATCGAATATTCCATTCAAACAAATTAAAATAATTTAATGCTCTGTACAATAGCTTTAAATCAATATTTTATGTGCAATAGGGTTTTGCATAAAAAAGAGATACTGTGATAATCTCCTAGTATCTCAGTAGTGTCAAGAATTTTGTGTAAATAGTATATCCTTAGTAACCGTTGCACTCATGAATGCTTATTTGGAGCAAAACGGATATGTTAATGATATGAACAATGAAAGATTCCATACGAAATCTATTTATCTGATGCAAGAAAGCTTTCTCCCAAAAATGGAAAACAGTCATTAGACATCCTATAAGAAAACTGTAATTTCTTATTTAGCACTTCAATCATTCCAATCAATACATAAAAGCACTTAGTCATATCAATAGACTAAGTGCTTTATTATTGCACCTTCAGAATTTGTTAATTACAGGCTATAATTTGAATATAATTTATAGTGATTACCTTTCGTACTACGACTGTATTTCCATCATAATCCTGCGTTATATCTTAAGTTGTAGCACGTTAAATCATGACCATCATTAATTATATGAATATAATCAACAATTTATTATCTTTACCTTTACAAATAACTCTTTCCATATATACTTTTCATCTGAGTCCAGAATAGGAAGAGAGAATACACTTCTCCCTAAGGAGACGGAATTTCATCTCCTTCGAAGTGTATGATTCTGGTTCTTTCACCCTCGCCGTCATAGTTTTCGCTTCATAATCTAGCACTCTGTCTCCAGTACCAATGTCATATTAAAAAGAGGATACTTGCTCTATGCATGTTCTCCTTTTGGTCTCGTAACTTTTTAATATCAAATGCAACGCCCTCCGCACCTACATTGATATCTCTCAGCGTGTCCACCCTTGTCCCATTTCTCTTTACTTGAGTATTCGCCACGGTTCTCTCAATAACGACGGTCCAGGAACTAGATTTCCCTGGATCGCCGCCATCTATCGTTGGTTGTTTCTTGCAGACCGTATGCTGCATCACGGGTCAAGTGCTGTTTCCATAATGCACCGATAGATATACGGTCTGCTTCTCATCCTATGCTCAAAACAGCTTGAACATATTTAGCACGACTTTCTTCGCTTTCCTTTACTCGAAAGGGTCCTGGCAAAGATATGGCTCGTGACACACTTGGTTGAAAGGTGAAATAAAATGTACTTGCATTGTATCGAGAATTGATTTAACATATACATGGGTTAAACAGGAATGTACCTTGTACATTTTATCTTTGAAATTTGGGAATTGGCGTTCCCATTTTTCATTTTTTTACCTTTAAATATTCAATTTTTACAGGTGGCAGTTCTGCCACCTTTTTTATAGATCGTTCATCAGGAATTGGTAATACTTCTTCCCGCCTCGATATTTCTTGATATGTTCGAACAGATATCTTTCAGACAGCAGTCCATCCTTATACAGGGTGGCCAAAACAAACATCGTCCGATGTCTGGAGGCTTCTCCATTGCCTCTGTCCCAGTTCCCTTTCCAGTCCGGATGGATAAGAAAACCGTATCTATCGATCCAATGAGATATGTTCTTCTTCCGTTCACGAAGAGCATCCTGCACCCTTGTCAGATAGTTTTTTTTCAATATCGAATAATAGGATCCGATTTCTTCGGAAAAGATAAAATCTTCGGTCAATCCTGCAAGCTTGACCAGCAGATCGTATTTTGTAAAATAGCCGATATCTTCTCCCTGGAGATAGATCTTGTAAAAATCCACCTGCTCCGAACGAGTGAATCGCTGAAAAGCGGTATTGATCTCCAGATACCGACTCCTATGAAGGTCGAACTCCAGGATCACATCTAACAGATGATCTTTCGAAGGATCGGATCGAATCATAGGCCCGTCTGGATGAGCATTCGGACTTTTTACGAACAAAAGCATGTCTTTCTGAATGATTTGAAAGTCCAGCCATATATCGATGACATTTTGGATATAGCGAAGCTCAAATTTACTAGAAAAATGGTTAAATTCTTCTTCAAAAGTAATAAAATCCTGCTTCATTCGAACCACCTCCGCTCCTGCACAAAAAAACTCAGGGAATTCCCTGAGTTAAGATACATATATGAGGTAAAAGTTCGACTTTTTCCACCCAACAGGTGCCAGTTTGAAACTTAAAGCTCTCAAAAATACTTTATATAAAGTGGATTTGAGAGTTTTTTTGTCGTCAAAAAGTCGATTTTAACATGTTTGGGCAAACTTTTTGGCAAACAATTCGAAAAAAATTATTTTTTTTACTTTTCGAAACGAATTATTAAAAGGTCAAATAAAAATCTTTTTATAACAGAATAGTCTCCCAGATTATATATAGATCAACCAATAGCCAAAACAAATTTCAATCAACCTTCACACAATAACCTGAGATTGTTTTCATGAAACTAAGAATTACGTTTGCTTATTCGTGCTCAATAAAGCACAAAAAACAAAGAAACATTAAGTCTCTTTGTCCTTAGGCGTTCGAGATGTAATCACAGATGTTCTTAGATGCAGGTGCTTTCGATGAAGGTCTTCTTTTTTTACAACTTAGACAAGCCATCCTCACGGAAACTGAGAAAACTAAACTTGAATTGAGATTTCATCTATTCCAAGTAATTTAATAATTGTTATATTTTATTATCAAATACCTCTCAAGCCCTTGA
>OHGZ01000568.1_pt1 | contig 26101 bp, 29 predicted proteins | sample 1567851 | NCBI WGS metagenome assembly OHGZ01 (sample SAMEA3879563, study PRJEB24766) | human gut metagenome | biome: human-associated habitat; feature: feces | place: USA | collected 1985/1987 | reverse complement strand
AAGAAAATAAGTCCAAGGTAAGCATCCTTACCAACGGCATCATCAAAGAAAACCCTGTTCTGCGTCTGGTTCTGGGCACCTGCTCCATTCTGGCCGTTACCACGGCAGTTTCCAGCGCACTGGGCATGGGCGCCGCCTTCACCTTCGTGCTGGTGTGCTCCAATATCATGATCTCCCTGCTGCGGAAAGTCATCCCCGGCAAGGTGCATCTGCCCTGCTACATCGTTATCATTGCAGGCTTTGTGACCATCGTGCAGATGTTCATGCAGGCCTACATGGAAAGCCTGTACAACGCTCTGGGCGTGTTCCTGCCCCTGATCGTTGTCAACTGTATCATTCTGGGCCGTGCCGAGATGTTCGCCTGCAAGAACAATGTGGTGGATTCCGCACTGGACGGCGTGGGCATGGGCCTCGGCTACACCCTCACCGCTACTCTGATGGCCTCCATCCGTGAGATCCTGGGCAGCGGCACCTGGCTGGGCTTCCAGATCATTCCGGAAAGCGTTGCCAAGGTGTCCATCATGACGCAGGCTCCCGGTGCATTCTTCTGCTTTGGCCTGTTGATGGCCGGCTGTGTGTGGCTGGAAGGCAAGCTGGACGCCCGCATCGAGCGCAAGAGCTGCTGTGATCTTGACAATCTGAAGAAGGAGGCGGAATAAGATGCTCGTCAAACTCGCTGCGATCTTCTTCAGCATGATCCTTGTCAACAACTATGTGCTGGTGAAGTTCTACGGTATCTGCCCGTTCCTGGGCGTTTCCAAAAAGCTGGATTCCGCTGTTGGTATGTCCGGTGCTGTCATCTTCGTCATGTTCATGGCAACGGCCGTTACCTTCCCCATCCAGATCTTCATTCTGGACCCGGCTGGTCTGGGCTACCTGCAGACCATCGTGTTCATTCTGGTCATCGCTGTGCTGGTGCAGTTCATCGAGATCTTCCTCAAGAAGTACATCGTTGCACTGTATAACTCGCTGGGCGTTTATCTGCCCCTGATCACCACCAACTGCTGCGTGCTGGCCGTTACCATTCTGGTCGTGGGCGACTACGGCGCAGATGTGGCTGCACACGGTTTCGGCTACGCCTACATCGAGGCTCTGATCTGCGCCATCGGCGCAGGCTGCGGCTTTATGCTGGCCATGGTCATGTTCAGCGGCGTGCGTAAGCGCGTGGAAGCCTGCGATCCCCCGGCACCCTTCAAAGGCCTGCCCATCACCCTGATCGCAGCTGCAATCACCAGCCTGTCCTTCATGGGCTTCGGCGGCATCGTCGAAAACCTGTTCAATGTTACGCTGTAAGGGAGGAACAGGACTATGAATATTGTATCTGCTGTTATCCTGTGCACCATCGTGGGCGCTGTGGGTGCTATCGTTCTGGTGGCTGCCGCAAAGTTCATGGCGGTGGAGGAAGACCCCCGCATTGAGGAAGTTTCTGCCTGTCTGGCCGGCGCAAACTGCGGCGGCTGCGGCTACGCCGGCTGTTCCGACTACGCCAAGGCAGTTGTTCTGGACGGCGTGCCCTGCGACAAGTGCGCACCCGGCGGCCCCAAGGCTGCTGCTGCCATTGCCAAAATCATGGGCGGCGAGGCAAGCGCCGTAGAAAAGAAGGCTGTGGTGCAGTGTCAGGGCAGCTCCGAGCACTGCAAGCCCGCCTACGACTACAAGGGCATCCAGACTTGTGCTGCTGCGGCAGCTCTGTACGGCGGCCCCAAGACCTGCACCTTCGCCTGCATTGGTCTGGGCGACTGCACCAAGGTGTGTAAGTTCGACGCCATCCACATCGTAGACGGTGTGGCAAAGGTGGACAAGGACAAGTGCACCGGCTGTGGTGCCTGCGCCAACATCTGCCCCAAGCAGGTGATCATGATCGACGCTGCCGGCCCCCGCAAGCCGGTGGTCATGTGCTCCAACAAGGATAAGGGTGCTGTGGCAAACAAGCTGTGCACCACCTCCTGCATCGCCTGCGGTATGTGCGAGCGCACCTGTAAGTTCGACGCTATCCATGTTGTGGACGGCGTGGCACGCATTGATTACGACAAGTGCAAGGGCTGCGGTATGTGCGCCCAGAAGTGCCCCAAGCACATCATCCTGTTCCCGCTGAAGGATGACCCCAATCCCCCGAAGCCCGTGGTGAAGCCCGCCGCTCCCGCTGCTGCTCCCGCAGCAAAGCCGGAAGCCAAGGCTGAGGCAAAGCCCGAGACCAAGGCAGAGTAAACTGTAAACCAAAGCCCGCCGTGCGCAACGCCCGGCGGGCTTTTTGTATCCGTTTATTCCGTCTTGGTAGGGCGAATGGTCACCTCGCCGCAGCGCAGCGCCTCGGTGCGCCCGCCCTCCCGCTGCACCACCAGCCGCCCGGCATCGTCAATGGAAAGTGCCTGCGCGGCGTAGGTCTCGGTGCCGGTGCACACGGTCACCCAGTGGCCGGGCACAAAGCAGCGGGCGCGGTACTCGTCCAGACAGGCAAAGCCCGAGCAGAGCGCCAACAGCTCCCGCCCGATGGCACCCGCCAGCGCCGCCCGGCTTACCGGGGCAGGGCCGCCGGGGTACAGGCTGCCTGCTTTGGCGGTCAGCTCCGGGGGAAAGTCCTCCGCCGTGGCGGTCAGGTTCAGCCCGATGCCCACCACCAGCCATTCCAGCTGGCCGCTTTCAAGGTCTGTGCCGGCCTCGGTTAGGATGCCGCACACCTTTTTGCCCCTGTAATACAGGTCGTTCACCCACTTGATGGCAAGTTCCAGCCCACACAGCATCTGCACCGCCCGGCACACTGCCACTGCTGCGCCGATGGTGGCGGTCTGGGCGTTGGCGGCGGGCAGCGGCGGGCGCAGCACCACCGAGCAGTACACCCCCTTGCCCGCCGGGCTGGTAAAGCTGCGCCCCAGCCGCCCGCGCCCGGCGGTCTGCCCACCAGCCAGCACCAGCGTGCCGTGGGCGGCACCTTCCAGCGCCAGCAGCTTTGCGGTGCGGTTGGTGCTTTCCAGCGTGTCGTACAGCTGCACCGGGGCGGGGTAGGGGCCTACCGCCTCGGTGCAGAAGGGGTCGCCGCCCAGCAGACGGTACCCCCGGCGGGAGGCGGCTTCCAGCGCATAGCCCTGCGCGGTAAGCGCCGCTGCCGCCTTGTGCACGGCAGCGCGGCTGACCCCCAGCTGCTGCGCCAGCTGCTGGCCGGAAATATACGCGCCCTCGGCGGCGCTCAGCGCCTGTAAAAGCGCCTGACGGGTGGTAGAAGCCATGGCGAAAATCCTCCCTGTGTGCTATACTGCTATTGTACCATATCTGCGGCAGAAGAAAAAGTTTGAAAATATTTTAGTTTTTTGCAGGAACTGCCGCCGCTCCCTCGTATTAAAGACAGAAGGGCGGCGCAGAGTACCGCATCCAAAACCGGAAAGGAGGCCGTGCAGCGCGTTGACAACACAGGAATTCAGCACGATGGTGCAGAAATATCAGGCGCTCGTGTACACGGTCTGCCACCAGCTGGTGCCGGATGTACAGGAGGCGCAGGATCTGACGCAGGAGACCTTTCTGGCGGCGTGGCGGGCCATCGACCGCTGCCCGCCCGGCTTTGAAAAGCAATGGCTGGCGCGCATCGCGGCCAACAAAGCCAAGGATTATCTGCGCAGCGCATGGGTGCGCAAAATGAACACCCCCGGCGATGAGGTGCTGGCGCTGGAGGGCGCGCCGCCCGGCATGCAGCCGGAGCAGCAGGTGCTGGAAGCGCTGGGTGAAGAGGAGCTTACCGAGATGATCTTAAACCTGCGGGAGCCCTATTGCACGCCCTGCCGTCTGGTGCTGCTGGAGCAGCACACCATGGCCGAAGCTGCAAGGCTGTGCGGACGTCCGCCCAAAACGGTGGAAGCGCAGGTCTACCGCGCCAAAAAGATGCTGGCGCAGCAGATTTTGCAAAACGACCGCGTACCCTGTGAAAGGAGGAGCGTACATGGAACTGTTTGACGTAAAAGGCTGTCTGAGCGAGGAAGGCTTACAGGCACTGGTCGGTGGACAATTGGACGAAACGCAGCGGCTGGAAGCCGCCGAGCACCTTGCCTACTGCGACCGCTGCATGGACCGCTACACCGCTCTGCTGACCGATGATGTGCTGGAGCAGCCGCCGCGCTCCGCCCGGGGCGCGGTGATGGGCACCATCTGGATACGGCTGATGCAGAACACATGGGGACGCGCCGCTGTGGCCACCATAGCCGCCGTGCTGGCGCTGACCATGTGGCGCGCCGGTACGCTGGAGCAGATCCTGCACACCGGGCAGCAGCTGAACACATGGCTGCCGCAGACCACGCAACAGACCGAACCGGAGCTGCTGGGCAAGCCGGTGAACGACAAAGCGCCGCAGCCCTCCACCGCCCCGCTGGGCAAGCCCATAGAGGACAAAAAGCAGCTGACCGAAAAACTATCCGATGCACTGGACGCGCTTTTGCACCACAGTGCAGACACCACTGAGAAATGAGGGAACTGATTATGAAGAAAAACGGGATCCTGACCCTGCTGTTTGCCTGCATCCCCGGTGCGGGGCAGATGTATCAGGGCTATATGAAGCGGGGGCTCTCGCTCATCACCATGTTCTGCCTGTTTATTATCCTAGGCAGCACCACGGGGCTGGACGCACTGGTAGTCGGCTGCATCGTTGTGTATATGTACAGCTTTTTCGATACCTTGAACCTCCGCGCGCAGCTGGCGGCAGAAAAGGCCCCGGAGGACGATTATCTGGTGCACTTTAATTGGCACGATGCCCGCATGACCCAGTTCATGGGCGAAAGCCACAAGCTGGTGGGCTGGGGGCTCATCGCGCTGGGCGCGATCGTGTTCTACAACAACATCATCATGCGGGTGCTGGGCGATGTGATGTGGCGCTGGGGACAGGATAACCCGGTTTTCCGCGCCATCTACCTGATGCTGGACGCTTTGCCGCAGATCGTGGTCTGCGTGGCACTGATCGTGTGCGGTATGTGGCTGGTGCGCGGCCCGAAAAACAAAAAGGGCAAGCAGCCCGCCGAGGAGGAACCCGAGGACTTCCACGCCTACACGGCTGCGCCGCAGGCAGAAGATGCCGAGGACACCGCAGACACGGACGCCCATTTTGCCATGCCGGAGCTTTCGGCACTGCTGGGGGAGCCGGTGACCGGTGCAGAGCAGGACGAGACCCCTGCGGAGGATGACGATGACCGAGCAGAATAAGACCCCTTTGACGGCACAGCCGGGCCGTGCGCCCGCGCCGGAGCAGAAACCGGCAGAAAAAAGACCCGCAGAAAAGCCTCTGCGCCGGGTGGGCAGCCTGACCTTGGGCGCGTGTCTCATTGCGGCGGGCGTGTTCTTCCTGCTGTATTTCTTCGTGCCGGGCTTTGATGTGCAGTTGACCCTGAAAATTGCCCCGGCGGTGGCGCTGGTTCTGCTGGGATGCGAGGTGCTGTTCTTTGCCGCCCGCCCCGGCCGCTGGAAGTACGATTTTGTGTCCGTGCTGGTCTGTCTGGTGCTGATGGCGGGCTGCTTCTGCATGGCGATGCTGCCCCTGCTGTGGGACGAGTTGAGCGGCGAAAATCAGCAGACCATGAACCGCCTGAGCACACAGGCCATTGACGAACTGTACTCTGCCTGCAAGCAGGACGCGCAGGATATTGCCATCCGGGATATCAGCGGCAGGCTGTACCTGAGCGGCCCGCAGGTCGAAACTTTGCAGCAGGCCGCCGCCCTGCCCGCCGGGGATGCCTACCTGACCCTGACTGTGGAGCTGTTCGGCCCCTACGACAGCGCCGCCGCCTTTGCCCGGGACTGCTACACCCTGACCGCACTGGCAAGGCAGTGCACCGTGCCGCCGGAAAAGCTGCACTTTACATGGGATGCCCGCAGCCCGGCAGAAAGCAGCCTGAACACCGGCAGTCTGCTATACACCGAGGATTACTCGCTGGACCTGAGCGGCGCTGTGCAGCTGGACTGGACAGAGCAGCAGATGGAACAGCAGACCGAGACCGAGTATCTGCTGGACGCAGAGAATATCCCCGACGAGGATTAAAAAATACCGCCGCACAGCTGTGCGGCGGTATTTTTGTAGTATGGATGAAAGGATAAACGAAAATCGCCCCGAAGTCCTAAGACTTCAGGGCGGTTAAGCTGGAGCTGCTATCCAGATTCGAACTGGAGACCTCATCCTTACCAAGGATGCGCTCTACCAACTGAGCTATAGCAGCACATCACAGCTCGATAAGTATAGCACAGCTTGACCGGCTTTGCAAGCATTTTTTGCAAAAAAACTGAAATTTGGCAAAAAAGTCCCCGGAGCATCCGCAGATGCTCCGGGAACTCTGGAAATGCGTTTACTTTGCCAGACTGGTCAGGATGGGCTCGCACTGCTCTACGGTGGAGGAGAGCATCAGGTTGTAGGCGGTGACCATCTCCTGAATGGCGGCGCGGTTCTCCTTGGTCAGGGCATAGCTCTGGGTGGTGCCGTCCCGGCCAACGAATACGGCGGTGACGCTCTTGGCGTTCAGCCACTCGCTCAGCAGGCTGACCTCCTCGTCACTCAGCTGGAACAGCTCCAGATCGAACCAGCAGCCCAGATCCTGATCGTAGCCGCCGCCGTATTCCTCGTCACAGGTAAAGGTGTACAGCTCGTCATCAGCAGATACGTTGACCGTTTTGATGTCCAGCTTCTTGCTGCCAACATAGGTCAGGATCATATTAAAGGCAATGCTATCGTCCTGCAAGAACATATAGGGGTACAGCCCGCAGGACTTTTTATCCATGCTGGCCTGCTCCTGCGGAGAGGAAAGATCCCAGCCGCCGGTCTCCTCGTCGTAGGTGACGGTGAACTTGGAAAAGGCGGCCTTGAGTTCGGCATCGCTGGGGGCGGCGTTGGTAGCCTCCACTGCAGCAGGGGCGGCGGGCAGTGCGGGCGCAGCAGCCGAAGCGGCCATGCCGCCGCACAGCATGGCGGCAGCGCACAGACCGGCAACGACGCGCCGGAACAAACGGGAAGATCTCATAAGTCAGCACTCCTTTCCATTTTCGAAGGGGGATCTCTGGCTTCAGTATATCGCAGCACGACAGAAAAAGCAAGAAAACTGACACGAAACGCCCTGCCGCTGTCACGAAACGATTTTCGCTTGTCTTTAGCCCACCTGATGCTCTTCCAGCCAGCGGGTCATCTGCTGGGCAATGCCCTTGACGCTGCCCTCAGCAAAAGGCACCTTCAGCCCGGCGGTCTGCAGCAGCTCGGTGTAGCTGGCAAGACCGGCGCGGCGCACCAGTTTGAGGTAGCGCTCCCATGCGTCCTTGTGGTCGTCAAGGCTCAGCAGGAAGAATTGCAATGCTGCCATGGTGGACAGGCAGTAGTCGATATAGTAGAAGGGGCACTCGTAGATGTGCAGCTGGCGCTGCCAGCCTGCACCGCGCCCGTAGAAGGGCAGATTGTCAAAATCGATCCACGGACGGTACTTCTTTTCCAGCTTGAGCCACTCAGCGTTGCGCTGGTCGGGGGTCAGGTCGGGGTTCTGGTACATGATGTGCTGGAACTCGTCCACGGCGCAGCCGTAGGCAAGGAACACAAAGCTGTCCTCGGCGTGGAGCAGGGAATATTTCTCGGTGTCCTTGCCGAACAGCAGGTGGTGCCACGGCGCGGTGAGGAACTCCATGGCCATGGAGTGGATCTCGGCGCTCTCCATGGCAGGGCATTCCAGATCGGCGGGCACGTTGGGGTCGCGCTCGGCCACATAGCCCTCAAAGGCATGGCCGCACTCGTGGGTCAGCACGTCCACATCGCCGGAGGTATCGTTCCAGTTGGCAAAGATGAAGGGAGCCTTGTAGCTGGGCAGGCTGGTCATGTAACCGCCGGACATCTTGCCGGGACGGCTTTCCACATCGAACAGCTCGTTGTCCTGCATAAAGTCGATGAACTCGGCGGTCTCGGGGCTCAGCTCGTGGTACATGGTGCGGGCGGCGTCCATGCGTGCCTGATAGCCCGGGATGGGCTTGGGGTTGCCGTCCTTGAAGATGATGGGCAGGTCGGTGAAGGTGGGGTGAGTGATGCCGGTGCGCTTGGCGCGCATGGTCATCACCTTTTGCAGCTCGGGCACAACGTCCCTTGCCACCTGATCCCGGAAGGCCTGAATCTCGGCCTGTCCGTAGCCGATGCGGTTCATGCGCACATAGGAAAGCTCGCTGTAGTCCTTATAGCCCAGCACCTGCGCCTGCTGGTTCAGGTTCTTGACGATCTTGGTGTACAATGCGTCCAGCTCGTCCCGGTGGGCGTCGAAGTACCCGGCCTCGGCTTCGTAGGCGGCGCGGCGCACGGCGGGGTCCAGATCCTCCTTGTAGGGGCCCAGCTGGGGGATGGTCAGCTGCTTGCCGTCCAGCTCCACCAGTGCGCCGCCGTAGATCTGCTGGTACTGGCTGACCAGCGCATTGAACTGCTGCTGCAATTCAACGGTGCGGTCGTCCATGCCCAGCACGGCGTTCTTCATACCGGCTACGCAGGTGGTGCCAAAGTGCTCGGTAAGGGCATCCACATAGGGGTTTGCCAGAAATGCCCGGCTGATCTCCACGCTGGCGTTGGTCACGGCAGGGCCGTTGGCATCAAAAAAGTCCTGCTCGGCCTTCCAGTAGGCATCGCGGGTGTCGCAGGTGTAGTGGATGTTCGCCAGCTGGGAGGCGGTGGTGTAGTCTGCAAAGGCGCGGCTCTGCTCGTAGTACACCTGAATGAGGGCATCACCGTCCGGGGCGTCAGCGGCCTTGGCGGCCAGCTGTTTGCACCGTGCCAGCAGGGCATCGATGTCGGGGCGGGTATAGGTCATTTCGCTGAATTTCATGGAAAATTTCCTTTCCGGGGCAGTTCCCCCTTTGGTATCTTGTGTTCATCTTACCACGTTCTGCGCCAAAAGAAAAGAGGAAGACAGGCGGGCAAAAGTCCTACGTTTATACAACACTGCCAAAAATAAAAACGCTCCTTTGGCAAAGATGTCTGTTTGCGCGCTTGCGGAACGGCAAAAAAAGGATTATAATGGCATCATCAACAGAGTAAGACCCTGCGCGTTAAGTGCCGCATCAACGGGGAGTTGTGCTGCGGACGAAGGTATTGACCGCGGTGCAGGGTCTGCATCCCGCTGCTGCATGGACTTGGGTGCAGGCGAGAGCCGTCTGCGGTTTTTGCCCGGAAGTGAATGTTGTTGGAATTCACGCCCTCCTTTGTGCGGTCTGTCACAGGGGAGGGCGTTTTTTGCGTCCTGCCTGCTGTTCCTTTTTAAGGAGGACAACTACGATGAACGACAAAAAAACTTCGGTGCGTACCCTGACCATGCTGGCCCTGCTGGTGGCCATGAGTATCGTGTTCAGCCGGGTGCTGAACATCTCCACCGGCTTCGTCCGGTTCAATCTGGGCAGTCTGCCGGTGCTGCTGGCAGCGGTGGTGTTCGGCCCCGGCGCAGGCTTTGCGGTGGGCGCAGTGGCCGATATCATTGGCGGCGTGCTGGCGGGCTACGCCATTAACCCGCTCATCACGCTGGGTGCGGGTGCCATCGGCTTAGTGGCGGGCTTTGCGTGGCAGAAGCTGAACCGCCTTTCCACCAACCTGCGGTTGGCAGCCAGCGTGCTGCTGGGGCACTTTGTGGGCTCCATGGTCATCACCTCGCTGGCGCTGCGCCTGTTTTACGGCTATCCGTGGGCAACGCTGGCAGTGCGCATCCCCAACGCCCTCATCCTGAGCGCCGTGAACGTTGTGCTGCTGCGCATCCTGCTGGAAAACCGCAGCCTGATGAAGCTGGCAAAGAAGTAAGAACTTTATAAAATGGAACACCGGAGCGTTGGTAAACGCTCCGGTGTTCCGAAATTATTCCTTGAATCGAGGCAGTATCTATGAACTACGAACAGGCAATGGAATACATCCACGCGGTGCAGTGGGCGGGGCATAAGCCCGGGCTTACCCGCACCCGCACCCTGCTGGCTGCACTGGGCGACCCGCACAAAAAGCTGCAATTCGTCCATGTGGCGGGCACCAACGGCAAGGGCAGCACGGCGGCAATGCTGGCTTCCTGCCTGCAAGCCGCCGGTTACCGGGTGGGACTGTATACCTCGCCCTTCATCAACCGGTTCAACGAGCGCATCCAGATCAACGGGCAGCAGATCCCGGACGAGACGCTGGTGGAGCTGGTGGAGCAGGTAAAGCCTGCCGCCGATGCCATGGAGGACGTGCCCACCGAGTTCGAGATCATCACCGCACTGGGGATGCTCTATTTTGCGCAGCAGCAGTGCGATATCGTAGTGCTGGAGGTGGGACTTGGCGGCACGCTGGATTCTACCAATGTCATCGAAACGCCCGCCTGCGCGGTGATCACCGCACTGGGCATGGATCACGTCAAGGAGCTTGGCCCCACGCTGGCGGATATCGCCGCTGCCAAGGCCGGCATCATCAAGCCGGGCTGCCCGGTGGTGAGCTACGGCGGCGCACCGGAAGCAGACGCCGTGCTGCGCCGGGTGGCGGCGCAGCAGAATGCGCCCTTTACCGAGGTGGATTTTGCCAAGCTGCAGATCACCGGCGGGGATCTGGACGCAGTCACCTTCAGCTTTGACGGGCTGGACGGGGTGCGGCTGCCGCTCATTGGCAGCTATCAGCCTCGCAACGCCGCACTGGCTATCACCGCCCTGCGGGTGCTGCGGCAGCAGGGCTGGAACATCCCGGAAAGCGCCATCCGCACCGGGCTGGAGCAGGTAAGCTGGCCCGGGCGCTTTGAGCTGCTGCGCCACAGCCCTGCCTTTGTGCTGGACGGCAGCCACAACGCCCACGGGATGCGCGCCACAGTGCAGAGCCTGAAAGACCGCTTCCCCGGGCAGAAATTCGTCTTTCTGGTCAGCATCATGGCCGACAAGGACGTGGACGAGATGCTGGCGCTGCTGGCACCGCTGGCCGAGCGGTTCGTGACCGTGACGGCACACAACCCCCGTGCCATGCCGGCGCAGACACTGGCGGAGCATATCCGCGCCTACGGCTGCACCGCCGAGGCTGCGGACAGCATTGAGGCCGGTGTAGCGCGTGCGGAAGAACTGGGCGGCGAAGGCCCGGTGTGCGCACTGGGCACGCTGTATTTCTCCGGCGATGTCCGGCAGGCCTTTGCCAAAATAAATAAAGCATAAAGCGATGGGGCTACTGCAAAATGCAGTAGCCCCATCGCTTATATAATACTATTTATACCCGCAGCTGCTTTTTTGCCATTTGCAGCGCACGGCGCAGCGGGCGGTAGAGCAGCAGCATCAGCACAAAATTGCCGACGCCGTGCAGTGCATCGTAGCTTAGGCCGCTGAGCCACCAGCTCAGGGCAAAGGCAGGCGTTTTGGCAAACAGATACACCGCCGCGCACAGCCCGCCGAAGCACAGGCCGTACAGCCCGCTGAACACTGCCCAGAAAAAGGCGTTGTCCATGCGGCGCAGCAACCATGCCAGCAGCGCCAGCAGATACCACACATACAGGTACATCACCCACCACAGACCAAAGCCGTACAGCACGCCTTGCAGCAGAATGAATACCGTGATGGCGCCGGGGGTCTCTCGGGGCAGCTCCAGTGCAAACAGGATGATGAGCAGGCTCACCGGCTCCAGATTGGGCAGACCGCTCATGGCCTGCTTGCTCACCACCAGCAGCGCGCCCATCAGGCCGCTGAGCACCAGCCGCAGCACCCGGGTGTGCAGCGCCACCGGCTTTTTACCCCTTGGTGTAGGTAAAGGCATAGCTGTCACCGTCGTGGAGTTCAATGTCGGCCACGCCCACCGTGGTCATCTCACCGGCAGCGTCGGTCAGGCACCACCATGCCTGATCCTTATCATAGTCGGCAGTCTCGCCGTTCACGGTGGTCACAAAGCCGGCATCAGCCTCTTCCTGACTGATGATACCGGCCTCAGCCAGTGCGGTGCTCAGCTTTTCGCCGTCGGTCACGTTCAGCAGAACGCTGGACACGCTGCCGTCCGCAGCGGTAACGGTGAACTCCACCGTGGCCTGTGCCTTACTGGCAGCGGAAGAAGCAACCTCAGAAGCGGCCACAGAAGAAGCCACAGAGGAGGCTGCGCTGGAAGCGGTAGAGGAAGCGGAAGCGCCGCAGCCTGCCAGCAGGCAGACGGTCAGCACAGCACTGAGGGTCAGAACGGCAAATTTATGCAGAGTGTTCATGGTTCAAAATCTCCTTGTTTCGTGTTTTGCGTGCAGAGCACACGGCAGATATAGTACCATGAAACCGGCTGGAAATCAACATTTTTTCTGCATAGCTTCAAAATATGCGGCGGCAACGCCCACCTGATTGGCTTCACTGCTGAAGGCGCAGGGCACGATCTGGCAGCGGGGTAAGCCCTCCATGTAAGCTTGTCCCGCCCGGGAGGCGTACAGTCCATCGTAGGCGCTGCGCAAGTTTTCCAGCAGCAGGGGCTGCTTGCTGATGCCGCCGCCGATGGCCACTTTTTCCACATCCAGCAGAACGGTCAGGTTGTAGATCTGCACCGCCACCGCGTGGCAGAACCGCCGCAGCACCTCTAAGGCCTCCGGCTCTCCGGCGTTGGCGGCGGCAAAAAAGCTCCGACCGTCCAGCGGGGCATCCTCCGGCAGTACCTTGCGGGCGCGGTACCATTTAAGCAGATTGCTGGTGCTGCACTGGCAGGCCATGTTCTGGTCCGGGGCGTCCCACGCCTCGGCGTTGGTGTTGACAAAGCTGTACTCTCCGGCGGTAAAGTGCACCCCGCGTACCAGCTGCCCGTTGGCAATAATGCCGCCGCCCACGCCGGTGCCGATGATGAACACCGCAGCGTTGCAGCAGTCCTTCAGCGCGCCGTTTGCCAGCTCTGCCATGGCGGCGGCTTTGCCGTCATTTTCCAGTATGACAGGGCAGCCGCACTTTTCCGCCAGCAGCTGCCCCACCGGGGTGGCGGTGTTGTACAGCAGCGCCCCGCCGTTGGAAACATAGCCGGTGCGGTTATCCACAAAGCCCGGCAGCGCCATGGCAATGCCGCTCACCTCGTCCTTATGGGGCGCATACAGCCGGTAGACTGCATCCAGAAACTGCGCCTGCGTATCCTGCGGCGTGGGCACCGCGCCGCTGTCCGTGCGGTGCATCTGCTCGTCCATGACCGAGTATTTGATCTCGGTGCCGCCTACATCAAAAACCATGATCTTCATCTTGTAGCCCTCCCGTAAACGGTCGTTTTCTGTCCCTATTATGGCAAATCATCGCGGGAAAGTAAAGCCCCGGCGGTAAAAAAGAAAACTGCAAAAAACGCACCGGCTTGCGGTTGCAATCCACCCCGCCCTGTGATATCCTGAAAAGAGAGTATCTGTTATATAAAGGAAGAAACTGCCATGGATTGCAAACTGCGTGCCAAAAATTGCGGCGGCTGCCCCCTGCTGGGGCTGGACTATGCCGAACAGCTGAAACAGAAGGAAGAAAAAGTGCGTGCTCTGGTGGGCAAATACGGCCCGGTGCACCCCATCCGGGGCATGGAGCAGCCTTACCACTACCGCAATAAGGTGATTTCCACCTTTGCCACCGGCTGGGGTGGAAAACTGACCTCCGGCATCTACGCGGCAAACAGCCACAAGGTGCTGCCGGTGGAAAGTTGCCTGCTGCAGGACGAGGTGCTGGACAAGACCATGCAGGCGGTGCGTGCTGCCGCCAACGCCTGCCGCTACCAGCCCTACGACGAGGACAAGGGCACCGGCCTTGTGCGCCACTGCCTGCTGCGGCGGGGCGTAGCCACCGGGCAGGTGATGGTGGTGCTGGTGACAGCGCAGCCAGTGCTGCCGGGGGCGAAAAACTTTGTAAAGGCGCTGCTGGCAGAGGCAGCGCAGCGCGGCGTGACTGTGACCACCGTGGTGCAGAACGTGAACAGCCGCAAGACCAGCGTGGTGCTGGGCGAGGCGGAAAAGGTGCTGTACGGCAAGGGGTTCATTCTGGATACCCTATGCGGCAAGACCTACGCCATCAGCCCGCGCAGCTTTTATCAGATCAATCACGCCCAGACCGAAGTGCTGTACGGCCTTGCGGTGGAGGCTGCGAAGTTGACCGGCAAGGAGGTAGTGCTGGATGCCTACTGCGGCATTGGCACCATCGGCCTGACCGCCGCCGACCATGCAAAGCAGGTGGTGGGCGTGGAGCTGAACCGGGACGCCGTGCAGGACGCCATTGGCAACGCAAGGCACAACGGCGTAAAGAACGCCCGCTTCTTTGCCGCCGACGCCACCCGCTGGATCCGCGAAGCGGCCGCAGCAGGGGAGAAGGCAGACGTGATCTTTGTGGACCCCCCGCGCGAGGGCTCCACCCCGGAATTTCTTGCCAGCGTGGCGCGTATGGCACCGAAGCGGGTGGTCTATGTCAGCTGCAACCCCGTCACCCTCGCCCGCGACCTTGCCACCCTGACAAAGCTGGGCTATAAGGCCGAGGGCTTTACCCCGGTGGATATGTTCCCGCATACGGAGCATGTCGAGACGGTATGTGCATTGTCCAAACTGGATGTCCACCGCAAAAAGCCATCTGGGAGGCGCTGAAGCATTTTTAGCGTGTCCTCTCTGCCGAGGACTTTTATGCAGAGAAAAGAACGTTTTGCAATTTTCCCTGCAAATGGACTGCGAAGGTAAATCCGCAGCTCCCGGTTGAGAAAAGCTTTGTGGAGTGATACAATAATATTGTATGTGCCCTGTCCGGGGCATCAGTTCACAGAACGGAATAACTTGCAATGGATAGATATTTTTTTATTTTAACGACCATTGATCTTTTTGTGCTCGGCTTTATGTGTCTTCTTACAAGGCTGAGCGAATCTTTAAATAAAAAGCAGAAGCGCGGGTTCCTTCTGGCCTTTGCGCTCATTGCGTGCATCTCGGTGCTGGAGGTCATCACCATCGTGGTGGACGGCGCACCGCCGGGCTACCGCTGGCTGAATATTTTGTCCAACTATCTTGGCTTTGGACTGACACCGGCGGTGCCGCTGTGTCTGGTATATGTGCTGGATAAAAAATCCATCATCCGGTGTGTATTCAAGGCGGCGGTGTGCTGCGAGGGTGCGTATCTGCTTTTTCTGGCGGCAACGCTGCCCTATGGGCTGGTGTTCTCGGTGAGCAGGGAAAACCTCTACGCCCGGGGCGCGTACTTCTATATTTATGTGGCCATGTACTATGCCGCCATGCTGTACCTTATGGTGGCTACGGTGCGCACGGCGGCGGCCTTTCAGAACCGCAGCCGCATGCTGATCTATCCGTTGACCCTGTTTCTGGGCACGGAGACCGTGATCCAGCTCGCGCTGCCGGAGCTGCACGTTACATGGCTGTGCGTCACGTTGCTGTCGGTGCTGTACTATATTTATTGCAGCGAAATGTGGAACCAGCTGGACGCGCTGACCGGGCTTTTGAACCAGAACAGCTACCTGAACCGCACCGCTGAGATGCGCCGCAGCGGCGGGGTGCTGGTGGTGTTTGATGTGGATGATTTCAAGCAGATCAACGACCGCTACGGCCATTTGCAGGGAGATGTCTGCCTTGCCGAGATCGCAGACTGCATCAAAAAAGCCTATGCCCGCTGCGGCTACTGCTACCGCATCGGCGGCGATGAATTCTGTGTGCTGCTGAAGGACGAGGAAAGCGAAGCCCGCTGCGCAAAAACGCTGCAAGCTTTGCTGGCAGAGCGGCGCAAGGTGTTTGCCATTTTGCCGACGGTCTCCCTTGGCTCTGCCGCCTTTTCCGGGGAGGACGTGGTTGCAGTGAAGGACCGCGCCGACCGCGCGCTCTACTGCGCCAAAAAGGAACAGAAGGCCCGCGCCGCAGCGGAAAAGCACGTAGATGGCATCGAGGAGAAGGATTGAACGGATCATACAGGGGGAAAACCCCGCCCGTACAATAAAAAAACGGAGGAACACCGATGAACACAGATTGGAACAGCCCGCAGGGCGATTTTGATACCGCTGAAAAGCAGGGGGAGCTGCTGATGCTGCTCAGCCGGCAGCAAGTCACCGTGCATACATGGGACGACCCGGACTTTGACTATATGGAAGAGCAGGATCTGGCGCTGGTGGTGCAAAGCCCCTCCGGCACAGAGGATCTGCTGATTGAACTGTGCGGGGAGTTCTCGGTGTTTTTTGAAAAGTGGCACGGCGAGTACGCCGCCACCGCCGAGGGCTACGCGCAGCTGCAGCAGGATATCACCGCCATTCTGGACGGCAAGGCGGGCGCACTGAGCCTGTACACAGAGAACGGCTGGCAGGGCACGGTGCTGTGCACCGAACTGCCCGGCGCAGAGGATGCCGCTGTGGCGCTCAAGCGCTGCTGGCAGGCGGCAAAGCCGGACGCCGCCCTGCCTGCGGGCAGTCGGCTGGAGCTGGTGTGCTGGGACCCGGCACAGAACCGGAAAGTGCAGCTCCCGGCAGAATAATAGAGCAAAAAAGGTCGCTGCACGCATTTGTGCAGCGACTTTTTCTTATACGATCTGTTGTTTCTTCTTGCGATTCGCCATATAGTTTGCAAATGCGGAGGCCGCAGCGCCCAGTGCGATGCCCAGCACCGCGCCGCCGAGGACATCGGTGGGGAAGTGCACATAGAGGTACAGCCGGGTAAAGGCGATAAAGGCGGCCAGCACCAGCGCGGGCACGCCCAGCTTTCGGTTTTGCAGCCAGAGCGCATAGGCTGCCGCCACCCCGGAAGCGGTGTGCCCGGAGGGGAAGGAATGCCCGTGCGGTCGCGCCACCAGCATGGTGATGGTGGTGTTGAGATCGCAGGGGCGGGGGCGGGCGAACAGCGGCTTGAGGAAGAAGTGCCCCGCCGCCATGTACAGCACCAGCGCCACCGCCATGGCAAAGCCCGCTTTGCGGGTGCGCCGGAAGAGCAGAAGCAGCAGGGTGAACGCGATCCAGATCTCGCCGTGAGCACCGGCGTAATCAAAAAAGATGGAGATCGTGTTCATTACCGGGTTGCGGAACTGGTATAGCCAGTCCAGAAAAGCAAACTCAAAGGGCATGGGTTCCTCCTTTTGGGCGGTGAAAGAGCGGACTTTTTATACAATATAGCATATAAATATTGAAAAATACAAAATGTGCTGTGAATTTGCCCTCAAGGCAGGGAAAAATCGGTTTCTGGCTGCTCCATCTGTGCCAAGGTGGGGTAGCTGTCGATGGCGCCGTGGTGCTGCACGCTGAAGGCACAGAAGCGGTTGGAAAAGGCCAGATACTCGGTCAGGCGCTTGCGGGAAAGCTTTGGCAGCTCGGCGGCGGTCACGCTGTCCCGCTGCAGCTGCCACAGGAACGAGCCGATAAAGCCGTCCCCCGCGCCGGTGGTGTCTACCGCCGTCACTTTGGGGCTGCGGGCGCGGGCACTGGCGGTGCGGGTGTAGGCGCGGGCACCCTTGCTGCCACAGGTGAACAGCACCAGCTGCACATCTCCGGTAAACAGCCGGGGCAGCGCGGCTTCAATATCCTCGGTGCCGGTAAGGAAGGGTAACTCCTCGTCCGAAAGCTTCAGGATATGGGTCAGGGGGAGAAACTGCCACACGGTCTGACGCAGCTGCTCCCGGTCCGGCCAGAGGGGAAAGCGGAGATTGGGGTCAAAGCTGAGGATGGCGCCCGCCTCCCGCGCGGCAGTGATGGCAGCCAAATGGGCGTAGCGCATGGGGCTGTCCACCAGCGAGACGCTGCAAAAATGCAGGGCAAAGGCCTGCGAGAACCAGCCCGGGTCGATCTGCTCCGGGGCGTACAGCAGGTCTGCGGAGGGCTTGCGGCAGAAGCTGAAGGTGCGCTCGCCGTTTTCCGCTAAGCTGACGAAGGCCAGCGCGGTGCTGGCTTTACTGGTAAATTCCAGATGGGAAAGTTCCACGCCGCATCCAGCCAGCGCCCGGGCGATCTTGTGACCAAAGGGGTCGTCGCCCAGCTGGCTCAGCAGCGCGCTGCGGCCGCCCAGCCGGGCAACGGCGGCGCAGACATTGGCCGGGGCGCCGCCCACCCGGGGGCTGAAGGCGGGCACTTCGTCAAAGCTGCACCCCACCCGGGAGGGGATCATATCGATCAGCGCTTCGCCGATGGAAAATAAGATCCTGTCGGACATAGGGCTTCTTCCTTTCTGCATACAGGTGTGCCGCAAGGTGCGGCAGTGTTCAGTATACACCCGCAGGGCGCTGTGCGCAACTGCTTCTTTTATACGGTAATGGGCGGGTTTTGCGGTTGACTTGCGGCGGCAGATATGCTACAATTTCCAGACGTATGCAACAACAGGAAAAGGAAAAAATGTATGGATTTGACAAAACAGTTCTTTAAATATGTCTCGCAGAATATTTTTGGTCTGCTGGGCACCTCGTGCTATATTCTGGCCGATACCTATTTTATTGCACAGGCCGCCGGTACGGACGGTGTTACCCTGCTCAACCTCTGCCTGCCCATTTATAACTTTATTTTTGCCATTGGCTCCATGATCGCGCTGGGCTCGGCCACCCGCTACGCCATTGCCAAGGCGCAGAACGATGCCCGGGGACAGCGGTATTTTTCCAACGCCATCCTGTGCGCCGTGCTGGCGTCCATCCCGTGGATGCTGGCGGGTGCCTTTGTGCCCGGGGCGCTGCTGCGGCTCATGGGCGGCGATGCGGGCATCGTGACGCTGGGCATCCCCTACGCCCGCATCTTTTTGCTGTTCACCCCGTTTTTTATGTGCAACTACATCGTTTCGGCCTTTGTCCGCAACGATGGCGACCCCTCCCTTGCCATGGTGGCGACCTTGAGCGGCAGCCTGTTCAACGTGGTGTTCGACTATATCTTCATGTTCCCCTTGGGGCTGGGCTTGGCCGGTGCGGCGCTGGCAACAGCGGTTTCGCCCATCATCAGCATCGCCATTTGCAGCCGCCATTTTCTTAAAAAGGAAAACACCCTGCAATTCGTGCGGCAGATGCCCTCGGCAAGGCTGCTGGCGCAGAGCTGTCAGCTGGGCATCTCCGGCTTTGTGGGCGAGCTTTCCTCCGGCGTGACCACCACGGTGTTCAACTTTCTGCTGCTGGGTCTGGCAGGCAACGTGGGCGTAGCAGCCTACGGCGTGGTGGCAAACTTTGCGCTGGTGGCTACCGCCATCTTCAACGGTGTGGCACAGGGCGCACAGCCGCTGGTGAGCCGCTGCTACGGCCAGAACGACCACGCCGGGGCGCGGAAACTGCTGCTGCTGGGCAGCGGCACCGTGCTGGTGTTGGCGGCGGTGCTGTACGCTGCGGTGTTCGGCCTGACCGATCCCCTTGTAAGCTGGTTCAACAGCGAAAACTCGGTGCAGATGGCGCAGTACGCCCACACCGGGATGCGGATGTACTTTGTGGGCTACTTCTTTGCAGGCTTCAACATTATGGCGGCGGGCTATCTGAGCGCCGTGAACCGCCCGGTGGAGGCCTCCGTTACCTCTATCTGCCGGGGCATGGTGGCCATTGTGACCTGCTCGCTGGTGCTCAGCGCGGTGTTCGGGATGCCGGGTGTATGGGCAGCCTTCCCAGCCTCGGAACTGCTCACCGCGCTGTTGACCCTGTTTTTGCTGCGCAGAAAAGAGAGCGGAAAAGCTTAAATATACATCTCCTGCTCCCGCATGGTCTCTTCGGGCGTAAGCCCGGACTGTGCGGCGCGACCGGTCAGTGCCCGCCATTGTGCAGGGGACTGGCCGGTTTCTTTTTTGAATACCCGGCACAGGTAGTTGGCCCCGGAAAAGCCGCACAGGCTGGCCACCACGTCCAGCGTGTACTCCCGGTGCAGCAGCAGCCGCTGTGCGGCTTCGATGCGCACGGTGGTCAGGTATTTGCCCGGCGGCACGCCCACGGCAGCGGTAAAGGTGCGCACCAGATGGCTTTTGGAGACGCCCAGCCGCTCGCTGAGTTCCTCCACGCCGTACAGCCCCGCGTAGTTGGCGCGGATATCCTCAATGGCGGCCTGCACCAGCGGCGGCAGGGCGGGCGCGGCGCTGTCGGCATCCGCCAGTTCGCACAGCAGGGCAAAGGCCAGCTGGCTGCGGGCGCGGCTGTGGGCGGGCTTTTCCTCCGCAAGCCGCCCCATCAGCTCGGCGGCGGCAGGGCAGGTCTCGCCCTTGGCAAGGTAGGGCAGCTCCCGCAGGCCGTTCAAAAACTGCACGCTGGCCTGCCCGGTCAGCTGGACGCACAGCAGGTGGCAGCTGTCCTCCGGGGTCAGGGTGAGCGGGGCGCGGCTTAAGATCAGATGTCCTGCCGCAGCGGACTGCGGCGGCAGCACCAGCACAGAGCCGGCGGGTGTGGCCGATGCCCCGGGCAGGGAGGCTGTGCATCTGCCGCTGGAAACAAGGCAGACCCACAGCCCCTCGCCGGTCAGGGTGCGGGGCGCGGAAAGCTGCACGTCCAGCAGTGCAGCCGGTGCGGCGATGGTGTTCCAGTCAAACAGCAATATCTGACACCTCTAATCAATAAAATGCTATTTTATATCACAAAATTATCTGCTATTATAGTACCAACGAAACAACACGCCGTCAAGGGCGTGAAACACCAAATATTTACGGAGGATAACGATTATGGCTTCCATTAGCTGCCAGCACATCTACAAGATCTATCCGGGCGCAACTGCCCCGTCTGTTACCGACTTCAATCTGGAGATCCAGGATAAGGAGTTCATCATCTTCGTCGGCCCCTCTGGCTGCGGCAAGTCCACCACCCTGCGTATGATCGCCGGTCTGGAGGAGATCTCCAAGGGCGAGATGTACATCGGCGGCCGTCTGATCAACGACGTTCCCCCGAAGGATCGTGATATCGCCATGGTGTTCCAGAGCTACGCTCTGTACCCCCACATGACCGTTTACAAGAACATCGCTTTCGGTCTGGAGCTGCGCAAGACCCCGAAGGACGAGATCGACAAGCGCGTGCACGAGGCTGCTAAGATCCTGGAGATCGAGCACCTGCTGGACCGCAAGCCCAAGGCTCTGTCCGGTGGTCAGCGTCAGCGTGTTGCTCTGGGCCGTGCAATGGTTCGTAACCCGGCAGTCTTCCTGCTGGACGAGCCCCTGTCCAACCTGGATGCTAAGCTGCGTACCTCTATGCGCACCGAGATCATCAAGCTGCACAAGAAACTGGCTACCACCTTCATCTACGTTACCCACGACCAGACCGAGGCTATGACCATGGGCGACCGTATCGTGGTTATGAAGGACGGCATCATCCAGCAGGTCGATACCCCGCAGAACCTGTACGATATGCCTTGCAATATGTTCGTTGCAGGCTTCATCGGCAGCCCCCAGATGAACTTCTTGGACGGCACCCTGATCAAGAAGGGCGACCTGTACGGTATTGACCTGGGCGGCGACGTGATCCCCCTGCCCAAGGAGAAGACCGCCGACGGCAAGCTGGATTCCTACGTTGGCAAGAAGATCAAGATGGGCATCCGTCCCGAGGATATCGACGACGAACCCGAGTTTATGGCAAAGCACACCGACTGCCAGCTGGATGCTAAGGTCGATGTTTCCGAAATGATGGGCGCTGAGATCTACCTGTACCTGGAGTACAAGGGCAACAAGATGACTGCTCGTGTTGCTCCCACCTCCAAGGCTCGCAACGGAGACACCGTCCGCGTTGCATTCGATCCCCATAAGGTGCACCTGTTCGACATCGAGACCGAGCAGACCATCCTGAACTAAGACTTAGCAAAGATCATTTTTGATCCTCCTATCATACGAAAGACCGCCGAAGGGAAACCTTCGGCGGTTTTTCGTTTTGGAAAACCATCTCGTGAAAATGGGGTTCAGAAACGCCCACAGGCGTTTCTGAACCCCGAAATAAAAATAATTTTTCCGCTGAATATGCCCAAAGCAACGCGGCGGGCATTCCCAATCATTTTGTCTGTGTGCCCTGCCGCACCAGTTCAATGAACACGTTCATCTGCGGGGTCACCCATTTGTCCCGGTGGTAGAACAGCTGCCGGTGCATCATGACGGTGCAGTCCGGTACGTTCAGCCGTGCCAGACGCCCTTCGGCCAGTGCGCTGCGCACGATGTACTCCGGCAAAAAGGAAAGCCCCATGCCCTGCTCTACCATCTGGCACAGCAGCGCAGCGCTGCCCAGTTCCAGATAGGGGTGGATGGCAAGGCCGTGCGCCGCCATGCACTGGTCCAGTGCGTCCCGGTAGCTCATGCCCCGCTCGGTGAGCAGAAACTCCTGCCGGGGCAGAATGTCCAGCGGGAGCATGCTTTCCTGCGCCAGCGGATGCTGCAGCGGCGCAATGAAGCACACCGGCTCTGGTACATCTGCCGCCAGCACCAGCGCAGGCTGCAAAAGGGGCTGGTCCAGCGTGTAGACAAGGTCTACCTGATTGGTGCTCAGCAATTGCAGCATCTCGTCCGAGCTGGCTGTGTGCAGCACCAGCTCCACCTGCGGGCAGCGGGCATGATAGCGCTGCAACAGCCCCGGTAAAAAGGTGCTGCACACGGAATCTGCCAGCGCAATGCGCAAGCTGCCCCGCACCTGCTGGGCGGGCTGCAAGGCGGCCTGTGCCTGCTGGGCGGTTTCCAGCAGGGTGCGGGCGTAGCCTAAAAAGGTCTGCCCGGCATCGGTCAGGCGCACCGTTTTACCCACACGGTCAAACAGCGGGGTGCCCAGTTCGGCTTCCAACTGTGCGATTTGGGAGGACACCGCCGACTGCGAGTAGCCCAGCTGCCGCGCGGTGCGGGAAAAGCTGTGCAGCTCGGCGATGTGCAAAAAGGTATTGACAGTCCGCAGTTCCATGAACGGCTCCTTTTATAACAGAGTGATGTCCCGCACGGTGAGCTGAGCACCGTCCACGGTAAAATGCACCTCCAGCCCGGCAAACTCCATGCCATACACCCGCTGCGGGTCGTGCTGGTAGGAGGGGCGGGGGTCACTGGCAAGCACGCCCTGCAAAGCGGCGCGGTCGGCCTCCGGTACGGTTTGCCACAGCGTCTCCGGGCAGGAGACTTCCAGATGGTGGGTGCGGGTCTGCCCGGTAAAGCCCTCGGCGGCGTCCGGGTGGCAGTCCGCATAGGGGATGTAGGGCTTGATATCGTAGATGGGGGTGCCGTCCATCAGGTCGGCACCGCGCACGATGAGCACCGGCCCAACGTCCGGGCGCTGATCAATGGCCTCCAGCTTTACGCTGGAAAGCCCCAGAGGGTTCGGTCGGAAGGGGGAGCGGGTGGCAAACACGCCCACCCGGGTGTTGCCGCCAAGGCGCGGCGGGCGCACGGTGGGAGACCAGCTTTCCCGCACCGCGCCGGAAAACTGCCACACCAGCCAGATATGGCTGAAATCCTCCAGCCCGCGCAGGGCATCGGGGTTGCGGTATTCCGAGGTAAAGATGATCTCGCCCCGCAGCTCTTCTACCAGCCCGCTCTGGCGCGGAATGCCGAACTTGGTGGGAAAGGCGGTATGGATATGGGCAATGACCTTCAGGGTCATGGCTTCGGGTGCCTGCTGCATGATGAACTCCTTGCTCAATAGATCTTTTCAATGGGGCAGTCGGCGGGGATGCCGTACCGGCTGCGGAAGGCCTGCAATTCCTGCGGGCTGCGGATCAGCTGTACCTCGGTAAAATGACCGGTGTGCAGATCCTGAAACCCGGCCACTTGCTCCCCGGTGCAGATGCTGCACCGCAGTACCGGCTTCTGGGCGGCGGGGTCGTAGGAGGGGGACATTTTCTTTTTGCCGAACACAGGCTGCTCCTTTCTCTCCTTATCTTATAGGCCGCGGCAAAGCCCCACGGCCTTGCCCTCGATGTGCAGCTCCGAAAGCTGCTCTCCGGCGTAGAACATGGGCGGGCAGACGGCGGCGTTATCGGCCAGCAGCATCACGGCATCGCCCTGCCGGTGGAAGTGCTTGAGGGTGGCTTCCTCGCCCACCCGCACGGCGGCGATCTCGCCCTGCTCCACCTCGGGCTGGCAGCGGATGCATACGATGTCTCCGTTGCATATCGTGGGAGACATACTGTCGCCGTGGCAGGTCAGGGCAAAATCCGCGTGCCACGCGGCGGGCACCCCGATATAGCACTCGATGTTCTGCTCGGCGGTGATGGGCGTGCCGCAGGCGATGGAGCCGATCAGCGGCACCTGCACCATGGTGGGCAGCGGCTCAAAGCCCGGGGGACAGGCGCAGGGCGCGTCCAGCCCCAGCAGAGCGGCGGGAGTGGTCTCCAGCGCCTGCGCCAGCTCCTCCACTTTGGACTGGGGCAGATCGTTGATGCCTTTTTCCAGCTTGGTGATGGAGGAACGGGAGCGGTAGCCCATGCGCCGGGCAAGCTCCTCCTGCGAAAGACCCAGCTGCTCCCGGCGCAGACGGACACGGGTGGACAGATCAGACATGACGGTTCTCCTGAAAACTATGTGTTGTGGTGTGCGATACAGTGTTCTGCCTTGAGTATAGCAGAAAATTTCCTGAAAATCAACAATTACAGCGCGTTTTGGAAATAATAGGTTGACAGATAATCAACAACGGAGTATAATACAACCAATGATTGTTTCAAATGCAGCGAACTACAAAAAAGGAGCGAAGCCATGGCAAACACGAATCTGATCTACACCTACATTCAGGACAGCGGCTACAAGCTGCAATATGTGGCCAGTGTGCTGCACATCAGCAGCAACACCCTGCGGCACAAGCTGCTGGGCGAGACCCAGTTCAAGCTGGACGAGGCCGAGCGGCTTTCCACCATGCTGGGCCTGACGATGGCCGAGCGGGACGCCTGCTTTTTCGATACCGAGAACCGGTTCTCGCGCAGTGCAACACTGGAACTGCCCAAAAGGGGGAAGCGCCAGTGACACCGGAGCAGCGCGATGTGACCCGGAACGCCCTGCGCAAGTATGGCGAGCGGCACTGGGCGCGCACGCCGGAAAACCGCCGCTGGCAAAGCGCCATTGATGAGGGCCTCGACTACTATCAGGCGCACGACCCCATGCGGGCAGACCTGCTGCGAATGCGCTTTTTTGAGCAGCGCCCGGAGGACGAGATCTTGGAGCAGCTGCACATCGGCCGCACCACCTACCAGAAGGCGTTGCAGGACCTTTTGAGCACCATCGCTGTCTACGCCGCCCAGCGCGGCGCGTTCTGAGCAAACAGCCGTGAAAAGCAACCATAAAACAGGGCTGCTGCACCGTGTTTCGTGCAGCAGCCCTGTTTTGGTTATTTCTTCTTGGTGTCCGGGTCCTCGCAATGGCTGTGGCAGGAGGCGCAATTGCCGTTGCAGCCTTCACCCTTCCAGCCGCCCTGTCTGGAGATCCAGACCACAGCCAGCGCAAACAGCACAGCCAATATTACCAGCGTGATGATCCCGCGAAGTGTCATATTCATCCCTCGATTTCTTTTGTACGGCTTTCTGCCCCAAGTATACACGATTTACAGGCAAAGAGCAACAGCCTGCCGCACATTTTTTGTGCAGGGTGCAGCCGATGCGGCTGCCCGGCGGTAATGTTGCACGCCCGGCGGTCGGCGCACCATTTTTGCAGCCGGAGAAAGTGTTTCGAGAAAAGTAAAATAATTTTAAATTAGGGCTTGCATTTCTGCAAAGGCCGTGCTATAATAATCACGTTCCAGTTCGGAGCGCACAACACAAGCGAATATGGAGGATTAGCTCAGCTGGTTAGAGCACCTGCATCACACGCAGGGGGTCTGGGGTTCGAGTCCCTAATTCTCCACCAAACAGTTCGTACTCGAACCCAATTCTCTATGAGAAAGGGTTTGGGTACGTTTTTTGTTTATCGGAAATTCTGCGGAAGGACTACACAGAGCGTTAAACGAGCAAAGGCAGGGTATCACTATGACGGTGGTATCCTGCCTTTTGCTTTGAGGAATCAAGTTCGCTTTGTGCGAACTTGATCGCCATCTATATGGCGCATTGATGGCAATTGCTGCGTACGTGCGTACCGGGAGCCTGTACACCTCTGGCAAGGTGTAACACACTAGACTTTGTTCCAAAGTCCGTGTGCTAAGGGGTCAAGCCCCTTAGAATCCCTGCGGATTGTGTACGCACGTACGCAGAAAAATGGCAAAATTTCACTATATCGGGCTGTTCTTTCATGGTGGAGTGTGGTATACTCGGCTTAGCCCAGTAAATCGGAAGTTATGGAGGTACTTTATGAACGAGAGAGAAAAAATTATCCGATTATGGTTTGATATGTGGATTAAG
>OHGZ01000562.1_pt1 | contig 26249 bp, 25 predicted proteins | sample 1567851 | NCBI WGS metagenome assembly OHGZ01 (sample SAMEA3879563, study PRJEB24766) | human gut metagenome | biome: human-associated habitat; feature: feces | place: USA | collected 1985/1987 | reverse complement strand
GTGCAAAGCACCACCAATGGTGGCAAGGCTCTTGACAGGGCTTTTTCTTTTCTGTGGAGGGTAATCAAGAGGAAGAAAAGATAAAATTTGATTTGTGGTAAATCGGATAATATCAATGAAATTGTCACGGTACAAATTTGGGCTATATAAGGAATAGTAACTGGAAGATTGTAGGGTAATCAAAAAGGCGTGTATTTTAAATCAGAGATACACGTCTTTGAAATGAATGAAATTCAATGAATTTTATTCATTGACAATCGTTCATTCACGAGATATAATTTTAGTGAAAGGAGTTGATTACATGAATATTACGAAACAAAAATCACAAAAGACTTTTGATAAGCAAGCTGCCGATTATGATACAAATATTCAGGGGGAACATGCTCGAAAACTCTATAAGCCGATTATAGAAAATTTAAAAAATAAGAATATACATTCTATATTAGATTTAGGTTGTGGAACGGGTGCGTTACTTAAAGAAATAAAAGAATTAAATATAGCAGAACAACTATTTGGAATAGATATATCTCCCAATATGCTTGAAATTGCAAAAAATAAACTAGGAAATGATGCAACACTTATCTTAGGCGACTCTGAGAGATTACCTTTTGAAGATAGTTCTTTTGACGCCATTGTATGTAATGACTCATTTCATCATTATCCACAACCAGATATTGTAGAGAAAGAAGTGTCTAGGTGTTTAAAGCAAAATGGAGTTTTCATTATCGGTGATTGTTGGCAACCAATCGGAGCAAGACAGATAATGAATTACTATATGAAACACAGCAATAGTGGAGATGTAAAGATTTATTCAAAAAAGGAAATGTTGTTATTATTATCAAAAGACTTCCACGAAATTGAATGGAAATCTTTTGGCACAAGATCTTGTTTAATTATAGCATACAATAATTAAACCGCAAGAAAGGAAAGAAAACAATGCGTATTTCAAAAGAACCAGAGGAACGTAAACAAGAAATTTTAGAAACAGCCATTAAATTATTTAGTGTAAATGGGTTTGAAAAAACTTCAATATCAGACATAGCAAAAGAAATTGGAATAGCACAAGGATTATGTTATAGATATTTCCCATCAAAAGATGTACTTTTTCAGTCTGCTATCAATGAATATTCAAATATTTTAGTCGCCAATATGACAAAAAATATAAATATAAAAAAGGATAGTTTAAAAGATATTTTGCGGAAGATGATACTTTTTGCAGAACAAGAAGATGATACATATTATCCAGTTTTTCATAATAACCAAAATAAAAATTTCCATAATTTATTAACATTGAATGTATGTGAAAAACTTTTTCCTATTGTATCTGAAATTATTGAAAGAGCAAATTACACAAATGAAATACAAGTCAATGATGTTGAAATGTATGCCAGTTTTTGCATATATGGACAACTAGGAATTATTTTAAATACCGATATATCAATTAAAGAAAAGAGTTCACGGATAAAGGCATTTTTTAGGGACTTGTTTAGGCTTTAAATCTTCCCCTGCCAAAAGGCAGGGAATATTTAAATAAATTAAATGAATAATTTTCATTCAATAGGAGGAATTAAAATGAACAAAAATATTGATTTTGTAAACGGAAACACAAAAAAATGTTTACTTGAAATGACTGTTCCTATGATAATAGCTATGTTTTTAAATATGGCATATAATCTCGTAGACAGTCTTTGGATTGGAAATTTGTTAGGTGAGCAGGCATACGCAGCGTTAACAAACTCGACACCTATTATTTTAATCTTAACTTCAATTGGTATGGGAGCAACAAACGGGTTAGCCATTCTATTATCACAGGTAATTGGTGCGAAAAATGAGCAAAAGAAAAAGAATATTATAGTTACTTCTTTTTTTGTATCTATAATTCTTTCAGTGTTTATGACAATTGTGTTGGAGATTTTTTTAGAGCCTATTTTGATAGTTTTAAATACACCGACTGAAATTTTTGATATGGCAAAAAATTACTTATCTATATATGCTTTGGGATATGTAGCAGTTTATTTGTATTTATACTTTACAGCCATTTTAAGAAGTTTTGGCAATACTATGTTTCAAGCAGTTGCAATGCTTGTGTCTACTTTATTGAATGCTATTTTAGATCCTATTTTCATTAACATAATTGGATTTCACGGAGCGGCAATCGCAACCTTAATATCACAGATTATTTGTTTGGCGTTTATGTGCATTTATATTTATCGTAAAAAATTATTTAACCTTTCACTATCTGATTTTGATACAAAAGAGATTATGCCGTTTATAAAAAATGCTGTGCCGTCTGTCATTCAACAAAGTATTCCTGCTATTAGTACAACATTTTTAACTGCTATTGTTAGTACTTATAGTATTTCTGCTATTGCTGGCTACGGAGTTGCTGGAAAATTAGAAATGATATTATTTTATCCTGCTATGGCTCTTAATATGGTGTTGACTTCAATCGTAGGGCAATGTATTGGAGCACAACGTATCGACAGAGCAAAGAATTATCTGAAATTGGCGTTAAAATATGGTATTGTTGTTTCAAGTGTATTATCAGCAGTTGTTATTTTCTTCTCTAAACAGTTGGCAAAATTGTTTGTTTCCAACGTAGCTGTAACAAATGTTGTCAGCCATTATTTTTTAATTGTTAGTATCGGTTATGTTCTTTACACTATTACTAGTTGCTACTTAGGTACTTTAAATGGTATAGGAAAACCAACAAAAAGTATGATACTAATGATATTCTACTATATTATTATTCGTATTCCTTTTGCCTATCTATTATCTTGGCTGGCAGAAAATTTAAATGGTGTTTGGATAGCGATTTTAATCAGTCACATAGTCGCCTGCATTATAACTATTTTAACAAGTAATCAAATTATTAAGCGGTTATATGGAAAACTTTATGATAGGACTAAAAAAGCAAGATATAAAAGCATTGAAAGTAACTGCTGTGGAAAGTTTTAGGAATAATCTTATACGATTATGCACTACCTAACAGCATTTTATCAACAACTAAATATTTTACAATATTAAAAGTTCGTACAGACGGTATATTTTGTACGGACTTTTTTCTTGTTCTTCTTTTTGTATTTTCCAAAGATATAGACGGTATCTCCGTTTATATATTTCAGCGTATGCGGAAAGGAGGTGAGATTATGAACCCATCTTCTTTCGAGCATATCGTTAGAATACAGTTTAATGCTTTGATGATGACTGTTATTAAATGCACAGTAAAAAACAGAAACAGACAGTTTGCAAGACGTTCTAAGCGTGAAGTTTTATTCTGTGAATTATCAGATACGAAAAATGTTGAATGTGTAACTAAGGATAACTATTCTTGTGATTACATTTCGTTTGAAGTCTTGAATTTTACAATTCAAATATCAAATGAGAAACTTGCTGTTGCTTTATATAAGTTATCGAATAAAGAGCGTGATGTAATTCTATTACGCTATTTTCAAAGTATGAGCGACCAAGAAATAGCCGAATTATATCATGTATCACGTTCTGCTATTTATCGCAGAAGAAGTAACGGATTGAAGAAACTAAAAACAGTATTGAAAGAAAGGAATTGAACCAATGAAAAAAGAATATGGCTACCCTACATTAAAAGTAATATGTCAAGCGTCTGCTGGAAATGAAACTGCCATAAGAGAGATTTTGAAGCTTTATGACGCTTATATATGTAAATTATGCTTGCGTCCGTTTTACCACTCTGAAAGTGGTAAAATCATTATGCAGGTTGATGAAGAATTAAAAGGTCAAATCCATACAGAAATGATGAAAGCAATCTTGAAATTTGAAATCAGAGTAAAATAATCATACTACATGAATGAAAAACGGGAGATACACAGATATTTGTGCTATCTCCCATGTTGTTTTTGTGTCATATCAAGGCTCATTCAATCGTGGTAAATTCGTGGTAAAATGAATAGTTTTCTATACTTCAAAATGTTTGAAAGTATAGTGTTTATGCGGATAATCAAAAATCAGATATAAAATTTCCATAAAAATATTCTGATTTAGCAAACCTTGTGATTCGAGCATATTCTCCGATGTATTCATTTAATCCTGATATTTTGAATCATTTAGATTTAAATGACATAACTGTTCAAAGCATATTTGTTAATAGAGAAAATAATATTAAAACTATTAACCCAGATTTTAGTGATAAATTAAAAGAGCAAAAATATATCGATTTTGGTTATTCTTTAGGATGGCAAACTCTTTTAAATGATTTACCATATATACAAATATATTCGATGATCATAAGTTTGATAATTGCTGCATTGATTTTCTTTGTAGAAAAAAATGCAATATGAATATGATTCTTAGAACATTAGCTACGAAAGAAAGCAAAATTAATTTCATTAAAGCAATAACGGTTTTAATAATGAATTCTGCAATCTATTTTTCTATTGTGTTAATTTATAGTGCTTTAATCTGGAGTGTATTTGGCTTAGAGGGATGGAATATGAAAATTCAGACTTCTTACCTATTTTGGCTGTCCCCTTTAAATATCAATTACTTTCAAGCATATATGGTTAATGTCTTGATAGGGTATCTAGCAGTTTTAGTGATAACATTTTTCACCTCATTGTTAGTCAAAATAAATGAAAAAAAATACATAGGCGAATTATTATCAATATTATTTATATTTATTCCATTTATGTTTAATAACTATTCATTTTTTGGATTTTTCCCATCAAATGTAATTCAATTATCTAGAAATATTTTGAACTTTAGCTGGATAAATGGAATAAATCCTATATATTTAGAATTCATTGCTTTATTATGTGTTGCTATTTTATTGTTTTTGCTAGTTTGTCGAAAAAATAGAAAAGAAACTTAAATTTTAATTGAGTTTTTCGCATAATCAAAACCACTTATTCCATTAACCAGTGCCATTTATACAATTTTAGTTGTTAGATGGATTTGTATTCAATCTGTGATTTATAGACTTGGAGGTTTAGAATATATGACTAAATTTTTTTTGCTTGATTTAATTCTATTTTTGATAATTGGTGGTGTTGCCATTATTTTACAATATCATTTTGGGAATAGACTTAGTAAGAAAGTTGAAATAGTTTATGGTTGTATATCTGCTGGAATTATAGCAGTTACCAGTACAGTATTCGCAATTAAAATGAATCCCATTATTACACCTTCGTTGCATGCTGATTATTTAAAGTTAAATGAAGAAATTAAATATGAGAGTATAGAATTATGCGAAAACTATAGAGATTGCACACTTAAGATCATAGCAAATGGTTTTAGATGGGGATACCAGACTTATTATTCTGGGGATGCTAATGTTGAGATATACAATAGCAAAAATGAAAGGTTGAATTATTATTACAAAGCTAAAGTTTATTACAATATTGATGTTAATAGTGTTATTGTGTTAAAAGATGCAAACGATGCTAAAGTATATATTTTCAACTTTGACACAAATCAACAAACACAGGATTTTTATGATTTGTTATGTAAAAAAGTTGATAAAGTAGGTGTTTCACATACTGAGAGCCATTCCGTCCATCACTAGGAGCCAGGTAATCCATTGCTCAGAGCCACTAAATCCACGAAGAGCCACTTCAAATTTATGAAATGGCTCTTTTTTATTGTTTGAATTTTGAATAATCCTCTCGAAAAGATTTTCCTTGCAATTGACTGCTAACTCGGTGTGCACTCAGAAGTCATACCGGTTTAAGATGGCACTTAGTCGGTTCAATTTAACGGATAATCGGTGTAATATAACTTCCTTAATGCTCATTTATATGGATAATCCACTAAACACATCCTTTGTTTTTTAGACTATAGAAGTACTCTTTATTTTTCATAAGTTCTTCAAATGATCCCTGTTCAACAATCCGTCCTTGTTTAAATACAAGAATACAATCAAACTTCTTTAGTGTTTCGTCAAAATATTTATGTGTTACATATAATACAGTTTCTTCTTTTAAATCCAATATTCGATTTTCAATTTCGATGGCCGTCTGTGCATCTAGACTTGCTGTTATTTCATCACACAAAAGTACCTCTTTTAAATGTGCGATTGTACGCGCAATCCCTATTCGTTGAACTTGCCCACCAGAAAGATTACTTCCATCCTCACAAATATTCTGGTCTAATTTAAATTCTGGTAAATCTACAAATTCCATACATTTTAACAGTGTTTCATCTGTTTGTACAAGCTCCATATTCAAGTTATTTCGAATCGTGTCATCAAATATATGACTTTCCTGATGAATCATAGAAATATTCTCAGAATCCAAAACACTCACATTTCCTTTTTGAACTGGATAATATCCCAAAATCAATTTTAAAATTGTAGATTTTCCGGAACCACTCGGACCAACAATCGCATACTTTTTCCCCTTTTCAAATTTGAAAGATAAATCATCAATAATCATCTTTCTTTCAGTATAGCCAAAAGATACATGTTCCAAATAGATATTTCCATCATAGTTCGATACAAACTTATTTGCCTGTCCATGAGAATCGATAATATTCAGTAATTTCGAATTCACGTCCGACACCGACTTAAATCCAGCAAGATTGCTTGAAATATCATTTAAATTCGAAATAAAATTATTAGAAACATTTACAATTGGCATCATATATATCATATCTAAATGTCCATATAATATCATCAATCCAATCACCAACATGAAAATCAATTGAAAAGTGGCCGCAATACAATTAGCCCAGTTTCCCGTCAAAGATATTGCCATATTTACATTTCTTTGTTTATATTCCATGTTTTCAATCCATTCTTTTCCCTTATTCACGAACTGTTTTAGAACGCCCAAATCCAATATGATATCGAAATTTTGAAATATCTCCTTTAATTTTGAATTATATATACCTGAATAAGAAGACAATTGGTTCGAATACTTTTTCAATCTTTTTTCCATCATCTTCGGCACCAAAAGTGTTGCTACTGCAATCACAACCATCATGAGTCCTACAAATACATGGATGCGAAGAATGTATATTAAAATAATAACAGACACAATGATATTGACAATCATACTTAATATTGGATAAAAGTAATATTCATCTACCATTTTTATATCATTGGTAAATAGAGATAACTGATTTCCTATCTTCTCTTTTTTAAACGTAGAATACGATTGATTCATCAAACTAGAATAGAGATCTTCACCCAAATCTGTTTTTAATTTTTTCCTATAAGTTGACTTCATTATTGAATTAATAGAAGTCGTCATCAATGTATATACAAGAAATAAAACACTTGCAAAAAGACATGTACCTGCTTTTTTAAAATGATTATTAAATGCAACATCCGATATTAATTGGATTACATACGCCAAAAACAAAGGTACAACACCCGCAAATAAACTAGTACACAGTGTACCTATAAAATATTTTTTATTTCTCAATATATAGCGGTACATATTCATTCCTCACTTACTTCCATATACATAACTAAATCACAATTTAAATTAATTAGTCCTACTATAATTACTCCCTCTCCATCAAGTTTTTTTAAGCAATTTAAAAGTTTATTAAAGAAGAACACATCTGGTGCAGAAAAAATAATATCTTCTATAAATACATGATTATGTAAAATAATAGGAATTTTTTTATTAATTATACACCATTTTAAAAATTTTACTTGTTGTAAAGTATTGAACACTACATAGTTTTCATTTCCAAAAGAAGGTAAATAAAAAACTTTATTTATGATATACTTTCCATCAATTTGATTTCCAAAGCCTAATAATATTTTTTCTTTTCTCTGATTTTGTGCTACGCTAAAATAATCTAAAATATCTTCCATAATATGGTTATTACACTTCACTTCTACTTTTTTAAGCATAAATATCACCCTTCTAAAAACGATGTATAAGAAAAAACTTATACATCGTTATACTACTTTTATCTGATCATCAAAAATTCATTAATCTAAAAATTCATTAATCTAATATTTTATTTTTCACACCAACAGACGATTCCACCACTTGTACCACCTCTAGCTAAATTTTCCTGTAATTCTTTAATTAATTTTTCTTCTTCCTTTGTTAGTTTTAGTTCTTCAAAATCAAACTTTTCCATCTTTTTTCCTCCTATTTTTTATTTAATTATAAATTATCAGATAACGTAGTTTTTATATTGACACCGCATATTTTTGCAATGCAATATTCATTCATTTTAATTATTTCCTTACATTCTATCATTTTTTCATCAGTATCAAATATAAAGTCTTTAAAACATTGTGAACACAAATTTCTTGCCTTACACTTGTCGCAACCAACCTTTTTTCTTATATTATTTAAATTTTCTCGAACCTCATCTATCTGTTTAAAGAGTTTTTTATCTAAAATGTTTCCAATTTTATATTTATTATTGTATATAAATAAATGACATGGATATACATCCCCGTTTGGTAAAAATGTCAAAGCTGAATTTCCAACTTGACATAATCCACCCACCTGTATGTTCTTTGCTTAAGCAGCGACTAATTAATTCTAACTCTACTGGATTTATTATTTTCTCATCATTAAATAGTTTTCTATATTCAAAATTAAATCTACATTTATTTTCTGGATGATATTCTTCAGCAACAATGACCTGTTTCACTCCAAATTCATGTTTAAAGTACTGTTCTAACCAATCCTTTGTATACCCCAACTCCTTATGCTTTTGAGTAAATGTACATTCAACAGCTTGGATTGGACAACCAATTTTCCTTAACCTCCTAATATTATTTTTCACTGTTTCAAAAACATTAATATCCATATCTTTTGATATTCTTAATTCATTATTTATTTCTTCTGGACCATCTAAGCTTACCGTGAGAATAATATTATACTTTTTTATTCCTATTAATAGTTCTTCTGGTAAATACGTTAAATTTGTTACGACTTTAAATTTTGGAACTTTTTTATAATTGTTAGAGAACCATTCACAAGTATTCAAAATACATTTATATCCTAAAAAGGGTTCCCCACCAAAAAACTTAACTTCTTTTATTTTATCGGATAGTAATTTAATTTTATCCAAAATCAAGTTATTTGTATGAATTGTCATTATTTGTTCATTCAAATTATAATTACCTCCATGTGCATAACAATACTTACAATTTAAATTACAACATGTACATGTCATGATTTCTATTCTTTTAATTGTATTTTCTACTTTTATTTCTTCAATACAATTCAAATTCTCTTTAAAAAAATTTTTTACTTTTTCAGTTTCAATTCCTTCATCTATAAATGCTTTAAAATCACTATAAGCATCTTTTGAAAATAAAAATCTTCGTTTTGTAGGAATATGATATAACACTGTATTTTTTTGGCTTTTAAAAACAATAAAATCATTTCCGTAATTTTTATATTTCATTTCATATCCTCGCTTTATCTGTTTCTCATATCAACATGCCATATAGGATTTCCAGGGCCACCTGATATCTTATTTTCTACAGAAGGGCAAATATATCCGATAATGAGTAAGCTCAAACAAGTGATGCATATTAATTTTTTCATAAGATCTCTCCTTTTTTTTTCATTATAAAGATTTTATTATTTTTAAATTCTTTTTTAACATTTTATTTTAAAAATTGATTCTTCTACACAAATATGAAAAGTGTTAAAATTAAGTGAATTATGAAGCGAGGAATACTATGCATTATTTAAAGATCAATGATTCCGATAAAAAGAAAATTGGATACCTAATCCATCTATATCGAACTCAACAATTTAAATATCTATCGCAAAAGTCTTTTTTGTTAAATGAGTATAATGAGCCAATATGCACTCGACAAACACTTAGTAAAATAGAACAGGATGTTATTATTAAAAACGATTCTATTTATGAAGAATTACTAAAAAAGGTGCATCTAAAATTCAATACGGATTATTGTATTGAAGAATTTCTGCCAACTTCCATTTTTTCTGATTTATTAAATGCTTGCGATTATTATAATTTAGAAAAGCTTATATCCATCTCTAAATCCTATACAAAACAATTAAAGCCATTCAAAGAATACATTTTCTTTCATGAATACTACGAATGTTTCAAATGGATCTACACCTATTATTCCTCATTTGAACTTCCGACTCTTCAAAGTACTGAATATATTATCTTGCTAAAAAACATTATCAATTCTAACCTCTATGAAGTCATGATGGATCTAGTTTTTAAGAAACGAACAATTAGTGGAATTTATGATTTTTCCTACTTTGATTTTAAAAATTCAAACAGTATGATTAATCGTGGAAACCATATGATGATTTTATATAATCAATCCAAATTGTCCGAAATGCTTGATTATTGTCAAGATTTAGAAGAGGAATATTCCAGTAAAAACAATTATATTCGTCTTCTCGACATTTATTCTCTAAAAGGATTTGCCTTTTCAAATACAGAAAAAGAAAAATTTGAAAAACTAGTTTCTCAAATAAATCATACAGTAGAAGCACACCACTCAAATATACCTAAAATTAAAATATCTCAACTTCTAAAGAATATGGGTCTACAAGCCTTTAGAATTGATATGTATGATGTAGCTATAAATTATCTTGAACAATATATAGCTATGGATTCCCCTTATGCGAATATTGTAGGCATCGATTTATGCATTTCTTATCAAAAGACAAATAAAATCAATAAACTTAAATCCTTTATACAATCCAAAGAGATATACAAAGGTGATGGCCAATACGAAAATCTTTTGAACTACTTCATCTTGAAATATAAATTTCAAATCGACAATGATGAACTATCCTATTTTATAGTGAATAAAGTACCTATTATAATCGATAATACTATGGGGAAATATGAACAATTCTTTTATGAAGAATTAAGTATGCTTGTCGAACAAACCAAGTGTTATAAAGACTTGAAAACATATTTAGATTCAACCAGTGATATGTTACCAATTTGAAAAAGCGGAAATCGAACGAGTAATTATTTATCAAACTAATAATATTAGATTTAACACACACATTCAATTTTTCATTAGAAATAAGCTCTCTATATTATTGGTATCATTTTGGTAGCAAAGCAATCTATAAACGCATAAAAGTGCCTTACATAAGGCACTTTTATGCGTTTAATCTCTCAATTGCACACACTATACAATCATTCACAATAAAATTGAAAATTTACGTACCCTTTCCGTACTTTTTCACTATCATTTCAGAACAAATTTCTTTCATATCATAATATATAATAATATACTAATCAAAACTGAATGAACATCGATTCCAATCCTTTCAACCATGTATCTACCTTTTAAAAGAATAGAGTAGGATGAGTTTCTAAAACAGCAATTGACGGTTAATTCGGTGTATTTCGGCAATTATACCAATTTGGATGAGATTAGGCGAATTAGTTTATTAAGAAAATTATATCTACAACCTTTAAATTATAATCGAATGATATGTCTGATTTAGTATTAAACTCTTTATCAATATTTGAAGTTGATTCTTTTATATCATTCTCGAATGTAGAAGGAAAATTAAAAAAATTTGAAGAGTACAAGAATATATATCTTTTCGTGATTTAATGATAATAAATCTTTGCTCATCAGATAAACTACAATATTTTATTGCAAGATCTAAGATTTTAGTAAAAAAAATCATTTGATTGATGGAATCTAAGCTTGATAAATCATCACTATAAAGGGTTGATGTAACTGAAATGTTTAAACTTGATAATTGATTTTTTTTATGGTTTAAAACTGTTGAAAAGATTGGAGAATTGGTATATATTTCATTAAATTCTTTGATTGTCTTGTTTGACAATGATTTAATTAATGAGTCTAGCTCATCATATTTTTTCTGATCTATTAACTGATTAAGTTCAGCACAAGTATGAAGTAAATTGTGTAAAAATTTAAAATTGGATTCATATTCCTTGTTTAAGGAATTAAATTTTGAAATCATCATTTCTTTACTTAATTCTGATATTTCTAAACTTTTTTTAAGGGTTTCGTTTTTAATGATTTGTAGTTGAAACAATATTGTAATAAAATTAAAAATTAGCAAGAGAAATAAAATAATAACAAGAATCTTGTTTCCTGAAAAGAGTGTTTGATAGTTTCCATATACAATGAGAAACAATATCGTTGTTAATGCAGGAAAAAACAAAATATAAAAGGATTTAGGTAAGTTTGTGATTTTAATAGTATGACATATTTTTTGTATGATATATGAAAAAAAATAAGCAAAAAACTGTGTCAAAATTATAATCACCAAATAAGTATTTGATGTGTAGATATTATTTAAAGAGAAACTAGGATTAAATAATTGAAAAAAAACAATTGATAATGACTCTGAAATCCCTATCATCAAGTAACATACCAAAAACAATGTAAATTTATTAATTAGCGAACCCTTAAATAAAAATGATATATATATGTATAGTGTAATAAAAGAGAGAATTTTTCCTATCTGATTGATTCCGTTATAATTTCCTAAAAAAGTGCACATTATAGCAAGAAGAAATAATAAAAAAAACATATAACAGGATATTTTTCTTTTAGCAATAAATTGGTTAAAGAAATGTGTAATAAAAATAACTGTGAGTATATCGGATAGAAAAATCATCATAGTATGTTATGCAAATTAGCAAAATATTGATTTGTGAACGACTTTTTGAAATTTTTAGATAATGGGATTTTTTCACCATTGTTCATGATAATATCTTTACCATCTGAAGAAAAACCACTAACATAATCAAGATTAACTAAAAAAGACTTATATGGTTGTCCAAACCCTTTATTAGATAGTTTTTCAATCCAATGTTTAAGAGGATATGTAGTTTTTTTCTCAATATTATTAACAAAATGAATAATCGTATGTCGATTAAGAAATTCTATGTATAACATATCCTTATAATGTATCTTATATTGAGATATCTTTTTGTCGAAAAAACCGTATTGTTGTTTAAATGAAGTTGATAAGACACTCTGCATCTCTACGTTAAATATTTTTTCATCAATTGGTTTAATAAGATATCTTTTCGCTTCTATTTTATATCCATCTATTAAATATTTTTTAAAGCTAGAAGTGATTATAATAATAGAACTACGATTATAGGTTCTTATTTTTGATGCGATTTCTATGCCGTTGTAGTCTCCTAGTTCAATATCCAAAAAAATTAAATCATATTCTAGAAACAATTTGGATCCTACATCAAAATTCTCAAGATAATCAATCTTATATGATATTTTGTTCGCTAACAAAAAAGAATCTAGTAATTGATGCAAGTGTAGCTTATCTCTTTCTATATCTTCACAAATTAATATTTTTATCATTATGCCTCCCACTTATTATTCTACACCATTTGTTTACTTATTTATACTTTTGTATGAAATTATAAAACAGCTATAAAAGAATTAAAGTTTTTAACTTTTAACTAATGGACTCATGTAAATAAATAATCAGATATTTGACTTTTTGGGAATCATTCAAAAAAGCTAATGTGGCAATATTGCCACCATTCATAAAGTATTACATAAAATATAAAAGAGAAAATGCATGTATATTTTAGTGTGTGTAGATGCATTTTCCGCTTTTTTATTTTAGAATCCGTCGGAGGCATGGGGCCTTAGGGGCGCAACCCTAAAAAGTTTGGTCGTTTGGCGTCAGACAAATGACATGCTTGCTACTTTTTTAAAGGCAAGGAGATGTAGGGGGCAAAGGTATGTATATTAAAATATAAAAATGGGACATAATAAGTATAAAATATGAATGCGTCAATTTAATGCTAAAAAAGATAAGGAGTATATAGAATGCCAGAAGTAGATTTTAAAAAATTTATTCAAAGCACTAAAGTTAATAAACTCATAATTAAATAAAAAAGTATCAAAGTTTCAAACACTACATAGTACAAAAAAGAACAATTTGAAAAATGAAAATAGAAACAAATTTAGTGAAAATAAATTTCTTCAAACATATGTAGATACAACCGTTGAAAGAAAAAAATGTCATTATTAGAGGAACAGATAGCAACAAAAATGGAAATGAAAAGTATATTGAATGGTAATTCCTGACTATTATTTAGTGTCTTTTCTTGTAAAACCAATAGAAACCAATGAAAATTATGTCCAAAATACACATGATGATTTGCGTTTTATCATGTGTATAGATACTATATAGAATCAATACTGCAGTAATGGTGAAAAATGAAATCAGTTTCCATTTTGAATAATCTGTAAGTGCAATGAAAAATAAGATGAATTGTACAGTGAATAATAAGTAATACATACGCATTTGATCCTCTATGAACCTTTCTAAGATTATTGTATATAAAATCTTGATAGGACACAATTATGTTAATTGGTATTTTATCATTATTTGTTAACACAGAAGGAAAGAAAAAGGATTATTATATACATAGAACTACTACAAGACTACTACTTGCAGATGTGTTCTGAAAACACTCCTCTCCGTCTAACTAACGGAGTCTTGGGTGTTTTTTTTATTTGCTAATTCAATTAAAATAGTATTGAAAAGAGTAGCTAGGTGGTTTTGTGAAACGAACGAATGATAATTTGACTATAATAAATGACTTACAAAAAGAGATTCAATGCTTGAAGAACATTTTGGATCGAGAAGGAATTTCTTATCAGAAAGAATTGGATCAATTAAAGAATTCTATAAATACAGAAACTTTTGAAACGAATCAAGGCAGTCGTATTGTTTTTCCAAATGAAATCACAAAAGATATGGCAAATCGGTTTTTTGCACGTTTTTGGGGTCGTACAGATGTATACGCAAAAAGAGTAGAAAACAAGAAAACAAATAAAGCGGGATACTATCCACAATGTATTAATTTTTGGTCGGATGGTTGTGGAAGAAGTGGAATGCAGGGTTTCGTTGCCAAGATTGTCATTACCAAAAGTATAAAGCTTTGACAATTGATAGTATTAAGTCACATTTAAAAGGAAATGAAATCATTGGTGTTTATCCATTGCATAAAGATAATACGTGTCGTTTTTTAGTCTTTGATTTTGATAATCATGATAAAGATGCAGGAAATGATTTTGCGAATATAGATGATAGTTGGAAAGAAGAAGTTAATGCGATGCGTGAGATTTGTCAATTAAATGGAATTGATCCATTGATTGAACGTTCTAGATCAGGTAAAGGAGCACATATTTGGATTTTCTTTGATAAACCGATTTCATCTATCTTGGCAAGAAATTTTGGAAATGCTTTGTTGGATAAAGGGGCAGAACAAGTGAATTTAAAATCATTTAAATATTATGATCGTATGATACCAGCACAAGATAGTATGCCAAAGGGTGGTCTGGGAAATTTAATCGCATTGCCATTACAAGGACGAGCATTGAAAGATGGCAACAGTGCATTTATTGATGAAAATTGGAATGCCTATTCAAATCAATGGAATATATTGTGGTCTAAGCCTAAGCTTTCACAGGTGTTTATAGAAGAAAAAATAAAAGAATGGCATGGAAATTCAGATGATAAGCCATGGGATTCAATGAGTGAATTTGAAAAGAATGAAGTGAATGGAAAAATGCATATCACTTTATCAAATGGTATTTATGTGGATACTTCAAATTTAAGTGTGTCTATTCAAAATAAAATCCGTAAATTGGCTAGAATTAGTAATCCTATTTATTATAAAAATCAAGGTATGGGAATTTCTACTTTTGGCATGTATAAATATATTTATCTTGGTGAAGATCACAATAGTGGATATATACAAATTCCTAGAGGATGTTATGATGCTTTAATTTCGTATAATAAGAATGCTGAGATTCAAATGATGATTGATGATAAAAGGCAACAAGGAAGAAGTATTGATGTTACTTTTAAGGGAGAGTTAAAACCTGAACAAAATGTAGCTCTAAATAAAATGATTGAGCATGATAATGGTATTTTATTAGCGGCTACAGCTTTTGGTAAGACTGTTCTTTGTGCAGATTTAATTGCGACAAAGAAAGTGAATACATTAATTTTGTTGGAGAGTTCATCTTTATTAGAACAATGGAAAGATAAGCTGCAGAAATTTTTGGATATAAATGAAGAGTTACCTGAATATACGACACCAAAGGGGTTGATCAAAAAGAGAAAATCATTGATAGGTACTTTACAGGGATCTCATGATTCTATGACAGGTATAATTGATATCGCAATGGCTGGTTCTATATGTAAAAAGGGAAAATTTCATAAACTGTTGAATGAGTATGGCATGATCATTGTGGATGAATGTCATCATGCGGCTTCAAATACAGAAAGTGCTGTTTTAAAAGAAATTAAAGCTAAGTATGTGTATGGTGTTACAGCCGTTGATCGAACGGATCAATTGGATAAGATGAATTTTATGCTTATTGGTCCAATACGACATAAATATTCCGCAAAAGAACAAGCAAAACAACAAGGGATTCCTCGTTTGTTATATCCTCGGTTTACACATGTGGTTGCACCAAGAGGAATAATGAAAGATGAAAAGAATCCCAATGAAGCATACTCAATATTACGAGATAATGATTTGCGAGATCAAATGACTGTTCAGGATATAAAAGATTGTATTCAAAAAAATCGTACGCCTGTGGTTTTGTCTAAATATGTAAATCATTGTAAGAAGCTATATCAACAATTAGAAGGTGTGGCAGATTTTGTTTTCTTGTTGATAGGAAGTCAATCAAAAAAAGAAAATAATCGTATTATTGAATTAATGAAAAGCGTACCTGAAGATAAAACTATGATATTAATTGCGACAGGATCGATCGTTGGAGAAGGATTTGACCTTGATAGGTTGGATACTTTGTTTCTAGCAATGCCTGTAGCTAGTAGTAGTGTTATAGAACAATTTACAGGAAGAATTCATCGATTATATGATAAAAAAGATACAATACTTGTATATGATTATGTAGATGTCCATATTCCGATGTTTGATCGAATGTACGGAAAAAGATTAAAGGCCTATAAAAAATCAGGTTATGAATTAATTTCAGATACTAACGGCATAAAAAGTGAATCGCAAATTTCTCAATCTATATTTGATGCAAGTAATTATTATGATATGTATAGTCAAGATTTATTGTGTGCTAATAAGAATATTATTGTATCCAGTCCTTCATTATCTGGCGATAGAGTTGTAGAATTTACTAAATTGATCAAAGAAAAGATGGAAAGTGGAGTTGAAGTAACTATAGTTTCTTGGATGCCAGATAAAATCAGGTTTGGAAGTTCAAATTATAGAATGCAGTTGTTAGAGGAAATGAGACAATCTGGTTTTTATCTAAAATCGGCAGAAGATAATTGTGAACATTTTGCGATTATTGATCAGGAAATTGTATGGTATGGAAATATAAATTTATTAGGTAAACAAGATGTAGAAGATCATATTATGCGGATTCAAAGTAAAGAAATCGCAAGTGAACTTATGGAAATGACTTTTGGGAATAGTTTATATAATTATTTTGATAACTTCTAGAAATTTTCCTAGAAGTTTTTCTATTTGTGATAAAATAATGGGCAGGTGATATTTGATGAGTGAAAAAAGAGAAGGTTACCAATTTGTTGGTTGGTATATAGATAAAGAGTGTACAAAAAGATTAAATCCAGGTGGGGTGCTTCCTCATTCTGTGACTTTATATGATAAATGGATTCCTATTTGGTATCCCATTGAATATGATGTGGACGGCGGAGTTATGTCGCGTCGTAATCCAAGATATACATGCATTGAATCGGAAGAATTATTGTTGTATCCGGCATTTAAGAAGGGCGTTATGTTTGTAGGTTGGCAGTTGAATGGTGAAATTATAACGAGTGTACCAGCAGGCATTCATGAACCTGTTATATTGACAGCTATTTATAAAGAATGTCCAGTTATCCACTTTGAAACGTGTGGTGGAGCCAATTATATGGATGTATGTACGGATGAACATGGTTTATTGGAGGATTTAAAGCCGCCAGTTCGAGTTGGATATACCTTTGATGGATGGTTCTGGGATTGTGATTATCGTTGGCGTTATAACTTGGATGAACCCATTCATGAGTCTTGTACTTTATATGCTCATTGGCAAGTAAGTCAATATAAGATTACATATGATTTAAATGGTGGACTAAGTAGTCGAAGAAATCCAAAGTCATATACGTATTTTTCGGATACGATTCATTTGTTGCCGGCAACAAAGCCAGGATATGAATTTGTGGGGTGGTTTGATGAAAGAGGAAATGAGTTAAATGTCATTCGTGAGCATTCAATGGGGAATAAGCATTTAATTGCACAGTTTAGAAAGAGGGAATTGAATTAGTATGCAAAATCCATTAGGGTATGAAAAAGAGTCATCATTATTAAAAAAGTTTGCGATACCAAGTATTATCTCAATGCTTGTATCGTCACTATATAACATTGTGGATCAAATCTTTATTGGTCAAGGTGTTGGTTTTCTAGGAAATGCGGCAACCAATGTAGCTTTTCCATTGACAACAATTGCACTTGCGATTGCATTGTTGATTGGGATTGGTTCAGCAAGTTTATTTAGTTTATATCTAGGTGAAAAGAAGCCAGAACGATCAAGTAGTATTGCTGGGAATGGTATTAGTATGTCTGTTCTTTGCTCAGTAATCTATGTTGTTTTAGTACTTGTATTCCTTGAACCACTATTAAAATCGTTCGGGGCTACAAGTACAATTATGCCTTTGGCACTTGAATATACACGAATTACAACTTTGGGTGTTCCGTTTTTGATTACGACAAATGTGATTAGTAACTTGATTCGTGCAGACGGGTCACCAAAATATTCAATGATATGTATGGTTGCGGGTGCTGTTGTGAATACTATATTAGATCCTTTGTTTATTTTTGTGTTTCATATGGGTGTCGCTGGAGCTGCCATTGCTACAGTAGCTGGTCAAGTGATTTCATTTTTTATTGCTGCCTGGTATATTAAGAGTTTTCAACACATTGAATTTAATAAAAAGAGTTTACGTATTTCTTTGAAGGATACAAAGGAAATGGCAACCATTGGAATGAGTGCTTCACTAAATCAGATCGCGATTTTGTTTGTGCAAATCGTATTAAATAATTCATTGACGTATTATGGACAGTTTACTAAGTTTGGTAGTGATATTCCTTTAGCTGCATGTGGCATTGTGATGAAAACCAATGCGATATTATTAGCTATCATCATTGGTATTTCGCAAGGTATGCAGCCAATCATTGGATTTAATTATGGAGCGCAAAAATATGAGCGTGTTAAAAAGACGTTCAAGCTTGCGATAAGTGCAAATTTGGTTGTTTCATTTATTGGTTGGGCCTTATTTCAATTCTGCACAAGTACTGTATTATCAATATTTGGATCAGGGGATGCGAACTATTTTGAATTTGCGACAATGTTTATGCGAATCTATCTAATGCTAGTATGTATTGATGGAGTACAGATGTTATCGTCTAGCTTCTTTTCGTCAATTAAAAAAGCATATTTAGGAATGTTTTTGTCTATGACTAGACAAGTATTATTTTTGATTCCACTTGTTTTGATTTTACCTAAATTTTTTGAGTTGAATGGAATCTTATACGCGGCTCCCATTGCGGATTTTGTAGCCTTTGTAGTATCGGTTATTTGTATTTTAGTTGAATTCAAGAAGTTAAATGAATTAGAAAAAAGTAGGAAAACAAATTCTCTGTAAAAGGAGAGTTTTTTTCTTTAAATGACATTCTACGGATTCTGTATTTTAGAAATGCGTAGAATTGATTATTATCGATATTTATGGTAGAATACTAATGTTTCGCATGGAGGTATAAGTGAACGCATATTATCATTCTTTAATCGAAGAAATAAAAAAAGAGATAGATGAAAAAAGTTATGCCCAGGCGTACGAATTGATTTGTCAGGAACTGAACATGCCTTATGTTCCAAAGGATGCATTGGAGTTATTGGAATATTATAAGTCTGAATGTAAACCATATTTGGAACAGAAGAGTAAGAGTATGGATTTCAGTAAGTTACAGGATTATGTTCATGGTACTCTAGAACAAAAAATCTATGCGATTTCTATTTTAGAAAACATGAATCTAAGAATGTGTCATGATGAAGTTCAGGAATTACTAGATTCAGATTTACCTGATGAATATAAGGGTACATTGATTGAAGCTTTAATGGAGCAGAAAATTGATGATCCGTTTGATTTGATAAAATCCGGGTTGAACATTACGTTTATACCAAGTGCTATTTTACCTATGGAGCAAGATCAGTCAATCAATGAGGCTAGCTCATTATTTGAAAGCTGGTTTACAAATGAGGATCCTACTATGATTCAATTTTGTATGTCACTTTTGATGCAGTTAGTTTTATATGAAAGACCATTCGATCAAGAAGACAAAGATCCTTACCAGCTTGCGAAAGGTATTTGTAGACTTGTGTATGATGCAATGCAGAAATCCGATGAATGGCCTGGTTTTGTTAAAAAACAAGGTCTTGAAAGAATTGAGGATATTGAGTTATCCATTGAAAAGCGAGGAGAAAACAATGACTAGTACTTGGACTTTGAAAGAAAATTCTACTGGTGAATTAGAAGTAACAGTAGAAGGTGAAGCTTGGAAAAAAGCACAGAAAAAAGCATTAAACTATGCTAAATCTCACATGAATTTGAAAGGATTCCGTCAAGGACAAATTCCTGATGCTTTAGTTAAAAAACAACTTTCTTCAAAAGCATTATATGATATGGCTAGTGAAGAAGTAGCTAATGAAGCATTATCAGAAGGAATCAAAGAACACAACATCGATTTAGTAGCTCGTCCTACTTTAGATGTTAAAGAAGCTGATGATGAAAAAGCCGTATTAGTATTTACATGTACAGTACTTCCTGAAGTAACTTTAGGTGAATACAAAGGATTAGATATCAAAAAAGCGGATGTAGAAGTTACAGAAGAAGATTTACTTTGAGCCACTTACAGAAGAAGATGTTGAAAACGAAGTTAAACGTGTTCAAGATCGTTATGCTGACTGGGTTGTTCGTGAAGATGACGATGCTGCTCAATTAGGTGATCAAGTAGTTATCGATTTTGTTGGAACAAAAGATGGTGTAGCATTTGAAGGTGGATCTGGAGAAAACTATCCATTAGAACTTGGTTCAGGATCATTCATTCCAGGTTTTGAAGAACAATTAGTTGGAGTTAAGAAAGGTGAAGAAAAAGACGTTGAAGTTACTTTCCCTGAAAACTACCAAGCAGCTGAACTTGCTGGTCAACCTGCAACTTTCCACTGCACAGTTCACGAAGTAAAATATAAAGATCTTCCTGAATTAAATGATGAATTAATCAAAAAATTAAAAATTGAAAATATTGAAACAGTAGATGCTTACAAAGAAAAAGTAAAAACTGATTTAACTGCTCAAAAAGAAAGAGAAGCTGAAGAAAATTTCACAAATGAATTGTTAGGAAAAGTTTGTGACAACGCTAATGTTGAAATCCCTGCAGTAATGATCGATGCTGAAGTTGATCGTATGTACAAAGAATTCGAAGGTCGTATGCAACAATCTGGATTCACTGCTAAACAATTCTTAGAAGCAACTCACCAAACTGAAGAAGCAATCCGTGCTCAAATGAGTCCAGAAGCTGCTGCTCGTGTTAAAACTCAGTTAGTATTAGAAGCTATCGTTAAAGCTGAAAGCATTGAAGCTAGTGATGAAGATGTAGAAAAAGAATTTACTACAATGTCTGAAATGTATAACATGGAAGTAGAAAAAATCAAATCATTGATTTCTCCAGAAAGTATTAAAGCAGATTTAGCAAATCAAAAAGCATTAGACTTCATTAAAACTTCTGTAAAGTAGTATAATGTAAAAGAAAAAAGACGCTTAGCGTCTTTTTCCATATTTAATATAAGGAGGTTTTCGTATGGAATTAAATACCTATCCTTTAGTTTGTACCAGAGGGGTTGTCCTATATCCAAATCAAGAAATTGTGATTGATGTAGGAAGAGATACTTCTGTACATGCTGTTGAAAATGCGCAGGATAATTATGATAAAAAGATTTGTTTATTTTCTCAAAAAGAACTTGAAAAAGAAAATCCTGGAAAAGAAGATATATATCCTGTAGGAACTTTATGCGAAGTTCGTCATATTCGTCGTTTTGATAACTTTTTACGTGTAAAGTTTCGTGGAATTAAGCGTGTTAAGCTAAATAATTGGATCAATGGAAGCCTAAGTGATTTAGCCGAAGTTGAAATTCTTGAAAGCGAAAAGCAGGACGCTGTCGAAGAAGAAGCTTTGATTCGTATGATTGCAGATGAACTTGATCGTATGCAAGGACAAGATCGTTTTGTGACTAAAGAAATTGTTATGGAAATTTCAAAGGGTATGGGCGGTGAATTCTTAAGTGATAAAGCTGTTCAAGGATTGCCTTTAGATATTGAAAGAAAACAACAGTATCTTGAAACATTAGGGGTGAATGATCGTCTAATGATGTTGCTTCAAGATATGGCTAAAGAGAAAAAGATGAGTGAAGTTGAACAACAAATCAACGAAACTGTCAAAGAAAGAATTGATCAAGGACAAAAAGATTACTATCTTCGTGAAAAGATGAATGTCATTCGTGAAGAATTAGGGGATACAGTTGCCCAAGATGAAGATGCGGCTAAGATTCGTAAGCGTTTAGCTGAAAATCCATACCCAGACTACATTAAGAAAAAGGTATCGGATGAAGTGAGTCGTTATGAAATGCTACCTATGGCAAGTGGAGAAACAGGTGTCATTAAATCTTATATTGATTGGTTAATGGATCTTCCTTGGTGGCAAGAAACGAAGGACAATGAAGATTTAAATGAAGCTGAAGCTATTTTAAACGCAGATCACTATGGTCTAGAAAAAGTAAAAGAACGTATTCTAGAGTATTTGGCTGTTAAACAAATGACAAATTCATTGAATGCACCAATTATTTGTTTGGTAGGTCCTCCAGGAGTTGGTAAAACGTCTTTGGTAAAAAGTGTTGCTAGAGCTTTAGATCGTAAATTTGTGAAAATGTCACTTGGTGGTGTTCGCGATGAAGCAGAGATTCGTGGTCACAGAAGAACATATTTAGGAGCTTTACCTGGACGTATCATTCAAGGTATGAAAAAGGCAGGCGTTACGAATCCAGTGTTCTTGATTGATGAAATTGATAAAATGGCAAGTGATTATAAGGGAGATCCATCAAGTGCAATGCTTGAAGTATTGGATCCTGAACAAAATTCAGTATTCTCAGATCACTATATTGAAGAGCCTTATGATTTATCAAAAGTGTTGTTTATCGCGACGGCAAACTATTTAGAAAATATTCCACCTGCATTAAGAGATCGTTTGGAAATTATCGAATTATCAAGCTATACAGATGCAGAAAAGGTTCATATTGCCAAGGATCACTTAGTTCCTAAACAAATAGAATTAAATGGTTTAAAAGCGTCTCAGTTAAAAATTGATGATGATATGTTACTATATTTAATTCGTTACTATACTCGTGAAGCGGGAGTTCGTTCTTTAGAGCGTACAATTGCGACAATTTGCCGTAAAACAGTATTGGCTATCTTAAAAAACAACAAACGTAGCATTAAATTGACTAAAAAATTAGTTCATGAGTGGTTGGGTAATGAAAAAGTTGATTATGGTAAAAAAGAAAAGAAAGATCAAGTTGGAACTGTAACAGGACTTGCCTATACAAGTTTTGGTGGGGATATCCTTCAAATCGAGGCAACTCGCTTTACAGGTAAAGGAAGACTTGTTCTTACTGGACAATTAGGTGATGTCATGAAGGAAAGTGCTAGTATTGCGCTAGACTATGTTCGTACGCATGCAAATGAATTCAAAATTGATCCTAAATTGTTTGAAGAAAATGATGTACATATTCACGTACCAGAAGGTGCGGTTCCTAAAGATGGACCAAGTGCTGGTGTTACAATGACAACGGCATTGGTATCTTGTTTCTCTAATATTCCAGTTAAGGCGAATTTAGCTATGACTGGTGAAGTTACACTTAGAGGAAATGTTCTTCCTATTGGTGGATTGAAAGAAAAATCATTGGCAGCACATCGTTCTGGAATTGATACGATCTTGATTCCAAAAGAAAATGTAAAAGACTTAGATGATATACCTCAAGAAGTAAAAGATGCAGTTACTTTTATTCCTTGTTCAAATGTATCTCAAGTGTTACATAACGCATTGGTAAAATAGTATGATCAGTGAATTTGTGATTAGTGCTGTTGAAAAAGAACAATGGCCAGAATCTGATTTACCAGAAGTTGTAGTGGTTGGACGTAGTAACGTTGGAAAATCAAGCTTTATTAATGCATTGACTAATAAGAAAAAACTTGCCTATGTAGGAAATACACCAGGTAAAACACGTTTAATCAATTTCTTTAAGATTGATGATACTTGGATGTTAGTGGATGTTCCTGGATATGGTTATGCGAAAATGTCTAAACAAATGCTGATCAAGATGGGTAAAATGATGGATACATACTTTAACCAAAGAGAGCAGATTTGTTGTGTTGTACAACTTGTCGATGCAAGACATGGCGCCACGCATGATGATTTAGATATGATCGAAATGATTCAAAGTCTTGGAATTCAAATCGTTATTGTAGCTACAAAAGTTGACAAGATTCCTAAGACAAAACGTGTTCGTGCGTTGAAAGATATTTCTCAACAGCTTCATTTGCCAATGAAAAACATCTTTGGGATTAGTAGTACAGAAAAAACAGGTTTTGAACCTGTCTTAGAAAGAATCAATGAAATAGTAGAACAGGCTAAAAAATAGTCTGTTCTTTTAAATGTCTAAAAGATTTGAGAATGAAATGATTTTGGTGTATGAGTATGTTAAAATGAAGCCCTAAAAAGGAGTGTTGAGCTTATGAAAAAAAACAACACCTCGTATTATGAATTTATTAATGCTTACAATAAGAAATATGTGAAGCATTAAGTGATATATTTGGAAGTGGTGTTACTCGTGTGGATGCCACGGGTGGTTATTCAAAAAGGTCTAAATCCATAGTTTATTTTGGGTCAATCGATATCAAGTTAATCGAATGAAAGAACAAGTTTATGAAATCGATTCGGGTGCTTATATAATCATGAGTGAAGTTGCAGATATCTTTTCAAATAACATCGATAAATAAAAAATGTGGAGGATTAAATTTCCTCCACTTGTTTTGTCCATAGATTTCTTGATGCGTCGCTTGGCATTCTCCAGTCACCTCTAGGTGAAAAACAAATAGATCCAACCTTAACACCATCTGGCATACAGTTTCTTTTAAATTGTTGGGTAAAGAAACGATTATAGAATGTTGTGATGGCCTTTTTAATTGTTTCCTTTTCTACATCTTTAAATGCAACACAAGCTAAATCATAGATTTTCTTAGGCTCATCGTGATGTCTTAACATTTGATATAAGAAGAAATCATGAAGATCATAAGAACCTAATACTTCTTCTGTTTTTTGAGCAATTTTACCATTTTTATCTGGTGGTAAAAGCTCTGGAGATACTGGTGTATCACAAATATCCATCAATACATCATGTAATATTTCATCTTTTAAGGCAACACTTTCAACAATATAACGAACAAGTGTCTTAGGCACACTGGCGTTTACCGCATACATACTCATGTGATCTCCATTATATGTACACCATCCTAAGGCAAGTTCACTTAAGTCTCCAGTACCAACAACAATCGCATTATAGGCATTGCTTAAATCCATCAGAATTTGTGTTCTTTCACGAGCTTGTGAGTTTTCATATGTAATATTATGAACTTCTGGATTATGGTGAATATCTTTAAAATGTTGATTTACACCATCCACAATAGAAATTTCTTCACTAGATACATGAAGCAGGTCCATTAAGATTTGCGCATTAGATTTAGTACGTTTTGTCGTTCCAAAACCAGGCATTGTGATCGCATGAATTCCTTTTGAATCATAATTGTTGATTTTAAAGGCTTCATGACATACAAGCAAAGCTAAAGTAGAATCAAGTCCACCACTAATTCCAATCACAACGTCTTTACAGTGAATCTTAGAAAGACGTGTTGCCAAGCCTTGTGCTTGAATGTGTAATATTTCTAAACAGCGAACAATTCTTTCATCTTGATTGTTTGGGACAAAAGGATAGGCATCGATATAGCGATCAAATTCAATTTCTTCGATTGGTTTTGATGTGAATTCCACGGTTGTATAGTTTACATGGAATAAATCCTGCATACTAGTTTTATAGTGTAAGCGATCATGATTTAAATGGTCTAAATCGATTTGTCCATAAATGATTTTGTCTG
>OHGZ01000520.1_pt1 | contig 27808 bp, 26 predicted proteins | sample 1567851 | NCBI WGS metagenome assembly OHGZ01 (sample SAMEA3879563, study PRJEB24766) | human gut metagenome | biome: human-associated habitat; feature: feces | place: USA | collected 1985/1987 | reverse complement strand
TACCAGGGTATCTAATCCTGTTTGCTCCCCACGCTTTCGCGCCTCAGCGTCAGTTGTCGTCCAGCAGGCCGCCTTCGCCACTGGTGTTCCTCCTAATATCTACGCATTTCACCGCTACACTAGGAATTCCGCCTGCCTCTCCGATACTCAAGGGAAACAGTTTCAAAAGCAGTTCATGGGTTAAGCCCATGGATTTCACTTCTGACTTGCTTCTCCGCCTACACGCCCTTTACACCCAGTAAATCCGGACAACGCTTGCCACCTACGTATTACCGCGGCTGCTGGCACGTAGTTAGCCGTGGCTTTTTCTCCAGGTACCGTCACGTCCTTCGTCCCTGGTAAAAGAAGTTTACAACCCGAAAGCCTTCTTCCTTCACGCGGCGTTGCTGGGTCAGGCTTGCGCCCATTGCCCAATATTCCCCACTGCTGCCTCCCGTAGGAGTCTGGGCCGTATCTCAGTCCCAATGTGGCCGTTCAACCTCTCAGTCCGGCTACTGATCGTCGACTTGGTGGGCCGTTACCTCACCAACTATCTAATCAGACGCGAGGCCATCTTTCAGCAATAAATCTTTGGTATTCCGATCATGCGGTCAGAATACATTATGCGGTATTAGCAGTCGTTTCCAACTGTTGTCCCCCACTGAAAGGCAGGTTCCTCACGCGTTACTCACCCGTCCGCCACTAAGTCATCCGTTCAACTTGACCGAAGTCTTGTATCGCAGAGCTTCGTTCGACTTGCATGTGTTAGGCACGCCGCCAGCGTTCGTCCTGAGCCAGGATCAAACTCTCAATAAAATGGTATCTTAAAGCCGAAGCTCTAAAATCAATTTCATTCTTCGTTCGCTCTTAGCTTAACTCAAGAATTTTCGTTGGCTATTCAAAGAATCTCATTTCTGACATTCACTGAACAACTCTTTTGGTTCTTTTTCAGAACCTTAATTGTCCAAGGTGTTTGTTCATGTTTCTCGTTGTTTAATTTACAAGGTGCACTCCGCAGTTTCGCGGGCTTTTATTGTATCACATCAAGTTTCTTTTGTCAAGAACTTTTTCAAATTCTTTCGAACTTTTTGTGATCCGCTCGTCGCTTCGCGATTTCTCGCTCAGCAGCGAACTCATTTAGTTTAGCACATCTTCATCCGTTTGTCAAGAACTTTTTTCGAATCTCTTCGAGCTTTTTCTTGAACCCCGTCCGATTTGCTGCGCCCCTCAGAACGCTCGGCTATGATACCATCGAAAAACCAGTTTGTCAACCCTTTTTTCATTATTTTTCACTCTTTTTTATATTTACTATTACTTGTGTTAATATCGGCACGACACCCCAAAATATAGCCGCTCCCACAGCCCAGCTCCAGATCGGCAGCCGGTACGCCAGAAAGCTTCCGCCAAATGCCAGCAGGCAGAACACACCTCCGGTGCTTCCCATGCCATTTTTCCGTCTGACAGCTCCCAGCATACGTTCTGCCGCACACACCAGCATCGTCAAAAGCGCAAACAGCCCCAAAAGCTGCGCGACTGACAGCAGCAGCTCGAACCGCTGCATGACCGACAGCACAGACAGGCTTTTCGTCAGCGTGAGAAACGGCAGCGGCTCCTGCCGCGCCAGCTCCGGCGACAGGCAGGCCGCCGTCAGAAATGCCGGGGCTGCCGGAAGAAGCGCAGATGCCGCTGCCGCGCCGAATGAAATGCGCGGTACTTCGTCCTCTGCCGTGACAAACGCCATGCAGACCGGCCCCAGACACAGGCAGAACGCCAGCGCGGCATCCGCTGGAACGCCCTGCGGGCGGCTCCAATCTGCCTGCACGTGCCGCAGGGATGCTGCGGCAATGACCGCATACAGTCCCGCGAGGCACAACGCAAGCACTGCACAGACACGTCCGGCTGCCAGCCGTCCCTTTTGTCCGGCCAGCGCCGCCAGCAAAAGCGGGATCGCGGGCAGGAACGGGCCAAGGTCGTCTTCAAACGCGATCTGACTGGCCGCAGCAGCGCCCGAGGTCGCAAACAGCAGCCACAAAAGCTCCGCCGCTGCCATGATCTGTCCGCCAACAGCTCCGAACGCGCGGGCAAACGCCTGCCGCATACACAGGCCGGATTGCCGCTGCATCGCCTGCTGGCAGGCGGCAAGCGCGCAGGCGAGGATACTCCCGCCCAGCACCCACAGCCAGCCGCAGCCCGGCAGCGCCATCGCCGCCGGAACGCTCAGCGCGCACAGGCTCCACGCGCGCACCTGTCTCGGCGTCAGCTTATCCTGCAAGAATGATCCCTCCGTTTTCCCCCGGCAGCAGAATCGCCGGGTCGAGTGCTTCGCCGCGCAGAAGCGCGGCGTGCGCGTCCGCAAGCGTCACCGCACCGGGGTGCGCCTGCAAAAATTCCACGCAGCCGTCTGCATCCAATGCATCCATCCGCGCCAGATACAGCTTTGCCGCCGGGCGGAACTGCCGCTGCCGCACCGCTGCGGGCAGAAGCGATTGTGTGCTTTGCAGGAGAATAATATGCTCCGCCGTGTCCAGAAAGAGCGTGCCCTCCGCCCCTTCCCGCATGGCGGCAAGCGCGTCCGGGAGCGTCGTGCCGGAGCCGGATACGCCGTTGTCGCTTTCCACGGTGATCCGCCCGTCCTCCTGCGCGATCACGAGCACCTGCGCAGGCAGGAGCTTCGCCGCGTCCGTCCCCGTGCGCGGCAGCATACAAAGGCTGACCACCGACGCGGCCGCCAGCAGCGCGATACTGATTTTATTGAGCATGACCGTCCCCCTGATTTTTCAGATCCTGCGGGTGCAGCGCCGTGTCGCGCCATTTCTGCCGCACCAGAAGCGGGCGCAGCACGGCGCGTCTTGCCCGCGCGTCGGAAAACGGCGCGAGATAGGACACATCCAGACTCGTCAGCCCCGACAGGTGGATCAGCAGCGCAATGCCGCCTGCCGTCAGGGCGAACAGCCCGCCCGCTCCCGCCAGAATCGCCAGTGCGAAGCGCCAGATGCGAACGGCGTCGGACAGATCCCGGCTCGGAAGCGTAAAGCCGCAGATCCCGGCGGAGGCCGTGACGATCAGCGCGGCGGGCGAGACGAGCCGCGCATCGACCGCCGTTGTGCCCACGACGAGGCCGCCGATGATGGAAACCGCCGTGCCGATAGCCTGCGGCAGATGAAGCCCCGCCTCCTGCAAAAGCTCAAACGCGGCAAGCAGGCCCACCACCTCGAAAACCGTATCGAACGGCACCTCGCGCTTGGATTCGATGATCGCCAGCAGCAGCTTTGTCGGGATCATCTCCTGATGGTACGTCGCCATGGCGACATACAGCCCCGGCAGCAGCAGCGCGGCCAGCAGCGCCAGATACCGCAGCACGCGCAGGCAGGACGCCGAGAGATAGTCGACCGCGCGGTCCTCCGTCGATTTCATAAGAACGCCGAGATTGACCGGGGCCAGATACCCCAGCGGCAGCCCGTCGACCAGCAATCCGACCTGTCCGTTCAGAAGGCCCTGGCAGAAGGTGTCCGGGCGCTCGGTGTATTGTAATAACGGAAAGGCTGTCCGGCGGGAACCGGTCACGTATTCCTCGACGCTTGCGGGCGTGAGCATCCCGTCAATGTCGATATTTTCCAGCCGCTTTTCCATGCGCCGGACAAGCTCCGGCGCGGTCAGGTCGGCGAGATAGCAGACCGTGACGGCGGTTTTCGTGCGCAGGCCGACGGTCTTCTGCGAAAAGCGCAGCTGCGCCGTGCGCAGATGGCGGCGCAGGAGGCTGGTGTTGATGCGCATCGTCTCGGTAAACGCGTCCTTCGCGCCCTTGACAGTGTTTTCCGACTCCGGCGCGGAGGGGCCGCGCCGGGCGCTCGTTTTCGTTTCGAAGCAGAGCGCCGTGTCCGTGCCCGGAAAAATGACAGCGCAATAGCCGTGCAGCAGCTTGTCCGCCGTCTGTGCGGGGTCTTGCGTGCGCTCGGCGACGGCGCAGTAGACTCTCGCCCGCTCCGCCTGCGTCAGAACCTCCTGTATGCTCCCCGGCGTGACCGTCTCCATCAGCGGCTTCAGCACCTGCTCGGCGATATCCCCGCCGGAGGTCAGCCCGTCCAGAAACAGCAGTCCCAGCCTCTGCCCGCCGACCGTGATCTGCCGGGCATTGAGATCCGCCGTACCCCCAAAGCACGCCTGCACGTCCTCCATGCCCCAATGCGCCATGGTTTCGCCTCCTGTTTGGATGATTCTTCTGTCATTTTTCCGCAAACGCAGAAAAGTATACCTGTTTTCCGCGTCACAGGTTTGCATATCCCGGCTGTTTGTGGTAGACTATAGCGAAAGCGATTTTTCAATACATATATAATATGTGTCAGGTTATCGCACATCTGCACCTGTAGGGGCGGGCAGAGCCGCCCGCCCCTACATCATGCCTGATAACGAACACACATAAATATTCTTCTGGAGATGTACCGCCATGTATGAATTGATCACCGATCAGACGCTTGCGGAATACGAAGCGTTTGTGCAGAGCCACCCGAAGGGCAATTTTGCGCAGAGCAGTCTCTGGGCCAAACAGAAGCCCATGTGGACATGGGACGCCGTCGCCGTGCGCGGCGAGGACGGGAAAATCAAAGGCTCTCTGGCCCTCATGACCCGCAAGGTTCCCGGCATCGGCCGGACGCTGATGTACGGCTGCCGCGGCCCGGTCTGCGATCTGGACGACCGCGAGACGTTTGCCCAGCTGCTGGAGGGCGCGAAGGCGCTGGCGAAAAAATATAAATCATATGTTATCAAGCTCGACCCGGACGTGCCGTCGAGCAACACGGCATTCGCCGCGCTCATGCAGTCGTTCGGCTTCCGGTGCAAGGAGGGCGGGAAGAATTTTGAGGCCATCCAGCCGCGCTATGTCTTCCGTCTGAACGTCGAGGGCAAAACGGAAGATGAGCTTATGGCGGCCTTCCACCAGAAATGGCGCTATAATATTCGCCTGGCCGAGCGCAAGGGCGTAAGCGTGAAGATCTGCGGCAAGGAAATGGTCCCGGCGTTCGCCGATCTCATGCTGACGACCGGCGTGCGCGACGGCTTTGTCACGCGCAAGCCGGAGTATTTCGCGAATATGCTCGACAATCTCGGCGAGCACGCGCGGCTCTACATGGCCTTCGACCCCGAGGGTGCGCCCATCGCGGGCACGCTTGCCATCCACTACGGCGACAAGGTCTGGTATCTCTATGGCGCGTCCAGCAACGAGCACCGCAATCTGATGCCCAACTATCTGCTGCAGTGGCGCATGATCCAGTGGGCCGTGGAAACCGGCTGCCGGGTCTACGATTTCCGCGGCGTATCCGGAAACGTCTCCGAGGATAACCCGCTCTACGGCCTGTTCCGCTTCAAGCAGGGCTTCGGCGGGGACTTCACCGAGTTCGTCGGCGAAGAGGATCTGGTGCTCTCGCCGGTCATTTACTGGGCCGTGGAGCACGGCACGTCGGTCTTCAAGGATCTTCGCAAGACCGTCTATCTCATCAAGAACCGAGATAAAAAATAACGCAGGAGGCGCAGCATGAAAGCGTATGTCGTCGACTCCGCCGCCGTGCGGAGCAATCTGCAAATTCTAAAGGACCGCGCAGGCAGCGCGGTCCTCTGGGCCGTTTTAAAGGGAGACGGCTATGGCCTGGGCCTTGTCCAGATGGCCGCGATCTGCCGGGAAGCCGGCGTCACGCACTTTGCCGTGACGGAGGTTTCCGAGGTCAGCCGCCTGCGCGCAGGCGGGTTTCAGGATTGTGACATTCTGATGCTCCGCCCGACCGCCGACGCGCAGGAGCTGACGCAGCTTCTGAACCTTGGCGCGATTCTGACCGTTTCGAGCCAGAACGACGCAGCCGTCCTGAACGGCGTGGCGGAAACGCTCGGTGTCCAGGCGCAGGTACACGTCAAGATCGATACCGGCATGGGCCGGTACGGCTTTTTGCCGGACGAGCTGGATCAGCTGCTGCCCATTTTCAAGTATATGCCCGGCCTGCACGTGACCGGCATTTATACGCATCTGCATTCCGCGTTCTGCAATCAGAAAGCGACGATTGCGCAGGCCGAGGCGTTTCAGGGCGTTCTGGACAAGCTGCACGCCGAGGGCTGCGGCACCGGCATGGCGCATATGCTGAACTCCGCCGGGCTTCTGAAATACCCCGAATACGCGATGGACGGCGTGCGCGTAGGCTCGGCCATCCTGGGGCGTGTGTCTGTGCGCGGAAATTGGGGTCTTGCCCGCATCGGCGAGTGTCAGGCAACGGTGGAAGAACTCCGTTGGCTTCCGAAGGGCCACAGCTGCGGCTACGGCGCGGGCTGGACAGCGAAAAAGCCCACTCGCGTGGCCGTTTTTTCCGTGGGCTGGTACCACGGGTTCGGCGTGGAGATGGGAAACGATCTGTTCCGTTTCCGCGACTGCCTGCGCGGCGTTCTGCGGAATCTGAAGCAGATGGTCTTCAAAAAGCATATCTATGTAACGGTAAACGGGAAAAAGTGCCGTGTGCTGGGCCATATCGGGATGCTGCACACGTGCGTGGACGTGACGAAACTCCAATGCGCGGTCGGCGACACAGCGATCTTCGATATCAAGCCGCTGCTGCTCAAGGGCATCGAGGTCGTCTACCGGTGAGGAGGGGCCATGTCTGATAAAATTGCCGCCATTGCCACGGGCCGTGCCCGCACGGGCATCGGCATTCTGCGCCTGTCCGGCGACGGGTGCATTGAAGCCGCAGGGCAGGTCTTCAGGCTGAACTCCGGCAGGCCGCTGACCTCCCTCCCCGACCGGAAGCTTGCGCTCGGCACGCTCTTTGACGCACAGGGACGGGCCATCGACCACTGCATGGCATTCATCTCCCGCGCCCCGCATTCCTACACCGGCGAGGATACCGCCGAAATTCAATGCCACGGCTCCCCCGCCGCACTGACCGCTGGGCTTGAAGCGCTGTTCGCCGCAGGCTTCCGGCAGGCGCGTCCCGGTGAATTCACACGCCGCGCATTTCTAAACGGCCAGATGGACCTGACGCAGGCCGAGGCTGTGATCGATCTCATCGACGCCGAAACTGCCGACGCGGCGGCAAACGCCGCCGGGCAGGTCGCGGGCGCGATCCGAAAAAGGATCGACCCGATCTATGACAGCTGGGTCGACCTGTGCGCGCATTTCCATGCCGTACTCGATTACCCCGACGAGGATATCGACCCCTTCACGCTCTCCGGCTATGAAGCGTCTCTGACAGAAAGCAGCCGGCAGCTTACCGCGCTGCTTGCCTCCTGCCATCGGGGCCGGATGGTGCAGTCCGGCATCAGGGCCGTCATTCTGGGCAGCCCGAACGCCGGAAAATCCAGTCTTCTCAACCGCCTGTCCGGCTTTGACCGCGTCATCGTCACCGACATTCCCGGCACGACGCGTGACACCGTCGAGCAGACCGTCACACTCGGGCGGCATCTTGTCCGGCTTGTCGACACGGCAGGCATCCGCGACACGCAGGATGTGATCGAAAAAATCGGCGTTGACCGCTCGATGGAGGCCGCGAAGGACTGCGATGTAGCGCTGTATGTCCTTGATGATTCCAAGCCTATGACGGAAGAGGATCGCCGCGCGATGGGCGCGACGCTCGAAGCGCCGGAGGCGATCGCGATTCTGAACAAGCAGGATCTGCCCGGCGCGATCGAGCCGTCCGATCTGCCGTTTTCATACATTGTCCCCGTCTCCTGCAAGGACGGCACAGGCTTTGACCTGCTGGAGCAGGTGTTTGACATGCTCTTCCCGGACGATGCGCCGTGCGACGGCTCGCTTCTGACGAACGCGCGGCAGGCCGGCGCCATTCTGCGCGCAAAAAAATCCGTCGATTCCGCCGTGCAGAGCCTGCGTGCGGGTATGACGCCCGACGCGGTGCTGGTCGATCTGGAAGCGGCCATGGATGCGCTCGGCGAGGTCACGGGCCGGACGATGCGCGAGGATATCACGAACCGCATTTTTGAGCGGTTCTGCGTTGGAAAATAAACCACAGAAATCAGGTTTTACTATGATCTATCTCGATAATTCCGCCACGACGCAGCCCTGTCCTGCCTGCGTGCGGGCTATGACAGAGGCGCTCACAGACTGCTGGGGCAATCCGTCGTCCGTCTACGCGCTCGGCATTGACGCCGCCCACCGTCTGCGGCAGGCGCGGCAGGCGGTCGCCGCCGCCCTCGGCGCAGAGCCCGACCGGGTGTTTTTCACCTCCGGCGGCACGGAGGCCGACAACTGGGCCATTCTCTCCGCAGCCGAGCGTCTCGGCAAACGCGGCCGCCACATCGTCACGACCGCCGTGGAGCACCACGCTGTCCTGCACCCCATGCAGAAGCTGGAAGCGAAGGGCTTCGAGGTCACATATTTGCAGCCCGACCACGACGGCAATATTACAGTCGAGGAACTGAAAAAGGCCCTCCGGCCCGATACCATTCTCGTCTCCGTCATGATGGTCAACAACGAGACGGGCGCGGTCATGCCGATTGCCGACATGGTCAAGGCCGTGCGCCGCGCTTCCCCGCTGGCGCTGTTCCATACCGACGCCGTGCAGGGCTTTTTGAAGGTTCCATTCCGCGCCAAAGCGCTCGGCGCGGACATGATCTCCGTCTCCGCGCACAAGATCCATGCCGCCAAGGGCACGGGCGCGCTTTATATCCGTCCCGGCCTGCCCCTCCCCGCTTTCCTGAATGGCGGCGGGCAGGAGAGCAACTACCGCTCCGGCACGGAAAATATGCCCGGCATCTGCGGCTTCGGCGCAGCCTGTGCCGATACGGATGCGAAAGCAGACATCGCGCGCATGGCGCAGCTGCGCGATCTGGCCCGGGAAAAGCTGGCTCAAATTGACGGACTTGTCCTCATCGGCAGTCAGGCCGCACCGCACATCGTCAACCTGTCCCTGCCGTGCCTCCGTTCACAGGGCATTATCAACTGTCTGCAGTCAGACGGCATCTATGTCTCGGCAGGCTCCGCCTGCTCCAAGGGCCACCGCAGCCACGTGCTTGAGGCCATGCACCTGTCCCCCGCTGTCATCGACGGCTCCATTCGCGTCTCGTTCTCCCGCGACAACACGGAAGCCGACGTTGACGCGCTCTGTCAGGCGCTCCTGCACGCAAAGCAGACGCTGAAGGGCTGAAAACGACACGAATCCCCGCTTGCTTCGCTGAAAACCCCAGTGAAGCAAGCGGGGATTTATTCAGTGCTGCTCCTGTAGGGGCCGATGCCGGTCACATCCGTTCGCGACGAAGGAGCGTTACGGATGTGGGTCTGCCGCTCGCCGGTACACATCGGCCCGCGCAGGGTGCAGCAGTTATATGAGAATCTGCAGCAAATTCGTAGCATTTACGCTGCGGTATCTGTATTATTTTTTCAGCTCTTCCGCCTTGATGATCTGCGCCTTGACTGTTCCGTCCTTCATGCGCTTCAGCTGGACGCGGAATCCGGCGGCAAGCGCCCGCTCGATGGCGGCTTTCAGTTTTTCGTCGATCATGCGTTCTCCTTAGAAATCAGCCTTGAAAGCGTTCCCTGCTCGTCATCTTCTACCACTTCCCATTTGCCCGGCTTGGTTTTGCCGTTGAGCGGCGCAGGGGCTGAAGCGGAATAAAGGTAGTCCTCGCCCTCATCATCTATGATGCGGAGCAGATCATATTCGACCCCCACGCATTCATAGATTTTTCCATCCGTCAGCCCGAGAAAACCGCCGCCGAACGTCGGCCCTTTATATCTCACCTTCATTTTCTCTTCACCCCTTTCAGCTTTTCTTCAAAGTGCTTCCCATTTTGCTCAAACCAGTGAACATCATATCGGAAATTGTCTGTTTGTATTATACTGCCCATTTTCCGCCATTGCAATGGCTCTCCACCGTAGTTTTCGGAAAGGAAATTCGCGACTTTCAACTGTTTTCCGGAATCTCCATCGGCTATTTCTCGGATAGAACCAATTTCTTACTCCTTCGGGACAACTATAAGGTGACAGAGTCGTCAGCCCCTACTACGTTGTAACATTTAAAACTTTTCTTTCAGCAAAGCACTGGCGCGGGAGCGCTCAGGCTTCCCTTGGGCTCAAGGGAAGCTGGCCCGAAGGGCCTGAAGGGATTCGAACGCCGCAAATTTCGAAGCACTCTGAAATCTGCCGCAACTCCCCTCCGTCATTTTCTTCGAAAATGCCGCCTCCCCTTACCATGCGGCGCATGGCAAGGGGAGGCTTTTGCAAAGAAACCCGCCCTCCGCTGTTTTGACGGCGAAAGGCGGGTCTTATCGTTTCCTAGTTCTTCAGGCTCTGCATCGGGGCCGGAATCCTCCCGCCGCGGGCGATAAAGTCTGCGGCGGACTCCGGATGCACCGGCATGATAGGCGCTGCGCCGAGCAGGCCGCCGAAGGAGACTTCATCGCCGACCGTCTTGCCCGGAGCCGGGATGAGGCGCACGGCGGTCGTCTTGGAATTGACCATACCGACGGCGGCCTCGTCCGCGATGATGGCGGAGATCGTCTCCGCGCTCGTGTCGCCGGGGACGGCGATCATATCAAGGCCCACCGAGCACACGCACGTCATGGCTTCGAGCTTATCCAGCGTCAGAACGCCGCTTCGCGCGGCGGCGATCATGCCCTCGTCCTCGGACACCGGGATAAACGCGCCGGACAGTCCGCCGACAGAGCTGGACGCCATCAGCCCGCCCTTCTTGACCGCGTCATTGAGAAGCGCCAGTGCCGCCGTCGTTCCATGCGTCCCGCAGGTTTCAAGGCCCATTTCCTCCAGAATGCGCGCCACGCTGTCGCCCACGGCGGGTGTCGGGGCGAGGGACAGGTCGACCACGCCGAACGGCACGCCCAGCCGCCGGGACGCTTCCCGCGCCACCAGCTGGCCCATACGCGTGATGCGGAAGGCCGTTTTCTTGATGCACTCGGCCACCTCGTCAAAGGGCCGGCCCTTGACACTCTGCAGCGCGTGGTACACCACGCCCGGCCCGGATACGCCGACGCTCACGACCGCGTCGGCCTCGCCCACGCCGTGGAACGCACCCGCCATGAACGGGTTATCCTCGACCGCGTTGCAGAACACGACGAGCTTCGCGCAGCCAAGTCCATCGCGTTCCTTTGTCAGCTCGGCCGTCTTTTTGATCGCCTGCCCCATAAGGCGCACAGCGTCCATGTTGATGCCCGCCTTTGTCGAGGCGACGTTGACGCTGGAGCAGACCAGCTCCGTCTCGGCCAGCGCCTGCGGGATGGCGGCGATCAGCCGCCGGTCGCCGGAGGCCATGCCCTTCTGCACGAGCGCGGAAAAGCCGCCGATGAAATCCACGCCGCAGGTCTTTGCGGCGCTGTCCATCGCCTTGGCAAACGGAACAAAATCCTCCGTCTCGCACGCGCTTGCGACCAGCGCGATGGGCGTGACGGAAATGCGCTTGTTGACGATGGGAATGCCAAGCTCCCGTTCGATCTGGCAGCCTGTCGCAACCAGATGCTCGGCCTGCCGGCAGATCTTGTCGTGAACTTTCCGGGCGCAGGCCTCCGGATTCGGGTCGGCGCAGTCCAGAAGCGAAATGCCCATGGTGATGGTGCGGATGTCCAGATGCTGATGGTCGATCATATCGACCGTGGACATGATATCGGAATGGTTCAGCATGATCTGTCCCCTCCGTCAGATGGTGTGCATGGCAGTGAAAATATCCTGCCGCTGGATGCGGATGGACAGGCCCATCTGTTCGCCCTTTTCTGTGACGCGGGCCTGTACCGTGTCAAACTCCGGCGCGCCTGCCGTCCATTCGACGAGCATGATCATGGTAAACGTGCGCTGCATGATGGTCTGGCTGATCTCCACGACGCTGATGTGGAGTTCTGCCAGCAGCGTGCAGACCTCGGCGATGATGCCGACCCGGTCGGGGCCGACGACGGTGATAATGGCTTTCATTCGTGCTTCCTCCCGTGATTCGGATATGGAAAAAGGGGCCATGCGGCCCCCTTTTTATTTTTAGAATTTCGTATGCTCGGCCAGCCAGTTCTTCAGTTCGCTGATGGGAACGCGAACCTGCTCCATAGAGTCGCGTTCGCGGATGGTGACGGCGTTGTCTGCCGGGGTCTTGTCGTCGCCGACGGTCGCAAAATCGACCGTGATGCAGTACGGCGTGCCGATCTCGTCCTCGCGGCGATAGCGCTTGCCGATGGAGCCGGTGTCGTCGTAGTCGAGCATAAAGTCGCCGCACAGATCCTGATAGATCTTTCTTGCAGGCTCGGCCAATTTCTTGCTCAGCGGCAGAATCGCAGCCTTGTACGGGGCCAGCGCCGGATGCAGGTGCAGGACCACGCGCACGTCGTTCTTTGCCTCGTCGATGACCTCCTCGTCATACGCTTCGCACAGGAACGCCAGCGCCACGCGGTCGCAGCCGAGCGACGGCTCGATGACGTAGGGGATATAATGCTCGTTTGCTTCCTGATCGAAATAGGTCAGATCCTTGCCGGATGCCTCCTGATGGCGCTTGAGGTCATAATCGGTGCGGTCGGCAATGCCCCAGAGCTCGCCCCAGTCGGTGAACGGGAACGCATACTCAATATCGGTCGTGGCTCTGGAATAGAAGGCCAGCTCCGCCGGCTCATGGTCGCGCAGGCGCAGGTTCTCCTCGCGGATGCCAAGGCTCTTGAGCCAGTTCACGCAGTAGTCCTTCCAGTATGCGAACCATTCGAGGTCCGTGCCGGGCTTGCAGAAGAATTCGCATTCCATCTGCTCAAACTCGCGGGTACGGAAGGTAAAGTTGCCCGGGGTGATCTCGTTGCGGAACGCCTTGCCGACCTGGCACACGCCGAAGGGCAGCTTGCGGCGGGTGGTTCGCTGGATGTTCGCGAAGTTCACGAAGATGCCCTGCGCCGTCTCCGGCCGCAGATAGCAGGTCGAGGAGGAATCCTCGGTGACGCCGATAGCGGTCTTGAACATCAGATTAAACTTGCGGATGGGGGTAAAGTCGTGCTTGCCGCAGACGGGGCAGACAATATCCTCATGCTCGGCAATGAACTTGTCCATCTCGTCGAAGCTCATCGCGTCGACGTTGACCTCGTGATGCTCTTCGCCGATGAGCTTGTCAGCGCGGTGGCGGGCCTTGCACGCCTTGCAGTCGAGCAGCGGGTCGGAGAAGCTGGACACATGGCCGGTCGTGATCCACGTCTGCGGATTCATGATAATGGCCGCATCGAGACCGACGTTGTACGGGCTTTCCTGCACGAATTTCTTGAGCCACGCCTTTTTGACGTTGTTCTTGAACTCAACGCCGAGAGGGCCGTAGTCCCAGCTGTTGGCCAGGCCGCCGTAAATTTCGGAGCCTGCAAAGACAAAGCCGCGGTTTTTGCAAAGGGCAATGATCTTGTCCATGGACTTTTCGCTGTTTTTCATCATACTTCTCGTCCTCCTGACGTATATGATCAAGTTTATCCTATTATTATAATGAAAAAGCCCGCAAAGTCAACCGCGCGGCAAAAATTTGAAAGACCAGTTTTGTTTTTCCCGAAAATGTGGTATAATGCAGGAAGCAATTCGGAAAGGACATATCCATCTTGAAAGCAATCGGAAGAGTGATCCTATCGGCGATCCTTCTGGTCCTGACGGGCCTGATGATCGCGTTTGCAAAGGCCGCGCCCAGTGTGGTCTTTTCGTTCTACCCCGCTCTCTCCAGAAGCATCCTGTCGGCCATTTCCTTCGTGTCCGGGCTGATACCCATCGCGCTGTGGGAGGTGCTGACCGTTTTGCTGGCGCTGTGGTTTTTCTATACGCTCATCCGCGTGTTCACGGGACGCCGGAGCCTGCTTTGCTGGCTGTCCGGCGTTCTGCTGGGGCTCAGCACGGGCGTGTTCCTGTTCGTTGCCATCTGGGGCCTCGGGCACTTCGGCCCGTCGGTCGATCAGACGCTTGGCCTTGACGTGCGCGAATATTCCAAGCAGGAGCTGATCGCCGCAACGGCCTATTATGCCGCGCAGGCAAACGAATACGCCGAAAAGGTCGAGCGTGACGCAGAAAATCTGACCGTCTATCCGGCGTTTTCCGAGCTTGCAAAGCAGGCCCCCGGCGGCTACGCGGCGCTTGCGCAGCAGTATGATCCGTTCACGGACGGACTCGGGCCAGTAAAGCCGTTGGCTTCGTGGCGGCTGTTCAGCCAGACCGGCACGACGGGCATCTTTATCTGCTTCACGGCGGAGGCCTGCGTCAACCCGGATACGTATACCGCGTGGATCCCCTTTACCATGTGCCACGAGCTTGCCCACCGGCAGGCCGTCACAGCCGAGGACGACGCGAACTTCTGCGCCTATCTGGCCTGCATGGCCTCGGAAAACGACGATTTTCGCTACTCCGGTGCGTTCGGCGCGTATATCTACTGCCACAACGCCCTGTCGAAGATTGACAAGACCGCCGCCAGCCAGATCTGGAGCACCCTGTCAGACGGTGTCCTCGCCGACATCCGCGCGGCAAACGCACACTACGAGCAGTATGAGGGCAAGGTGCAGGACGCAGCGCAGAAGGTCAACGACACCTATCTGAAGGCCTTCTCTGAGGAATCCGGCGTCCAGAGCTACGGCGAAGCCGCCGATCTGCTGATCGCATGGTATCTGAAAAATAATGCTTGACAAACGCAGCGGGATCGAGTATAATAACCCCGCTGATGGACAGTTAGCTCAGCTGGTATGAGCACATGCTTGACGTGCATGGGGTCACAGGTTCGAGTCCTGTACTGTCCACCATATAAAAGCCCTGAAACCGCAAGGCTTAATAGTCGTAAGGAACTATAAGTCTTGCGGTTGGGGCAGAGAACGGTGTGACCGTAAAGGTCACGCCGTTTTTCTGCGTCCAAGGGTAGATTCTGCAATCATGGGTTCTGCCAGCACGGGGATCTCCACATCGTCCACGAAGTTGAAGAAAATCTCAACCTTCTGTCGGCGCTTGCCGCCAGACTTATCCGGTGCGTGAATGATGATCTTCTTGATATACTCGTTGACAATCGTCTGCGTCAGCTCGGTGACATCCACATACTTTTTCGTCAGCGCAATGAAAGCGTCCAGATCGTCGCCCATTGCCTGCCGTTGCTCGACCCATTCTTCTGTCGTTTCAATTTCGAGCTTTAACCGGTCCTGCTCCGCTTCATAATCAGCAGTCATCTTCTTGTACTTTTCCTTGCTGATTTCACCGAGGGCGTAGTCCTCATAGAGCCGGGACATGACCACATCGAGGGTGGCAAGGCGCTTTTTTGCCTGCTCCATGCGCTTCCGATCTTCCCGGATGTCCCGTTCCTGATCGGCGCGGCGGTAATGCAGCCATTCCTCTTGAAAGCCCTCTACATCGCTGCGGATATACGCATTGACCGCCTGAATCCGTTCCAGCACCAGCTCCCGCAGCACATCCTCCCGGATATAATGTGCGCTGCATTCACCCCGTCCGCTCTTGTACTTGGAGCAGCGGTAGTGATCCTGCTTGCCCTCAAAGCCCTTGCAGGTGGCGAAATGGAGCTTGCTGCCGCAGTCCGCGCAATAAACAAGTCCTGCGAACAATCCCTGCCGTTCCGCTTTCACAGGACGGCGTTTGTTTTTGCGCAGCTCCTGCACTCTGTCCCATTGTGCCTGAGAAACAATGGCTTCCTGCGTGTCCGGCACGATGAACATATCCTCCGGATTGTTGGGAATCCTCTTTTTCAGCTTATATGACTTGGAGTAGGTCTTGAAATTGCAGGTGCAGCCGGTGTATTCCTGCCGTTCCAGAATCCCGACGATGGATTGATCGCTCCAGCCATACGGATTCTTGGGCAGTGGCTTTCCCTTACGGCTGGCATACAGCGCCTTGGTCGTGAGAACCTGATCCTTTTCAAGGATCCGTGAAATCTGCTCCGGGCCTTTGCCGTCGATGCAGAGGTCAAAGATGCGCTTGACAAACGGGGCGGCGTCCCCATCCAGAATCCACTTGTCCTTGTCGTTCGGGTCGCAGCGGTAGCCATAGGGCGGTTTGCCCAGATGCTTGCCGCTGGTGCCGCGCTGACGCAGACTAAAATCTAACATCTTTGCAAATACGGCGATCCGGTTTGTTCAGTGCTTACCGGAAGCGAGGCTGCTGAAATCCGTGGTCGTGCCGTTTGAGATGGACGTTCTGGAAAGACCGCTCCCTCTGACGAAAGCGGCAAAAGAATCGAATGGCAATTCCTCACACACGATCTCTCTGCGGCAGACGGAGTGCCGGAAAACAGGTGAAACGATTACCGCCGCTGTCTACGAATATCTGGTGGACAACGACGGCGAGTGGGGTGAGCTTCGGTTTGATTTTGAAAACGGCACAGCGGAGATCATCAGACTGGCAGATTGGGACACAGTAAAGTCCAAAGTTTTCGCAAAAGCCGCGATACGGTTTGCTCAGGGCTTACCGGAAGCGAGATTGCCGAAATTTGTGGTTGTGCCCTTGAGATGATACCGTGTAACAATAAACCCTGTATGCTGTCGCAGACAGATGTCCCTTGAATATGTTTAACATCTGTTTAAATTAAGATGGACTGTTGTGGTATAATGGTCTTAATACGAAGCGGAGGTACTGCCTATGACCATCAAAAAGCGGCTGGCGCGCTCCAATCTGATGATGCTGGTGATTCCTGTGCTGACGGCGGGCGTCCTGCTTATCATCGGTCTTGCGGCGGCGCTGTTTCTTTTGCAAACGGTGTATCTTCCGCAGATGGGACTTTCCCTGCGGGAGCTGCACCAGACCGGCGAACAGATCGAAGCGCTGCTTTCGGGTCTTGAGACTTTCGCCTGCATATACGCGGGTGCGGTAATTGCAGCGTTGCTGCTCTCCATCGCCCTGACCAATCTCTATCTGACGCGCAACATCTTCCGCCACATTTCCCAGCCTCTGAATGCTCTGACGGCGGGCGTTGCCCGTATCCGTGACGGCGATCTGGACGCGCCCATCGCCTATAGCGAGCCGGACGAATTCAAAGCCGCCTGCGACGCGGTGGACGAGATGGCGGCGCGGCTGAAAACCTCGCTGGAGCAGCAGCAGCTCGCGCAGCAGAAAAAGCAGGAGTTGATCGCCGGGATGTCCCACGACCTGAAAAGCCCCCTGACCTCCATCCGCGCCTACACCGAGGCCCTGCTTGACGGCGTTGCAAAGGATGAAGCGGCGCAGCAGCGATATCTGCAAACGATTCATACCAAGGAAACGGAGATCGAAGCTATGGTCAACCGTCTATTTGCTTTTGCCAAAATGGATGTGAGCGAATATCCCGTCCATACCGAGCCGCTTCTCCTGCGTTCGCTCATGCAGGAGCTGACAGACGAATGGGATGCCGAGGGTATGGAGATCCGAACGGAAATTCCGGCGGATTTGCGTGTTTTGGCTGACCGCGAGCTGCTGAACCGTATCACCGCCAACCTGCTCGGCAACAGTCGGAAATACGGCGGGCGTGAGGCCGTTCATGTTCTGATCTCCGCAGCGGCTTCGGGCGGCATGGCCGAAATCACGTTCGCTGACGATGGGCCGGGTGTTCCGCCAGAACAGCTTCCCCGGCTGTTCGACGTCTTTTATCGCGGTGACGCTGCCCGCACCGCGCCGGGCAAGGGTAGCGGACTTGGTCTTGCGGTGGTAAAGAAAGCGATAGAAGAAATGGGCGGAAGCGTCCGTGCAGAAAATGAAGAAACCAGCGGCCTGCGTATCATGTTCACGCTGCCGCTTGCAAAGGAGGACAGCCATGCCGAAAATTCTGATCGTTGAGGATGACGCCGATATCGCTGCCATCGAGCGGGACTATCTGGAACTCAGCGGCTACGAGGTCACCATCTGCTCCGATGGTACGTCAGGGCTGAATGCCGCTCTGACGGAAAATTGCGATCTTCTGCTTCTCGACCTGATGCTGCCGGGAACGGATGGCTTTACCATCTGCCGCGCCGTGCGCGAGAAGAAGGATATCCCCATTCTGATGGTCACGGCGCTGGGCAAGGATGTGGACAAGATCCGGGGGCTGGGTTTCGGCGCGGACGATTACATCGAAAAGCCCTTTTCCCCCAGCGTGCTGGTGGCGCGGGTCAAAGCGCATCTGGCGCAGTATCATCGGCTCAAGCCGCAGACCGCGGCAGCGCCGAAGCTTCTGACGGTCGGCCCGCTGAGCGCCGACCCGGCGCAGCATTGCATCCGCAAAAACGACGCGGAGCTGGCACTCAAAAACAAAGAGTATGAGCTACTGCTGTTTCTCATGCGGCATCCGGGGCAGGTATTCAGCCGTGAGGATCTCTATGAGATGATCTGGGGGCTGGAGTCCATGGGGGACAACATCACCGTGGCGGTGCACATGAACCGTCTGCGGGAAAAAATCGAGGACGATCCCTCACATCCGACGCTTCTGCAAACTGTCTGGGGTGTAGGGTATCGGCTGAATAAGGGGGAGAGATAATTTATGTGGGTCCTGTTTGCATTTGGTTCGGCCATGTTAGCGGGGCTGACCTCCGTTCTGGCCAAGTGCGGCATCAAGAAAACGGACTCGACTGTGGCTACCGCCATCCGCACCATTGTGGTGCTGATTTTCTCCTGGCTGATGGTGTTTGTCGTCGGCTCTCAGGAGACGATCTCGGCCATCGGCGGAAGGACGCTCCTGTTTCTGGTGCTGTCCGGCCTTGCCACCGGCGCAAGCTGGCTGTGCTACTTCAAGGCGCTGCAGCTGGGTGACGTGAACAAGGTGGTGCCCATTGATAAGTCCAGCACGGTGCTGACCATCCTGCTGGCGGCCATTTTTTTGCAGGAGGGGGTCAGTCTGACCAAGGGCATCGGTGTGGTGCTCATCGCCGTCGGCACATTTTTGATGATTGAGAAAAAGCAGAGCGGCGGCGAGACCAAGAGCGCTGCGTGGCTGTGGTATGCGCTGGGCTCGGCGGTGTTTGCCAGCCTGACGGCTATTCTGGGCAAAGTCGGCATCTCCGGCGTGGAGTCCAATCTGGGGACGGCTATCCGCACCGGTGTGGTGCTTCTTATGTCGTGGGTCATGGTGTTTGTCACCGGCAAGCAGGGAGCGCTTAAGGCAATCCCCAAAAACGAGCTGTTTTTCATTTGCCTCTCGGGTCTTGCCACCGGCGGCAGCTGGCTGTGCTACTACAAGGCCCTGCAAGACGGCCCTGCCAGCGTGGTGGTACCTATCGACAAGCTGAGCATTCTGGTAACGGTGCTGTTCTCCTACCTTGTCTTCCGCGAAAAGCTGACGAAGAAGTCCGCGCTGGGTCTTGCCGGCATCGTGGCCGGCACCTTGCTGATGCTGTTTTAAGTTCTGTTTAATAATGGTTTATATCGGGTTTTACAGGTTCCTTTACAATGACATTGTTCATTGTAAGGAACCTGTTTTTTGTATGGAAATGGAGGTATATATCATGCGTGAAAAAATGATGAACAAGGATTATGCCAAGGCATTCAAAACGATTGTGATTATGGCGGTACTGCTGGCGCTGCTCAGCGCCGTTGTCATCCCGCTGAGCCTGTCGCAGCAGATCAGCGATTTATCCTCGCTGCGCCAGACCTCACAGGAGCAGACGGCGCAGCAGGACGGCGAGCACAGCGAGCATCACGCTGACCGCGAGGAGCTGTGGAAAAGCCAAATCACACCGCCCACGGCAGGGACGCTGGCGGCCCTCGGCGGCATCGCGGTCCTCTGGCTGGCGCTTGGAATTTATTACTGGCTGCTGGTCGCCGCGTGGCTTTATAAGAGCGCGGTGAACGAGGGCATGAACAAATCCCTCTGGATGATCTTAGGCTTGTTCACAAATCTGCTGGCAGTGATTGCCTTTCTGATCGTGCGGGATAATCCACGTCGGGTGAAGCCGCAGGCCGCACAATAATGGGAAGTATTGCAATGAAAACTGCTGACCATTTGCTGCTGGGACAATATCTGGTGGAGCGGTGTGGCACTCCGCATCTGCGCTGCCACCGCAGAGCCTTCCTGCTCGGCTGTGTGGAGCCGGATTACAATGTTTTCAGCTATCTTCGGGGGATGCGATATTATGAGAAATTCCGTGGACACAACGCGGAAAATTCCTCTGCGTTCCTTTCGCACTGCTTCACGGACTTCGAAGGACATACACTCCACTCTGCGTGGGACTACTTCCGCCTTGGAACGATGATTCACTATGCTGCCGATGCGTTCACTGCGCCTCACAACAACTTCTGGACAGGAACTTTGTCGGAGCACTGTGCCTATGAAGCGGCGCTGCACCAGAAATTCGAAAGGATGCTGGCAACTGCACATCCGGAACAAATTCCGTATTGGGAATACGCGCTGCTGCACAGATCGTATTGCAGGGAAGCGCACGGCATGGAGACCGATTTTCAGTACATTCTAACCGCCTGCTTGTCTCTGCTGAAAAAATATTCGCTCCAGATAGCGGAGCCGGAAGGAGATTGCTATGAAGATTTTGATCACTACCGACTGGTACAAGCCAGTCATTAACGGGGTCGTCACCTCCGTGACCAATCTGGAGGAGGGGCTGCGCGGGGCGGGGCATGATGTCCGAATCCTGACGCTGTCCAACGATCTGCACTCTTACCGGAAAGAAAATGTGACTTTTATTGGCTCTATCGGCGTCGGCGTGATCTACCCCAATGCGCGTCTTCGGGCAAGGCTGAACGATCCGCTCGTGCAGGAGCTGATCGACTGGAAGCCGGACGTCGTTCACAGCCAATGCGAGTTCTCCACCTTCTCCTTTGCCAAGCGCATCGCTCATGAGAGCGGCTGTCCGCTGATCCACACCTACCACACGGTATACGAGGACTTTACGCACTACTTCTCTCCCAATGTCCGGCTGGGGCATTTTCTGGCGCGAAAGTTTTCGCACTACATCGCAAGTCAGACCGACGCCGTGATCGTCCCAACGGAAAAGATCCGGAATATGCTTCGCTCCTATCAGATCACGCAGCCGATCCGCACCGTTCCTACGGGTCTGAAAATGGGTGCGTTTCTCGCGCCGCTTCCGCCGGAAAAGCGGACCGTCCTGCGCCGTGCGCTGGGGCTGCGGGAGGGCGACCTTGCGCTCACCTATATTGGCCGTTTGGCGCAGGAAAAAAGCATCGGCGAGCTGCTGCGCTTTTTGCCGGACACGCCCCAGAACGTCAGGCTTCTGCTGGTGGGCGACGGGCCGTACCGCGAGAAGCTGGAAGCGCAGGTGCGGGAGCTGGGCATCGCGGGGCGCGTGATCTTCTCCGGTATGGCCGCGCCGGAGCGTGTAGCGGACTATTACAAGGTCGGCGATATTTTCGTCAGCGCATCCCGCAGCGAAACGCAGGGACTGACCTATATCGAGGCAATGGCCTCCGGCCTGCCGCTCCTGTGCCGTAAGGACGATTGTCTCAGCGGTGTGCTTTTGCCGGAGGTCAACGGCTTTGCCTATACCACAGAAGCGGAATTTCTCGCCGGACTGTCTGCGCTTTCCGACGCGCAGACGCGGCGGGACATGGGCGCTGCGGCGCAGAGCGCAGCATACGCTCGGTTCTCCGCCGAAAGCTTTACACGGAAGGTTTTGCAGGTCTATCAGGACTGCCTGCCGCGAAGCAAGGAGGCATCCGCTGCGTGAACCGTTATCAGACTCTTGCCGCCAACACCGCCCTCATCAGCATCGGGACGTTCGGCTCCAAGCTGCTGGTATTCCTGATGGTACGGTTCTATACCGGCTATCTCACCCCTGCGGAATACGGCACCGCCGATCTCATCACGCAGACGGCCAATCTGCTCATTCCGATTGCTTCGCTCGACGTTGCGGAGGGGGTGTTCCGCTTTGCCGCCGACCGGCGCGAGCAGCGGGCAGAGGTCTTCACCATAGGTGTTTACACTATGCTGTTCGCTGCGGCGGCATTGCTTGCAGCACTGCCGCTGCTGCGCGTGCTCATAGGAGAGCGGCAGCTCGGCACGCTGCTCGCCGTGTTCATCATTGCCGCCTGCGCCCACGCGCTGTGCGCACAGTTTATCCGCGCCGAGGGGCACACGGCGCTCTATGCCCTGCAAGGGCTTCTTAACACTGCGCTCTATCTCGCGCTGAACGTGCTGTTCCTCGCGGTGTTCCGCTGGGGTGTGATGGGATATCTGCTCTCTACAGCTGTGGCAGACTGCATGAGCACGCTGTTTCTCGTCTGCAAGGAGAGGCTCTGGCGCAGATTCCGTGTTTCTCCGAACCTGACACTGTGGCGGCAGATTTACTCCTACTGCGTTCCTCTCATTCCGGCGGCAATCTTCTGGTGGGTGATGGGCGTGTCGGACCGGTATATGGTAAAGTGGTTTTTAGGCAGCGATGCCAACGGCATCTACGCCGTGGCATATAAGATCCCCACGATCCTCACCATTCTTGCAACTGTGTTCATGGACGCATGGCAGCTTTCCGCCATTGCAGAGAGCGGTGACCAGAAGACGCATCTGCGCTTTTACGGCCGCGTGTGGGATGCCTTTGCCTCCGCAGTATTGCTGGGAGCGGGCAGCATCATCGCCTTCTCCCCGCTGCTCATCCGGCTGCTGGCGGATGAGCCGTACTACGAGGCGTGGCAGTATATCCCCCTGCTGACGCTCTCCATGGCGGCAGCTGCCTTTTCAAACTTCATGGGAAGCGTGTATGTGGTAACCAAAAAGAGCAGCGTCTCTTTCTGGACGTCGCTCATCGGTGCGCTCATCAATATCGGCCTGAACCTGTGGCTGATCCCGAGGATCGGCATTCAGGGCGCAGCAGCGGCTACGTTTGCAAGCTGCCTTGCGGTCTTTCTCGTTCGCACGGTCAGCACAAGGCGTTTGCTGCCCTTTTCCCTCTCCAGCAGGAAGCTGGTATTGGGCATTTCCGCGCTGCTGGTGCAGACAGCGTTTATTCTACTTCGCTGGCCGGGCTGGATCGCCGCGCAAGCGCTCTCTTTGACCTTTCTATTCCTGCTGGGACTTCCGGCTATTTTGTCCACCGCACAGGTGGTCCTTCACAGAAAGTAGGTATCACAATGATTTTAACGGCATTTCACGGTTTCTGCATGGCGCTGGCCGACAGTGTCCCTGGCGTTTCCGGCGGAACAATTGCCTTTATTCTCGGTTTTTACGATCGATTTTTGGATTCTCTCCATGCATTGTTTGGCAAAGACCGTACCGCACGAAAAGACGCGCTGTGCTATTTGGCAAAGCTCGGCACAGGCTGGAGCATCGGCATGATTGCCTGCGTGTTGGTCCTTTCCGGCCTGATTGAAAAGAACATCTATTTTATGAGTTCTCTTTTTCTGGGACTGACCCTTGCCTCACTGCCATTTATTATCTTGGCAGAGCGTCCGGCACTGAAAAACCTTCGTGCTACTCCCTTTGCGTTGTTGGGAGCGGCAGTCGTGGTAGGGCTTACCCTACTGCGAAGCGGTACCTCTGCGCTGGGAAGCGTCCATTTTTCCTCACTCTTGCCACTTTCGCTTCTTTATATTTTCCTTTCCGGCACGGTAGCGATCACCGCTATGGTGCTGCCTGGAATTTCCGGCTCCTCCATTCTGCTGATTGCGGGCGTCTACTTGCCCACAGTGCAGGCGATCAAGGCGTTTCTTAGTCTGGATTTCTCTGTGGTTCCGGGACTGTGTGCGCTGGGCTTCGGCGTGATTGCAGGTGTGGGACTTTCCGTCCACGGCATCCGCACGGCACTGCGGAAGTACCGCAGTCAGATGGTCTGGCTGATTCTTGGACTGATGCTGGGTTCTACTTACGCCATTGCCAACGGCCCTGCAAGTCTGAGCAGTCCGCTCCCGCCGCTGGATATAACCTCTTTCCATGTTCCTGCCTTTCTGCTGGGCGTCGCCATCCTGCTGGGACTGGAATTTTCAAAGAAGTTTATGCAGCAGAATGAGAAGCCGTCGCCTGCTGCACAGAAGGGAGAAAGCCTGTCATGAGCCTTGATTGGAGCATTTTACACTGGATTCAGAACATGTTGGTCTGTCCGGCGCTGAACTTCCTGATGCCGAAGATCACGCTGCTGGGAAACGGCGGCATGATCTGGCTACTGGCCTCCGGCGTGCTGATCTGCACGAAAAAATATCGGAGACAGGGCATCCTCCTGCTATGCGGTCTGGCTGCCGGCGTATTGGTGGGAAATGTTTTTCTGAAGAATTTTGTCGCCCGCCCGCGCCCCTGCTGGCTGGACAGCAGCGTCCGGCTTCTGATCGCCAATCCCACGGATTATTCATTTCCCTCGGGACACACGCTGTCCTCCGTCATCGGCGCGACGATCTTGACGAAGACCGACCGCCGTTTCGGTTATGCAGCCATCCCGTTGGCAGCGCTGATTGCCTTTTCCCGGCTGTATCTCTATGTTCATTTTCCCAGCGATGTGCTGGCGGCGGCCGTGCTGGGCGTTTTGATCGGCAAAGTGAGCGATAGGGTGGGAATGCATCTCATAAATTGGATGGAACAGGTATGGAAGGAAAGAACGGTGCATTAGACGCACCAGCTTGCATTTTGGGGCGTATTGAGCCTTGATCCCATGTTCAAATATTAGAAAGCTAAAAGAAGAACTGCCTGTCTCCATGAGAAACAGGCAGTTCTTTGCAACATTGAGGTTGCGTTATGCACCCGAACCTGTCAGCCAACAGTAAAAAGTTCAAATTACTACCTTATCACTGTTAAGCCAATGGTTTCAGGGTTTTTCTTTATCCCCAAAGCAATGTTTAGCCTTATTTTTAGCCTTGCGGCACAAAAAACACGGACCAGTGCAGGCACCGGTCCGTTAAAAACAAGATTGTTTTTATGCTGTGTTATCAATATAGCAGAATCGGACGAGAAAATCAATCGCAAGGTTTTATTCTCCCTGCAGATTCTGAATGTACTGCTCCATTCGGTCGGCGCTGGCCTTCTTCATCTGATTTGTCGCATGTGCGTACACGTCCAGGGTAAACGCTGCCGTCGCATGGCCGAGGTTTTCCTGAACCGTCTTGATATCGTCGCCATTTTTGATAGAGGCAACGGCGTAGCTATGACGAAGATCATGGAAGCGCATGGTCTCCATTCCGATTGACTTGACGATCCGTTTGAAGCAGTCATAAACAGTGCGGTGTGACAGAAAGCTGCCTGCCGCATTGGTAAACACCAGATTGTGTACATTATCCCAAGCAGACCCGGCATAGGCAGCCATTTCTTTCTGCTTGTCCTGCTGCGCACGGAACAGGGTAAGCACACTCTGCGGGACGGCCAGGACGCGCCCCTTTCCGTTTTTCGGCGTGGAAAAATAATACTGTCCTCCCTTCTTCTGCTCTTGCCGCGCCTGCTGGCGAACGGAAATCATTCCATTCGTAAAATCAATGCAATCCCAGGTCAGCCCCAGAAGCTCGCCCTCCCGCATGCCGGTAAAGAGGGCAATTTTATAAAGCAGTTCGTGCGGATGGCCGTCGATTGCGCGAAGGAATGCAGCTGCGGCATCATCATCGAAAACCGCCATCTCTTTCCTGACGACCTTCGGAAGGCTGCATGCGTCAGCAGGATTCTGCCGAATATCCCCATTCGCAACCGCCTGCTGAAGTGCTTTGTGCAGAATTCCGTGGATGTTCTTGATTGTCTTCGGCGAGAGCGGCTCTGCATTCTTTTTGCCTGGCCGCAGCAGATCGTTGTAGAACGACTGGATCTGCTGCGTCTTCAGCGCGCACAGCTTGACTGCACCGAGGTTTGGCGTCAGATACAGCGCGATGCTGCGGCGATAAAGATAGGCCGTGGAGGGCTTAATGCCCTCCAGATAATTGTCCGACCAGCTCTGAAGCCACTGCGCAACGGTCATGGCAGACGGCTCAATATATGAACCGCTGTCAATCGCCGCAGTTGCCGCTTTCAGCTTTTGCAGCACTTCTTTTTGCGTTTTCCCGGTGATGGAGTGCTGCTTCTGCTTCCCGGTACCGGGATCAAATCCGGCTGAGTAGCGGGCCTGCCAGTAAGTATATGTTTTACCGTCCCGTGCAACAGAAATTTTCCGCACAGAGCCGTTTCCATTTGCATTTCTTTTCATATCGTAGTCTCCTTCCTTCGCAGGCCGCTGCCCTGCGTTTTATGCGGCGTGCAAAAATTCGTTTATAGCGTCAGACGGAATCAGAATCCTCCGACCGATTTTTACGGCGCGGAGGCGTCCACTGCGCACCAATTCGTATGCACTTCCACGGCCAATCCGGAGAAGTTCTGCGGCTTCTTCGACCGTCAGTGTAAGCTTTGGCAGGACATCTGTATTGACTTTCATGTTGTTTCCTCCTCAAATTTGCGAAGTACCCACTGCCTTGAAAGAACAAAGGGAAGTTTGGCATCCTCTAAAATATGATTCAACGCGACTTCTTTTGAAGCCCCTTTTCTGGATTCCCGAATGATATCGATCCCTATGGACGCAGCATACGCAAAGACCAAATTTTTAAATTCGCCCTTTTCATCATCGGTCAAAGCAATATTCTTGTGGACTGCATAGAATTTTTCTATCTGAAGCACATGGTTTTCTTCTGTGATCTGGGCTGTGTTACCCAGCCACCGTGCAACTTCCTCCCGATATGTCGCTTTGTCCGTGCTCATGCGTTCGTAGAAGTCCTTTCTGCGGCGCAAAACATACTCAGCCTCTTTGCTTTTGAAGACCCCTCCTCCTTTCCGATAGTGTGCGTCGGAAGCATAACGAAACAACGCGTTGCAGTCCGGATCGGATGTATTTGCCATCATATCAAGGATGTCCAAATGATTGCCTGCATCAAATTTCTGGGCCAAGTTCAGCTTCCGGGTAATACTGGCTCTGCGTCCCGCAAGTGTCTTTGAATTCATCTCCAAAACATGAACCTGCAGAGTCTCGTTGGAATCCAGCCGTTTCCTGCCTATACATTGGATGAATGTAGTCTGGTTATCAGCTGCAAGGACAATGTGCCTGAGTTTTTTATCGTGGATATTGACTCCGCAATCCAGAACCGTCGTGCAAAGCATGACCTGCTCGTCAAAGCGCTCCTCCCGACAGAGTCTTTCCCACTCCTCTGACTCTTTGCTGTCCGCATCAAGATAGGCTGCACAAATTTTATACGTCTCACACAGACAATTCTTCAGCAGCATCCCCTTCTGTTTATTCTCGCAGAATATTAACCACTTCGCGTCGGGATTTTCTTCGATTTTCGGGATAACATCCTCATATTCGTGGATAAAATCGACACAGTACGCAGAGTAATCAACCGGAAAATTGTAAAATTCAATATAGCGGTCGCACGTAGGAATGCGTTCATTACGAGCAAAATCCTGAATTGCAGAATACTCGTCCCGCTCCGCAGCAGCTATACACCTCTGGACATCGTAGGGCGTAGCAGTCATGTAAATACGAACCGCATGCGAAAATTTACAAACCAGATTCCGAAGGACGGACCCCGCAAAGAAGTTAAAGAGCGCATCGACCGCAAAGAAATGACACTCATCGCAAACCAGGTATGCACAGTTTCTCATCCATTCTTTTGCATTCGGATCATTCAAAAACCCCTGCACGCTCTGATACGTCATGATTCTCACAGATCCAAAATCGGTATGCCGCTGAAGCCCAATTTCCGACAAACCTTCAAGCGTGGTCTGAAGGCCAAGCTTCTGCGCAATCAAACGCTTCTGCTGCACCGAGTTCGCCAGCCGCGAACTCAGCAGCAGTACATTCTTCCCCCTTTCAATCGCCGCCGGGATAATTTCTTCCTTGATGAATGTGGTCTTTCCCCGACCAGGCTGCGCGCAAATGAACACAGCATTGTAATGAGTCCAAGTCTTGATCCAAGACCCCAAGCAACTAGCGATAGAACCAGTTACCTCATGAAACCAGAAAAAGTTGTCAACGACTCATGAAAAATTTTCACAGCTGTGAATGAAAATAAAGCAAGTGCGTC
>OHGZ01000515.1_pt1 | contig 27930 bp, 8 predicted proteins | sample 1567851 | NCBI WGS metagenome assembly OHGZ01 (sample SAMEA3879563, study PRJEB24766) | human gut metagenome | biome: human-associated habitat; feature: feces | place: USA | collected 1985/1987 | reverse complement strand
AGTAATGATGAACCTATTAAGAAGACCTCTGAAGAGTGGCAATCTATATTTCCATATCCCAAGGTTTTAGACCCTGATGGTTGGGATAGAAAGAACTATGATTACTCTTGGAAAGAAGAGAAAATCACACTTGAAGAGTATGAGGCTAGAAGGAGTCAGAGTACATGTGTGTGTTCTATTATTACAGAAAGAATGTTTGAGAAGGGAGTAGATTAAATCTACTCCTTTTTTCTTTTCTATAAGGATTATTCTTTTCTTATGGAACTTTTGGACTTATTCTATTGTTTATTTAAAAAATATATTCTACTTTTGCAAAGTAATTAACTAATTAATTGAATGTTATATGAGTAAGACTTGTTATACTCCAGTGAAAGGGCTGGATGATGTAATAGCTAGTAAGGTAACAGGATGGAATAAATACTTAGTTGCTAATCTTAGAGGTCTGTATCAGGAAAAAACTGGGGTAGATTTAACAGAATCCTCAATATCTTTAACACCTGAGATAAAGCAGAAGCTATTTAATCCTACTAATATTGATGTAGCAAAGAGAGAACAATATGCTAATACTGTGGCAGATGCTGGTTACATTATAGAAGGTCTAAGTAAACCAATAGAGGAAGAAGATGGCTTAGCTAATAATGTAACAGTTACTTTTACTAATGGTAAAAAGTGGTCTATTGGTACTCAAGGGGGGTCATCTAGTGGAGATTTAGGTATAGAAGGACTTAGCCCTTTTAGGCAGTTTGTGGGAGTGTCATATATGGTAGAGAAGTTCATAGATAGTAATCCAGAGGAACTATCTAATATATCTACGAATGAGACTTCTATGTCTAAGATGGCTAAAGATCTTTATGGTGACAACTATGACCCTACTAAGGATAACTATAAATCTATCATTAATAAGTTTGATGTAGATGAAGCTACCAAGACCCTGATAGACTTTAGAAGAAGCCTTAGTAAGGAAGATGCTAAGAGAATACTTGATGCTGTTAATAATCCTGCTGTGTCTTATACACAGTTAAGGGATGACTTTAGTGCAGAAGAAAGGTTCAATAGAATAAGTATGATTTCTACTATGTTCTCAGACATTGTAGATGCTGTTCAAGAGGAGAATCCTAGTGTAAGTAGAAGAGATATTGTAGCTGGTTTCACTATTGATGGTCAGCAAGTTGGTGGTATAGCTGGTATCTTTAATGAGATATATGATACTCTTCAATCACAATATAGTGATGCTATAGAAGAGAATGATACTGAAACAGCAGCTAAATACCAAAAGGTATTTGATAACTGGGGAGCCTTAATATCCTTTGCAAAAATTAGAATTAGAGATGCAGAAGACCTTAAATTAGGTCAAGACATTAACTTTGCTGATGATTCCAATCCTAACAACTTCAATGAAAATGATATGACTGAGAAGTTTGTTATGGAAGAATCTAAGAGAGAAGGTTGGATGGAACAAGCTGAATTTGAGTCTTCTTTTGGCTCAGTTGGAAAGCAAGTTAGAAAGGTTATTGGTAGAGTTCCAGTATATAAGGATGGTGAAGTTGTACTGGATGATTTAGGTTTCCCTGTAATGCAGGACCCTGTAAGAATGCATCAGGAATTACTTGATGTACTTAGAGGTGTAGGCAGTGAAACTGAAATGATGAATGCTCTTAGAGAGTATAGTAGTACTGCTGGATGGGTAACTCCATTTATGCAAGAGCTGGAAAATCCTCAAATAAGAACTCAATTCTATACTGACTTTAAGAAAAACTTTCAGCCTTATTCTATACAAACTGAAAAGCAGGAAGGTAGAATAAGAACCTATAAGACAGCATTACTTAATAGAATTAAGGGTAATGCTCCTTTTAGTTCATTCTTAACTTCAGTTAAACTTGGTAAGGCAGTTAATCCTAGGAACAGTATCTTTGAAAAGAGTGGTATTGGTACTAGAGTTATGCCAATTAGACTAGAGAGAATTAAGAATAAAATAGTTGATACTCTAGCAGAACCTGAAAGAATAAATGAGAAATCAAAGTTCTGGATGATGTCTAAATTAGAGAGGAAACAATTCTTAATTGATGCTACTGAGTCCCTTGGTATTGATATAGATGGTGAAACTTTAGATAGAATAATGTCTAGAAACAGAGATATTAGGGCATTAAACAAAGAACTGTTAGGTGCAGCTAAGTTTGGTCTCAATCTAACTAAAGAAGAACAAGAAGGTAAAAAGGAGATTAGTTATGAAGAGCTTATCAAAAGAGCTTCTAGTAATGAGAAGAAAGGTGTCCTCAGAGAAAAGATTACTAAAGTACTGGCAATAGTTGCTAAGAGTAGAGAAGGGCTAAAACTTGAAAGTAGAGTTAGATATGGTGATAATACATTCTTTAGTAATGTTATCCCATCATTCATGGGAGATAGATTTGATAAGATAGCTTCTTTTGTGAAAGCTACTGACAAGAAAGGACTTCAGGCTATGCTTGAAACTACCTATCTTAACTCATCTTATTTTCAATATGATGGTAAGATACTTAACAAGTGGTTAGAAGAACTCTATAATAGTGATTTAAGTACTGAAGATAACTTTGCTGCAAACTTTACCTTTAAGAGATTCTTAGGTACAGACAAACTTAAGTTTGAAGACTTCACCAGTAAACAGCATATAGTACAAATGCTCAATGAGTATTTCTCTGAAAAACAAATTAGTCCTAATAGTCAATATGCTTGGTATCCTGTATTCATCTTAGGTGATAGTGGAGTAGCTAAGTTTATTAAAGCTAAAAGGTATGGTGGTCAAGAGATACTTGATGGTATGTACAATGTCTATATTCAAGAGAAGAGAAGAATGGAGTTAGCCAAGGCTACTAATAGAAAGATGCAGGATCAAGGGTTAAAGGCTATTGATAACTTCTCAAAGAATACAGACAAGTTTAGCCTACTTTCCTTCTTAAATGAACCTAAGTATGCTGGAATGATTAAAGAAAGTAACATAGAACAGACTGTTAAGCAAGCTATTAGAGCTTATATGGATGATTCTGTTACTAAGTTCAAGCAACAACTTAATACATTAGGAGTGCTTGAACAGCAAAATAATCAGTATGTTTATTTGAGTCAAGAAGTTAAGGGTAATAGAACTATAGATCAAGTATTATCAGACTATTACTGGAATACAAAGTTTGCTACTATCCAACAGTTACAAATGATGACTATTGACCCTTCTTTCTATAAGGGAACTAAGGACTTACAGAAGAGATATAAAGAAATTCATGCTCCTGGCTCTGCATTAAGTGTAGAAGCTATTGACCCATTTACAGGTGAAAGATATAGCAATGATGGTATTGAAAGAGTAGTTTACTTTGATGATATTGATGTAAATGCAGAGAAGTTTGATCCAGAGTTCATGGCAGCAATTGCTAGTCACTTTGGTAAAAACTCTGATGTTTATAAGATGTATAAGAAGAATACTCTTACAGATGGTCAGGGCTATAGAACACTTGAAAGTTATAAGAAGGTAATGGGTATGGCTGGTAAGTGGGATGAAAGAATGGAAGCAGCTTATAATCAGATACAATCCATTAGGTCCAAGATAGGCAAAGATGAAAATCCTTCAATGGAAGATATTAAGTCTATCTCAGATTTAGCTGTTATATTCCAACCTATTAAACCTTATTTATTCTCTTTTGAGAACTATAGTATCAATGGAGCAGATATGTTAAAGATACCTGTTCAGCATAAGTATGCTGAGGCAATTCTTATACCTGAACTTCTTCCTGCTGGTAGTAAGTTAAGAGATATAGCTTATTGGATGGAAGAGCATGTAAATCCTGAAACTGGTAAGAGTGAGCCTATAGATATGATTGGTTCTACTAAGATTGTTAAGGTAGGTGGATTTGGTTCTACTGATATTAGCAATGTAGACTCAAGAACTATCAATGATGCAATGAATAAAGGTTATGTTCATCAGTTAAGCTATGCTGACTATAGAATCCAGACTAATGTTCCAGAGCATGTTAATAGCTCTCAGTTATTTGGTACTCAGGTAAGAAAGCTTATTATGGCTAAGGTAGGAAAGTTTAAAGACTACAGTAGTTATATAGGTGGAAAGAGAGTTAATCTTGGTGGTAAATATGGTAATGTTAAGTTGAATGGTGGTAATCTTGTAAGATTCTATAACTCTCTTATTACTGCCAATATCATTGATTCTTATCATTTATTTGAGAATGCAGTATCTGATGCTAATAAGATAAGCAACAGGTTAATCCAGACTACAGCTAATAATAGTAGAGAGTCTAAAGATAACATGATGGCTTATGCACTAAATGAAAGAGGTGAATTTACTGTACCTTTATTTGAAGGTGGCTTAGAGCATGATAGTTCAGCTTTATTCTTTAGTCTCTTTAAGAAGATGGTTAACAAACAATCTATTAAAGGTGGTAGTGCTGTTCAAGTATCAGCTATGGGTATTACTGGTTATGAGGAAGATGGTGGTTTGAGATATGTAACAGACCCTAATAATCCTAATAATATATTGTATGCTGAATGTGAGATTCCTTGGGATTTAACTTATACTGATAATACTGGTAAAGAACACTCATTAGACTTTGGAACCTACTGTAATGAAGATGGTACTCTAAAGATTGATGAGAATGGTAATACCATATTAGAGAAAACTTATCCTAATGTACTTAGTTTACTTGCATATAGAATTCCAACTGAAAGAGATTACTCAATGATTAATCTGAGAGTAAAAAGATTTAGTCATAAGACTGCTGGAGGTACTATCAAAGTACCACCTCAGGGAACTACTATTGCAGGTTTTGACTTTGATATTGATAAGTTGTATTTCATGAGAAATGAGTATCAACAAAGACAACTTACATCAGAGGAAATAAAGAATATATGGTCAGAGTTCTATGATACATATCCTAATTTGAAGGCAGTTCTTCAAGAAGCAAGAGAAGAAGATACTGAATCATTAGACAGACTATATAAGTATTGGGAGAAAGCTGGATTACCTTATTCATATCAAGCAGCTTTCAATCAGTTTGTAGCTGATAGAGGTTATATAAAGTTTGAAGAATATGACTTTAGTAAGAGTCCATTAGAGAATAGTAAGGCTAGTAGAAACAACATGCTTATTCATTTGATACAACAGAGATTAAGTGATGTTGAGACTTTTGGAGATAGATATACCCCAGGTGGATTTGCTAATGCTTCTAAGGCAGCTAGAGTTATGAGAGAGTTAATGTTTGGTAAGGCAGAAGTTAATCATCAAGATAAGACTGTTAACCTTTCAAGTATTAATAAAGCTATTGATGAAGGAAGTCTAACTGATCCAGAGCCTAATTATGATCCTAGTGACCCTATGACTATTGTTATTTATAACCAGCAGAATAATGTTGCAGGTAAATTGATTGGTATCTTTGCAAATCAAAATACTAATCATGCATTTGCTTCATTGATGGAACAGTTTTCTTTAAAGAAGCCTATTACATTTGCAGGTAAAAGTTATTCTGATTTACTTCATAATGATAAAATAGATACTAGTTTGAATGTTGCTGAGTTTCTAGCTGCATCAGTAGATGCTGTGAAGGACCCAGTACTTAACTATTTGAACTTGAATACTATTACTGCTGATGCTGGTGCTATGTTAGCAAGACTTGGTTTTACTACTGAGGATATAGGTTTATTATTCAATCAACCTATTATTAAGGATATATGTGAATACAGCTTTAATAATGGTATGTCTGATATTAACTCTGTGATAGACAATGTATTAGACAATTATGAGGTTGATGGTGAGTTAAAGAAGGCTATACCTGATGAAGACCTTTCAAGAGAAAAGTTAGCATATAATATAGTTCAGGCTGCAAACACTAGTAAGGAAGAACTAATGAAGAGTGATGAATTTGTTGAGAAACAAATTATTGTTGCTGATTTATTTAGAGAAATCCTTGAAGCTAGTAATGATGTATCTCAGTTTGTAAGAAACACTAAGTTTACTGCATCTAATGCTGTAGGTTCTACATTTGGAGATGCTTATGCACAACAGATGAAAGTAGCTGCTTATGTTAAGTCATTTACAAAAGCTGATGCTCTCAAGGTTGAGATGAAAGTAGCTCAAGATATTAATGCTCCTATGAATAATGAAGTAGGAACATTATCTATGAATGACCAAGAGTACATGGAATCTTTACTTGAGAATCCTTTTGCTTATGAACAGGCTATGTATGATATGAATAGAAAGGCTGAGAAAGTAATCAATAAATTCTATCCTTATAATACTAAAGCCTATAAAGAAGCTAGAGAAGGAATAGCTGCATTTACTAGAAGTGGTTTGCTTGATGCAGAGACTATTAATAGTATTCACAGTGACTTAATGGTATTTATGTTAAGTCAGCAAGAGAATAGTTTATTTAATGGTAATATGCCTATTAATGCAGCAGGTGAAGAAGTTACAGCTAGAGAATACTTCACAGAGATATTCCCTGAAGGTTTATTCAATATTCTTGAAGCTAATCCTACAATGAAGTCTATGCCTATATTCCAGTATATGCAGTTTGTTACTGATGAAAAGACTGGTAAAGTAAGCATGAATATTCAGGATATAGGTGGTTTAGCACCTTATCAAAAGGATGAAATTAAAGAGAGTTGGGGAGACTTATTAAGGAATGAGCAGACTGCTGAATTGGCACAATCTCTGTTCTTGTATAACTATTACAAGCTTGGCTTTACTTATAGTCCTATGGCATTTATGAACTTAGCTCCTACAGAAGTTAAGTTAGCTGTGCAAGTGGGATATGATTATAATGGCAATCCTAAATCTTATGTTGACTTTTTAAATGATGTACAAAAGAGTAGGATTGGTGTTAATAATCAAGAGTTTGCTAAACAGTATTTACTTAATCATTTAGATAATAACAGACTAGTATTTCATCCTAAAGGAAGAAATGGTAGACTTATAAGTAGCCTAGCTTTTAGTGATGGAGTAGCTGTAAGCAGCTTTACTCTTGATGTAAAGAAGTTAGGTAAAGAAGGTAATCCATTCTTATTACCTAGTGAAGAGAAAGGAGTATCTTACTTTAGACCTGTTATTGTTATAGATGATATAGTATATATGTGTGATAGTAATGATGTAGTATTTAATGCCAGTACTACTGGAAGTATTAACTATTATAAGGTTGATGCTTTAGGTGAATCTGGAAAGTCTCTGCAATATTCTTCTAACTCAATGACAGTAAGTACAATAGCTGATACTGAAGTTCAAGAGGATGGTAATACATCAGTTGAACCTGAAGTAGTTAATACTGTAGATACTAGTATGAGTACAGAAGAATTAGTTAGACAGGCTACTGATTTAGCATTAAAAGCTGATAATACCTTAGATAAGGCATTAGTGATTGAGATGCTAAATAAAGCTAGTGTAGAAGATTTAATTGATACTATTGAGTCATTGAAAGCTCAAGCTAATAATGTAACTGACCAAGAAGGTAATAAGATTTGTTAATATGGATAAGTGTAGTATAATTCCAAGAGTAAAGAATAGTAAAGGTGAATTTGTAGAGAGTGACTTATTTAAGTCACTCCTACATTACACTAATGACAGAGAGATATCTAAGCAATATTATGCTGTAGGTACTAGTCCTGAATTCTTAAGTAGAGTAGCTAATGAAGCTAAGTTTGATAGTAATGGCGAGATAACCTTTCAATCTCTTAGGCAGCTAACTAAGCTGAATCTAAGTGATGAGAAGGTTAAACAAACCTTGAATAAAGACATTGGTGCTGGTGTATATGATTACAGTGAAGCTGTACCTAAACTACAGTCCTTTAATAGAAGTAGCCCATACAATGATAAGTACATGGCTACTATTATTAATAAGGATAATGGTAAGGTTGAATTAACTGTAGTCAATAAGAACAACACTAATGTAGCTCAGTTAAATGATAACATAGCTAACAGAAGTCTGCAAGAGAGAATTAAGTTCTACCTAAATAGAGCTGGTGTTGATTATAGTTTCCTTGATGACAGTGAGAGAATTAATGGTAGATACAGTACTGTCAATGCTACTAAAACTGCTGATAGTCTCTATCAATTAATTAAGGTAGCTAATAATGAACAAATAGATAGTAGTTTATCTGAAGAAGCTGGCCACTTTGCTGTAGGTGCATTAGGTAATTCTCCACTAGTTCAAAGACTTGAGAGATTGTTAACTCCTGATGTACAGAGGGTTATAATGGGTGATGAATATAACACTATTGCTTATAGAGATAATCCTGCAAGAGAAGTTGCTGGCCATCTAGTAGGTAAGGCTATTAATGGTGAAATAGATAAGAGAGCTTCATGGCAGAACATAGTTAATAGGATAGTAGGTCAGATTAAAAGAGTCTTTAATAACATCACAGGCAATGAAATAGCTAATGCTAAATTAGAGGCAGTAAGAACTGCTGATGCTATTGCACAAGGCTTTATGTCACCTGGTTTCCAGGGCACTGTTGAAAATGCACTTGAAACTCAAGAGACACTGTATAGTGCTAGAGACTCTGTTAATGTTGCTACCTTCAAGTCTGTTTTAAACATACTGAGAAGTCAAACATCACAAATGAGGACTATTGATAAGTCCCTTTATAATAAGTATAACCAACTAGCAGGTCAAGTTGAAGCTGGTAGAACTAGTAGTCAACCATCACTATTTGCAGACTTAATTGCTGTAGATGGTATTACAGAAGCTATGGATTTAATGGTTGATACTGTACCTGAGATGATTGCTAAGTTAGCTAAGGTAGACTTTAATGTAACTAGTATTACACCAGAGAATGCAGCTTTATTAAGAGAAGTAGGAACCTTTGTTGCTAATGCACAAGCTATTCTTAAAATAGTAAAGGATGCTACTACTACAGAAGACTCAAGACTTAGATTACAGAATGTCAATGAAAGTACAATAAATCAGCTTAAGGCTCTTAGAAGAAATCTTAATGAGGCTATTAATGGTGATAATAGATTACTTAATACTCTCGAAGTTAAACAGAGGGAGTTCTATCTTAAGTTCCTTGAAGATGCTATGGGTTCTACCTATGTAAATAGAGCAGCTAGAGTAATATTTGATTGGAAGAAAGGTCAAAGAGGTCTTAGATGGGTTAGTGCTGAAAAAATTCCTATTGAAGATTTACTTAGATACATGGAGAAGGATATTAGTATTCATGAATCTATTCTAGCTTCAATGTCAAATAACTCTGATGTTATTGGTCAATTAGCTGATAGGACTGTGAAGTTAGCTAACAAGTATGCTGATGATATGACTATTCAAACTCAAGATAGACTAAAGATACTTGAAGGTGATTTACATAGTATAGGAGAGAAGAATACAGATGCTTTCTGTGAGATAAGTCCTAGAACTGGTAAACTAACTGGTAACATAGTATCACCTTATGTTTGGGGAGACTATGAAGATGATTGGTTACAGTTTAAGAAAGAATGCAGAGATGACTTCTATGCAAACAATCCTAACCTTGAAGGTAAATCAGACTTTGAGAAGAGTCTATTATGGGATCAATACTTTAAACCATTAGTTAAGTCTTGGCATAAGCAACACTCTCAATGGAATCAAGTTGAACAAAGATGGTATCCTAATGATACTTATTTAAGTGAACAGTATGAGAAAACTATTAAGGGTACTCCAAGAGCTGGATGGTTAAGCAAATACATGAATCTTAAAGCTGAATTAGATGGATTTCTACCTGATGGTAGTACTAATATCTACAGAATGCCACAGTTTAAAGGTACTACTATGAATAAAATCAGAAATAGAAGAATGACTGAAGGCACTGGAAAGGCTATTAGTTATACTCTAAGAAGAAACATGGCAGATACCTTTGTTGAAGATAGTGAAGACAGAGACTTTGGTAGTGATCAAACCTATAATACAATAGAGGAAGATATGTTCTCTAATCAACTTGAATTTGAGAAAGAGAAGCTAAACAGAGTTCCTATCTATGGTATTAATAAGTTAAGAGACAGTGCAGAGTTAAGTACTGATTTATTTCAATCTACTTTAGCTTATGCTGGGATGGCACATACTTATGCAGGTATATCTAGTATTGCAGGCACTCTTGAGATTGGTAAAGATGTCTTGAAGAGAAGAGCTGTAGGAGGTATAAGGGCAGAGTCTGAAAGAGATGAAACTTCCAGAGCATTTAAAAGATACCAGAAGTTCCTAGATAAACAGGTGTATGGTATTAATACTACTAAAATTAAGATAGGAAAGAAAGTAGTACTTAATAAGGTAGTAGGATTCTTCACTGGATTAGCATCAAAGTTCTTCTTAGGTGGTAATGTATTAGGTGGAGCTGTTAACTTAGGTACTGGTTCTCTTGAAATATTCAAAGAGGCTTTATCAGGAGAATTCTTTAGTGTTAAAGACTGGGAAAGAGCTAATATAACTTACTGGAAGAACTTACCATCTAACTGGTTACATGCTGGTGATGATGTTAAAGAAGATAAGGTAAGTTTGTTTATTAGACAGATGAATGCTCTTAATGAAAATAAGAAGAAAGAGAGAGATTACTATACTAATAAATCTAAGTGGGTTAAGTTAAATCCAGTAGGAGAGAACCTATTCTTACCATACAAGTGTGGTGAACACTATATGCAGACTATGGCATTTCTTGCTACAGCTAATGGTACTAAACTCATTGATGAAAATGGAAATCCTATTAGTCTATATAATGCTTATCAAGTAGTTAACATAGATGATAGTAAGCCTAATTTAGGTAAGACTCTTCAAATGAAACAAGGTGTCAGAGTACTAGATAAAGATACTGGGGAATTAAAACCTTGGAGTATTGAAGATGAATCTAAGTTTATGGATAGAGCCAGAGAAATCAATAACAGAATGCATGGTATCTATAACAATTCAGATAAAGTGGCTATACAACAGAATGTTTTTGGTAATGCTTTATTAGCTATGAGGGGTTATGCATTAGGTATGATACAAAGAAGGTTTGGTGTTAATGCTTATAGTGTTGCATTAGGTACTGAAACTGAAGGTTCTATGAGAACATTAGCTAAGGTAATTGCATCTACATTCACAGACAAAGGAGGCTTTGCTTTAACAGCTAGAGCTATCTTTACTCCAGTATCAAAGACTACTCAACAAATGATGCTTAATGCTGGTTTCTCAGCTAATCAGTATTATAATATGAGAAGAAATTGGGCTGATATGGCTGTCATTGTAGCATTGACTTTACTTAAGATGTTAAGTGCTAAGCCTGATGATGACGATGATGAAGAACCTGACCAAGCTATGGGTTTCTTATATTATGCAGCTAGTAGATTATATAGTGAACAAGCAGCCTTTAATACTCCTTGGGGATTTGTTAAAGAGGCTCCAGTAGTAACTAATATATATCCTGTTGGATCTAGTTTAGCAACTGATCTAATTAATATAGTAACACTATTTGCTACTCAAGAAGAGTATAAATCAAGTGGTAGTACTTATGAGAAAGGTGACTTGAAATGGGCACATAAAGTTGAAAGAATGCTTCCTTATTGGAGAAGCTACTTAATGATGCAGAATCCATATCAAGCAGCACAGAGTTATCAGTATGGTAGGGCTAATCTTACCAAATAACAATGTTCATATATGCAAAAAAAAGGCTAGAGGTTAATCCCCCCTAGCCTTTCTTTTTTTTTATACTAGCTATACTTAACTTAGACACTCTTTCTGATGTTGTTTCTCATCTTCAGTCATGCTATTCCAAGACTCTTTAGTATATCCCATTGTTATTGCAGCTTGTCTAACTTCATCACTAATTGATTCCCAGTTATTAGCTGAAGGAGTAACTATAGGTCCTTTCTTAGCTGGTTTAGCAAATCTGTTTTTAACTTTACCCATCTTTAAACCTAAGTTCTTATTAACTGTAGTCTCAGCATCAGGTATTTCTACCTTTTTAACTTCAACCTCAGCTGGTAACATATTAGTAATCATTTGTTTCTCACTATCAGTAAGTTTATCATATTGAATATTTACATCAGTAAATGGTACTGCACCTATTTCTTCAAGAGTAGGTTTAGAATCCATATACTCTTCACCATTAGCAAGTAATTGATTACCTTCACTTATTTCATATGCAGTTTTACCATTACCAAATCCTAAAGGAGTAGGATAACTAACATTAATAGGTATAATGTTAAGAGAAGCTACTTTAATACCATACTTATCTTCAATGAACTTCTGATACATTGAAACTTGTTTAGCATATTTCTTTCTTTTCTCATCACTAATACCACTTCTATTAGTCTTCATATCAAAGATATGGAAGTTACCTTGACTATCATAAGCAAGCAAATCAAGAGTTCCAGCAACAGGTATATCATGTGTTTGACCTTGTGTGTCAGTCACTTTGACAGTACCAGTAACAGTTACATCTCTAGGAATTATTGTAAGACCTTGAGCATCAATATAGTTCTTAAGACCCATTAATTGATTAGCAAATTTCATCCATTGACTTTGAGATGCATTAGGATAATCAAAATGATAATCATTCAGTAATTTACCATCTTCATCAAAGAACTCACCTGCAAAGAAGTCCCTTACAAACTCATCTACTGATGTTCCTATATTAGTTGAAGGTATAATCCAAGGACTAGCAGGGTCAAATCTTTCACCAGCATGTTCATCAGCCTGAATAATAGAAGTAACTCTAGCATATCTAACTCCATTGCTATCTACATAACCTGAGTTATCATCAGCTAATCTTATCTCCTTACTATCTTCAACTATTCTATTAGCTATCTGTTTAGCTTTATCTATAGCAGGATTAGATACTGGTTTAACCTCACCTTTTAATGTAGCACCAGTTTCACTGTCAACAATAGCATCACCTACTTTAACTTGGTCTGTAGCTACAATAACAGGAGTATTAATAGGTTTGCCTTGTGTAGCATTAACTTGATTAGCAACTACTTGTGTAGGTACTGGAGTTCTACTACCATCCTGTTTAAATGGACTATTAATATCAATACCTCTAATAGTATATTTGAATGAGGTTCTACTAGATTCCAGTATGTTATCATCAAATATATCACTAGCATTGCCTAATCTAGCCTTTCTAGCATCATCAGATTCACCTTCTTTAGCATTGAAGTCATTGTAATTAACCTGCCATTTAACAAATGGTTGACTGCCATCTTGTCTAAAGTTACCATTATCAAGTATTAAACTCTTAATAGCATTAGCCTTAGTTTCATCAGTCATTGTACCATTAGTTACTCTAGCCATAGGTATAGTATTAACACCATTAGTTAAAACTAATTGATACATTCTATTACCTTCAAGCTTATCTTCTGTAGGTATGAATGTGTACTCATAACCTTTAGGAACTGTCAGATAGTTACTTAACTTCTTAGTTAAACTTTCACCTAATGAACTTAATTTAGTAGCACCTTCACCTATTGCAATTAATGTGTTACCATCTCTCTTAAATCTAATATCATCACTGAAAGGCTTCTTCTTAAAGAACTCTTCAAGTGTCTTGCTATATCTATGGAGCCTACTATTAGCTTTTAGTATCTCCTCAGGAGTTCCTTCAGTTAATACTTGAGCTATAGGTTGACCTGATCTAGATAAGGAGTTTTGAGGAGTGGTTACATATAACTCAAACTCAGATTCTCCACCTTTCATATTAGGAGTAAAGTAAGCTAAGTGTATTCTTTCACCCTTAGCATCCTGTGCTACTCTTCTAATATTAGGTAAGATTTTATCCTTAGCTTTTCTATAAATAGCTTGTCTATCTTGTATAGAAAGCTTCTCATCATTCATCTTATCTCTATCAGAGGCATCCATATCATTACTCATGATAGTATGTATCAGAGTATTAGGAGTACCTGCCTTAGTATGCTGAGGTGGATTAGCTCTTACATAGCCATTAGTAGTGACAACCTTACCATCTTTATCCTTAATCAACTTACCATCTTGTTGGGTTAAAGCTGACATTCTAAGTGGCTCTACTCTAGCAGCACCTTGTGAATTAGCACTAGTTCTAGGCATAAAACCAATAGGTTGATACTTCTTATCATCAATTATAACAGGACCATTGTTATCTTCAACAACTGCCATTATTGGTAAATGATCATTCTCATTATAAGCTTCACCCATCTCTTGCTTAACACCTGCAATAATAGCAGGGTCTGCAATAAACATGATAGGAGTCTTAGAAGTTATATTACCCTTTCTTAAATAGTCATTCATTCTAAAGTTCTTAGAAGCCTGACCTACTACAGAGTTAGGATAGTTATCTACACTAGCTGTAGTTATAAGACCATTATTTCTCCTTTCTTCATCAACTGTATTAGGAGTTGTAGCTCTTTCTTCTTTAGAGTCTGGTTTAACTTCTTTCTTAACTTTTATCTTTGAAGCTACTTGTTTTAATAATGAAGAAGCTCTATCAGGATTATCACCACCTTGTTGAGATTGTACTTGTAACTGATTAGCCTTAGCCATTATAGCCTCACTAAGATTATCAGGAGTTTCATATTCACTATCTCCTAATTCATCAAGTATTTGAGTGGCCTGCTCTTTAACATCATTATAAATATCAGATGCATTGTTAATGATGTCTAAACCAATGTCAGCAGCTTTGGCTACCTCTTCATTACTATTAGTTTTAAACTTATCAGTAAGACTTTCTACCTCAGGTTCTATAGTTCTAGTCAGTGAAGGAGTTCTTTCTATCTCACCAAATATACCTACTGACTTAGTAGGTTCAGCAGGAGTATCTTCTTCAAGATTTCTAGATGCACCCATCTCTGGATTAGCTGCTAATTGAGCAAATACTCCAACAGGTTTAGGAGGTTTTGAATCCTCTGTAGTTGTAGGAGCTACTTCCACAGGCTTATTAATAGTCTCTACTTCAGTAATATTCTTATTATATTCCTCAAGTATGCTATTTAAAGTCTGTGCAATCTCTTCTACACTAGATGGAGCCATTTGTTCACCTTCAGACAATCTACCATTAACCTCACCTATATAATTAAGCAATTCAGAATTACCAGATTCATCAGTTTCAGCTAATACATCAATAGATGCATTAGTAGGACTAATACCTCTGTCTGTTAAGAATTGCATTGAAGTCATGATTACATTCTTATCATTCTCACTTAATGAATTAAACTTTTCATTACTATCAAGTTGGTCAAATATACCTTCTAATGCCTTATTATCTGATATATATCTGTTATAATTATCATTATCCTTGAGTATATTTCTAATAACACTTCTCTCTCTTACATCAGATTCTCTATAAGCTTTATCTAAGTTCTTAACAAAGGTAGAGTAATCACTTACACCATTAAGATATTCATATTTCTTTCTAGTGTTATCATTAGCTACTTGTTGTTTAATTCTATTAGTAAAAGCATTGAAGCTTGAAGGATCACTAAGTATGCTATTATATTGAGCTAAGTAAGCCTGTTGAGCTAGGTTAATCCTACCAGCATCTTCAATCTTATCAATGAAATCACTATATTGTAAAGTACCTTCTCTTATTACATTATCTATAATAGCTCTTTGTTCCTCACTATACTTAGACTTATTCTCAGGATTAAGTATAGTAGCTCTGTCCACTGGATTGAGAGACATAATATCTGCCTCACTAAGAACAGTTCCTTCTATACTATTATCTCTTTCTCTGCCTAGTTTCTTGAGTTGTTTATCTATAGTCTTAAGTGCTACTCTCTTAGCTCTAAGTGCAGGCTCTTCATTAACTTCAAGGTTCTTTCTTTTAGTGATATTCTCTATATCCTTCTTAAGTTCATCCTTCTTCTTAGTTAACTCATCATAAGCATTGTTTATCTTATCCTGAGTACCATAACTAATAAGAGCATCTCTCTGTGCTTCACTAAGATTACTTGAAGTGGTAGGGTTAATGGGGACTTTAGATAATTCATCCTCTAACTGTGTAGCTCTTTCTCTCCAAGAATCTACACTCATCTTACCATAAATTAGTGCTTGCTTAGTATCTTCATCAGCAGCATTACCTAACATCTTATCAATATTCTCAGACTCTTCAGCTATTCTACTCATAGTATTAAGTAGCTTATTAGAGTTCTTCTTTATAGTCTCAAGTATCTGTGAATCATCCTGTTGAATATCTCTGTTGTTAGGTGCATTCTTAAATTGCTGTACTAATGATTGGGCTAATTCAGAACCATCTTCAGCATTAGCTGCATTAGTTAAGTCAGTCATAAATGAGTTATAATAGTCAGTACCTCTGACCTTTTCAAGCATCATAACATCATTAATAGTCTTACCTAACTCACTGTTTCTATATTCAAACTCATCATTTTTACCTGATGCTTCATCCATAGCCTTAGCCCAGTTAAATGTACCAACCAGACCATCATACTTACCTTTATTAGCAGGGTCTTGTATCCAATCAGTCATTACTTGAGCAGCAGTAGCTCTTTCTTCACCAAGACTTCTTTGTTCTTGAATAGCTTCATAGATAGGATTTCTATATACAATAGGAGACCTTCTTAAAGTATAATCAAGTTTAGATTCATCCTCCATTCTAACAGCAGGGCCTCTTCTATTATTAATAGTAGGAGTACCCATACCTGAGGCTAATGCACCATAAATACCTGATAAGATAGTCTCTTTATCAGTCATAGCATCACCAGCTGCTCTACTAGCAGCAAACAAGTCATTAGCAAGAGATTCATCTACTGCATTCTTGCCATCACCTTTGTATTTATTAGCAATGAAGTTCTGTAAGTTATATTCTGCCCCACCTCTTGCAAATGCATCAGATACACTTTGAAGATACTCTTCAGTAAATTCACCAGCAGGTTCCTGTAATACATTAAGTACCTTACTAACCTTACCATAATTAGGAATAACTCTACCTGCCTCTACTCTAAAGTCTTGTGGTGTAAATAACCTACCTAATCTACTTCTTCTCATAGCTTCTTGTACAGAAGGAGTTTGAAGACCAGCTTTAAGAGTCATATTAAGTGCTCCATTAATCATGGAGTTAAGACCCATATTATATACACCTGCTTTAGCTGCATTAGCTTCAGCTTTCTTTATGGATTCCTCATATTGAGGAGCATAAGAGTCATATATTTCCTTATATAATCTCTCAAGGTCTTCCTTTGATTGGGGGTTATAACCTTGTTTACTAAGTTCTTCAGGATTCTGAAGTCTTCTATTAAATTCATCATTTACTACTTTAGCTTGATTCTCGGCCACCATTTGCTTAGCATCATCAAGAAATTGTATCTTAGTGTTAAGACCTTCACTAACACCTTCAACAGTACCAACCATTGCAGGAATAACAAAGGCATTAACCTTTTGCTGAGCTTGTTGTAACCCTCTTAATACTCCATTGACTCTCTCAAGATTATTTAGTGTATTAGCTCTATTAGCTGCAAGAGCTGCACCTTTTAATCCTTGAAATGCCTTATTGGATATAGATGAAAGGCCTGCACCAGTTAACATTGAGGCTATAGTAAAACCTTGTTGATTAACTAATTCAGGTATAGTATTAACACTAAGCAAGTTATCAAGAATACTTCCTTGTTCTTCCTTAGTAGTTCTTATAATAGGTATAGTAGATAATCCACCATTATCCTTAGCTTCTTGAATATTAGCATCAAACAATGAGCCATATTGCATTACATCATTACCATATCTAGTCCAATCATTGTCTATAACATGGTCCATGAAATCAAGGGCTGCATTATCTATATTCTCATTTCTTTCATCACCTATATAGTCAACAGCACCTTTAACCATACCAGCAGCACCAATTAAAGCACCTGCTGTTTGAGCACCCATACCTTTAAAGCCATTCCATATTTTCTCAAATACACTTTGATTTTCTGATGCAGTATTCTGCATCTGTCTTCTAAGTATATTATTAGCTTCTTGTTCACCATAAGCAGACTTAGCAGCATTGTATTCTGCTGCTAGTCTATACTTATCTTCATCAGAGAATGGAAGATATTCAGTACCTTTATACCTCTTATAATAAGGAGATACATCAGTAGCTATCTTATCAAATTCATCAAGAGCTTTTCTACCTCTTGCAGGCCAGTTATTATATAACTCAGTTAACTGATTAGCTTGAGTTTGATAGTCTTGACCTTGTTGAAATGCTTTGCCAATACTATCAACCTTCTGTTGTTCTTCATCAGTTTCCTGAGGAGCTTGAAATAACTCACCATTATATAAGCTATCTCTTTGCTCAGGAGTATAACTCTTCAAAGTATTATAGTCTGGTCTATTACCAAACTTCTCTTTAAACTTGAAGTTCTTATACATTCTATCTGTTTGGTCTGGAGTAAGTCCTTCCAACTGTGAAGAATAACTCTTCTCCCAATTCTGTCTATCCTCAGGTGTCAAGCCCTTTAATCCTTTTAATCCTTCCATATTATAATCCCATATTTTCATCAAAATTGATACTACCTGTTACTTGTGGTGTAACAGGAGTAGCCATAGGTAATTGAGAAGTACTTTGCTTAGGCATCAGTACGTAGTCATAGTCACCAACAGCTCTACTCTTATCAGCTTTAACCCTAACCACATCATAGTAATCAAGGTCTATATTCTTCTCTTTAGCTGTCTTCAGCATTTCATCTAAAGCACCTTTAGGTATTTCATTGTAATTGGTTACTATATCACTAGGTTTCACATTATCAAGAGTATAATTACCCCATCCTGATACAGCTTCACTTCTAGTCATACCAAATAAAGTACCTTTTACATCCTTACCTTCTTCACCAGTTCTCCATTTACCTCTGGTATTAGCTATAATAATTGGGGTGTCCCCCCTCTTTGCAGCATCTTTTACACCAGCACCTGCAATACCACTATTACCTACATAGTTCTCAACTCTACCATCAGGGTATATTCTAAGTGCTTTACCTCCACCAATAACTCTAATAGTTGAGCCATCTTGAAGAGGTATTGTAGTCTTATCTTTAGCTGCTTGAGCTTTAGCTAATTCAAATCTTTCTCTATCCATCTCTAATCTAGCAGACTCAGCAGGACTCATAAATGCTCTATTACCTTGAGTATCAAACTTCTGAGTACCAATAGCATCATATAAACCAGCATTGATATAATCTCTAGCTCTAGTTTGAGTAGCTTGATCCCAAGTATCTAAACCAGCTTCTTGCCACACAGTATCAGCTACTTGCTTTAATTCACTGGGTGCATTTGGGTCATTCATTATAGTCTGCATTACTTGTTGAGGAGTATAACCTAACTGTTGCATTTGCTGGAAATACTGACCACCAAGTATTGATTGATACTGAGGATTCTCCTGTATAGTCTTAGCTAAGTTTGAAGCCATCATACTAGCTCTCTTAGATAACTCTGAACCACTAATAGTATTATAAGTAGCATTAGGGTTATTAATTAAATCATCAAGAGATGCAGTACTATAGTCAATATTAAACATTAATGAAGGGTCCTTTTGAATAGCTTCTCTTTGAGCTTTAGTTAATTCTTCTCTCTTAGTTGCAGCTACTTCTATAGGAGTAATCTCATTACTGTATCTTCTCTTCATATCTAACAAACCTCTTCTACTCTCTGGTGTTAAACCTTGTCTAGCTAAAAGGTCTGCCTGCTTAGTCAAATCATCAGCATAAGTTTTATATTGAGCATAAGCTACAGGGTCTGATTGCTGATTAGCTAATTTATCCCACATACCAGCTTTAGCTGACATCTCACCTAAACCCTCTTCAATAGCCCTATGTTCAGTAGTTGCTGCTTCAATTGGGGCTAACATCTCAGAATAAGAGAATGGTCTAAACTTTGATCCAATTACTAGACTAGCCATTCTTACCTCCCTTCTTATTACCTTTATACTTCACTTTACCACTTCTAGTAAGATTGTAATTGTATGCAGGGTTACTTTGAATTTGATTACGAATAAATTCTTCTCTACCAACCTCACCTAAGTTATCAAAGAATCCTGTTAGATTAGCTGATCTATTAGCACTAACTCTATTTCTTTCAGCATTTCTCATGTTGTACTCTTCAATAATACCTCTAAGTTGAGCCTCTTTAACACCTTGAGTAGCTGTAGCAGCTTTTAATCCTGCTTCACTATTAAACATATCAGTTTGTCTATTAAATCCTTCAACTCTTTCCTTTTGAGCTTGGTTATATTCTTCAGCCTGTCTAGCAAAGTTACCTAAGTTCTGACCATAATTATAATCAGCAGCTAAGATACCTGCCATTGCAGTACCTCTATTACCTCCTGCATTATTATTAACAGCTCTTCTAGTAGCTCCAGCACTAGCATCAAGTCTATTAAGATAGAACTCTCTATCTAATGGAGTATATCTTAGCTTATTGCCTATTGGAGTTGCTGTAATGGGAGACATATTAGCTACTGCATTGCCTATAGCATTAGCACCTGCATAGTTAGGCTTGTCTCTTAAACTAGCTAAAGCACTGATACCAGAACCTACAACAGGTGCATATCTTAACCATGAAGCACCAAAACCATCTTCATCACTTGAAGGTGAGTTGTCATTAGGGTTAGATGTACTACCTTGACTACCTAAAAAATCATTATAAGTAAATGGGTCACCATATAACAGAGTATCATCATTTGCATTTGTAAATCCACCTAATGCAAATTGAGTACCTTGTCTAGCTTCTTTCTTAGCTCTGACTTCTTCTTGAGCTTGCATTAGTTTACCCATATTAGCAAGTAATCCTCTCTTAGCTATAGGATCATTAGGTCTTTCTTTAGGTTCTTTATTAAACTTCTCAGCTATACTAGCAAAGGTATGGTCTTTATATTTTAGTGGGATGTTGTACTGTTTAAGCATCTTTTCAGTAGGATGTAATCTATTACTGAATACATAGTCATTAAACACAACTTCACCTTCTTCAACTAAATTAGGTTGACCATCAGGAGCTAATCCCATAGGTACTCCACTTAGAGGATTCTCTTCATGAGAACCACCTTCACCTACTACAGTAACCCCATCACTAAATACTCCACCATGAGTCAAAGCATCTGGATGTGTGGTCAATGAATCCCAAGCTCCTTGAAATAAAGTACCTGTTGGTGCAAAGGTTTCATCATAATTATAGTCCATATAACCACCATTAGCTTTAGCCCAACCTCTTGCATTGTCAGCAAAAGTAGCTCTCTTTACTATAGTAGGATTATTACTTCTTTTACCTCTTGCTATACATTCAGCAGTAACTTTACCACCACAATATTCAGTAAACTTACCTTTATTCTTTTTCTTAATATGAATACCTCCACCTTCAGCAAATAGTATACCACCATCTTCTTTTCTTAATGAAGGATATTTAGCCAATACTTTAGCTCTTACACTAGAATTACCATGAAGTCCAGCTAATCTAAGTGCATCTCTAGCATTAGCTTTAGTTGGAATAGGGTAACTTCTATGTGGACCTGCAAAGTCACTAGAAGGAACCATAGGATAAGGTTTCTTCTTAGAGCCATAATCTTTATCTCTTGATAAGTTACCTCCATCTGCAAAATAATCTATACCATACTGTGGAACTTCAAATGAGTTAGGCATAGATGTTAGTTTATTCTTACTCATAGCTTCTAGTCTCTTATTATATAATTGTTCATTAATAAAATTATAGTCAATAGCATCTCCTGTGAGTAATAGTCCACCATCAGCGGCATAGTTAGCTAGTAATGCACTATCACTGGCTGCATCTATATTACCTGCTGTATTTACTAATGATTTCTGTGCTCTTAGATTAGCATTGTCTATTTCTTTATTTAGTCTTCTGGTTTCTCTCTTAGCTTTACTACTGAACCACCCATCTGAGCCAACTTGTGATTTAGTTACATTAGCTAAGTTATTAAAATTAGACCAGTCACTAAGTAACTGATCATTAGTTGAAGCACCAGAAACATAGCCTGATTGTTGTTTAGCTGAAGCTTCAGTATCATCAACAAACTCTTCATTGATTTTACTTCCAAAGGCAGCATTAACCACACCTCCCAACATATTTACTCCAGCACCTATAAGTCCTCCTACTCCAGGAATATTTGAAGCTACACTACCAATAGTTTGCATAGCATTACCTACACCAGTACTATTGCCTGATGGATTAATAAGTCCACTAACAGCAGTGGCTCCTGCATTAGCTAATGCACCTCCTATTGCAAATGTATATGGTTTATTTCGTCTTCTTATAATTTTCCTTTTAGCCATAGCATAATTAATTTGTTGCAAATATAAGTAAAGTTATTGACACTACCAATACTTTAAGTGAAAAAGTAAAGGCTGACTACACACTTAGGTTAGCCAGCCTTACTAATATTATACAAAGTAATGTAATATCATATCATGAAACTCAGTTCTATAAGTCTTAGGGTCATTCATTGCTAATTTAACATATACCCAAGTATTTCTAATTCTATTCAACTTGTTACTGTTATCTCTTGGTATATTAGCTCTCCACACTCTAAACTTCTTCTTTAAAGGTGAAGGTTGACCTAATGTAGTAGTAAGATTTAAAGTACCATGCTGATATTCATTCCACACATCTAATGTATCAAATGTTACATCGTTAAGCAATGTGTCACCATCCCAAGTATCAGCTCTAAATTCAAGAGTGTTGTATATCTTATCATAAGGTTCATCACTATTATCTATAACAGTAATATAATATGGTTTGGTTACACCATAGAAACTATTATAGTCTCCTGCCTCATGTTCCCAGATAATTCCATTCTTTAAACTAAAGAACTTGCCACCCATATTAAACATAAGAGGAACTGAATCATAACTAAAGAATGATACAAACTCTTGAAGTAATTCTGAATAACATAGAGCAAAGTCCTTATGGATATAATAAATCTCATCATTAGTACTGTCTCTCTGTATAATAAAGTTTGAGAAATCTCTTGCATTCCATATATCAGTAGAGTTGTACTTATTAATAAAGGTTCTATATCCTTTCTCTGAGGATAAACTCTTTAATGATTCTCCATTAAACAACATCAAGTCATTAGTAAAGTTATCTATGAAATATAAACCACTAGGACTTAAATAGGATGCCCATTTATTCTGTAATCCATTAGTTAGAGTTACATATCTCTTACCATCAACTTTACCACTATTAGCTATTTCAATAGGTATTCCATCATTAGTATTAACCTGTACTGTACTATTAAACAGTACTCTTGAAATGCCCTTATCTTGAAATGCAAAGATGTCATTGCCTATCTTCTTGAGTAAGTTAAGATTACCTCTATCACCATCTAATGTAAGATTTGAAGCTAATGTAATATTAGTCCATGTATCAATATCCTCACCTAAGGTCTTCTCTTTAGTCCATGTCAATGAATTAGGGAATAAACTATTACTATATCTCTCATAATCAATTGTTCTGAAAGTAAAGTAATTATTAGACTGAGAATATACAGGATTAAATAGATTGAAGTTTGTTGGACTCATATTTAAATTATTAACTAATCCTCTGTTTCTATCATACCTTCCATCTATATTAATTCTAGTCTCACACATAAATGATACTATATCTACAATGCTGTTTTGATCTTCACTAGTTGAAGCAAAGGTTCTTAAACAGTCATATCTCTGTATATAAGTATCTCCTTCTGTACAGTTTATATCAATGTTATCACCTATTAATACAGCATCACCTGCTGGCAAGAATGTATTATTAAGTATAGCCTCAGGAGTATCACCACCAAATCTATTAACTACATTGTCTCTATATAATTCAGCTAACCATAGTATAGCTCTGTCTTGACTATCAGTGTAAGTAATATTACCTTGATATACAGTATCACCAGCAGGAGCATTTGTATTCCAAAATGGCTTAGTAGTAGGACTATTCTGTAGTATTGAAGTACAAGTATTGTTCTTAGGAAGAACAGACTGTTTACCAGATGCAGTGTAGTTAAATGCAAACACTAAATGAGGATTTGATTTATACTTCATACTAACAGGCTCAGTACCATACAGGTCTTCTTCATTCATAGGAAACATACTACTATCAAATGTATTTACAAATACTACCTGATTGTTAGCATCATTGAAGATAGGAGTTATACTACCATTATCTACTTCATTTTTAGTTGTATATAACAAGTAGCCATTATTATATACTTCTGATACTGTATTGCTTCTATTAAAAGGTAATACTTTATCTATATCTGCATAATAGTTTAAATCCTGTAATCCTGAATTAAGAGGAGCTTTTATTCTAACCATTCCAGTAGTCCATGAATTAACTGGAGTAATACCAGTATATTCACCAGAATCATCAGTCCAAGGAGTATCAAGATATATATTATCAGCAGAGAATTTCAAGTTACTAATAACCTTTCTACCAAGTGCTGCTGGTCTTGTATTTCCATCTGTAGGAACACCAGCATTAATTAGTGAGCCATTTCTATGCCAAGGATATACTAACCATAGTCTTTGACTTAAAGCAAGTTCTTGTATTCTATCCCATTTTAATGCATCTGCCCAAAATAAACCTGAAGAGATTTGTCTACCACCTTCACCAGTAATAGAGTAATTCCACATTCTAGTATTACACACTTTACCTTTAAAGAAACCTAAAGATTTTAAACCAAGTGTAGGTGTAGAAGTGGTTAAACTAATATCACTCAATGTATTATTAAGTGCTACTGCACCTATAATTCTTAACTTATAGTCAGCATTAACTAGATTCTGTAGATTATCATTAAACTCCACTTCAGGTGAATGCATGGTAACTATGTTATGGTCCACAAGGAATTCAGACATACTTTTATCAGTATATTCACCTGGGTCTGTGCCTGTAGGAATATAAGGAACCACACCTAATGCTGTCTGTATTTCACTTCTAGTTAAGTCATTTGCTGATGCTGAGCCTATAGGACCATTGTGATAGAAGTAAGGTACTTCACCTTTACTACAATCATGTGCCATAGTTCCATATTCATTAACCCATGAATCATCAGGCATAAAAGGTCTTGTAAACCATGATGACTGTGCAAATGGACTATTATCTAATCTATCTTTATAGTTAGCTACAGTAGGACATAATATACCTTGACAGATAACATTTCTATCATTAAAGTCTGGGAAACATACTACTCCTCTAGCCTTAATATATCCTAGGTCTTTAATAGCTTGTACAGTAGCTACATCATTGACTGTAACATTAATTGCAGATGCATAAAGTATAAACTGATTTAGAGAATTATGACTCTCATTTCTTTCAGTACATTCATAGTCTCCTACAAATACTACCTCACTCCATTTACCTTTGGTATCTTGAAACTGAATACCTACTCTATATACTTCACCTTTTTGAAATCCCTTAATCTGATTAGAGTTATAATTAAGCTGATAATTAGCTCTGTACATATCTCCTAAATCTGATACATCAGTAAGAGTTCTCTTGAAGAAGGTTACACTAGCATTCTTCTTAATTTGATACTGTAAGTCAGTAGAAATTAACTCTCTCTTAATAGTATAGTTACCTAAGAATAAAGTATTATCCTTTTGTTCCATAGTATAAGGAGCTATCTCTTCACCACCTACATATAAAAGAATAGTAGGGTCCACACTTTCTCCAGTAGTACCAGTATCTACATATAACTGAGTTGTAGTAACTAAATCAGCAACTACCTTTACTTGAGGAGTAGCATCTATAGATGTTCTATGTATAGAATATATTCTCACATAATCATAAGATGTATCAAGATTGCTAAGTTGTATATTAAATGAACAAGTTACAGTGTCTTCAGGAGAAGCTCCTCTATCTTTATGTGAGATATAGAGAAGAGGAGAAGTGCTAAATATATTAGTTTCCTTACCATATTTATTATAGTAACTAAATGCATATTGAATAACACCTTGACTAAAAGTACCACTACTATTTACCTTATCTACATTAATTGTGGCATTAGTATGTATAGTTCCTATAAAGTCAAATTCATCTGCATTGATATACACATCTTTAGTTATATTCAACACTCTAGCCTGATTAATACCATCTATCCAGTAGACTTTCTGTATATCTTCATTCTCATATATACCTAAGGTTTCTACAGGATGCTCTACATCAAGGTTAAGCTGTCCCATAAAAAGAACTGAGGAAGTGAATTTCCCATCCTCATAGATAAACTTATATATTCTATCTGCTATAGAATCCTTAGCAAATATAATAAGAGTATTATTAAGAATACAGCTACCTAAGTAAGTACCTACTATTTCATGATTAGAAGGCACTTCTTTATTACCTTTCTCATTAGTAACTGAAAGAAGAGTATTATTATCTCTTGCAGTTATTCTTATATTCAAAGCATCAAAGGCATATTTAGAGTTAAACTTACTAACAGTAGTATCCCTACTCATGCCTTGGATTACGTGTTGAGAAATTTTCATTGCCATTATCCGTGTGATTTTATAAATTCCTTGTTACCAAGTGGTTTAAATCCTTTTCTAAATTCATTAGTTCTTGGTATCATTTGATTTAATATGTTACTAATTGCCTCCATTTCAGATACTGATGGTAATGTAAATTCCATATTACATTGTCCAGCTGACCAAGCATATTCCTGTTGTACATTCTGTAATACTGCTGGAGCTATTTTACCCATATCAAATAGAATAGTAAACCATTCTTTCTTAATGAATAACTCTAGTGCTTTAAGAAATACTGAATTATCAGGAATTAAAGGTAATCCTTCATCATCTACTGGAATAGCTCTATAAGCAATAACTAAATGACCTTCCTTAAATGAAGTATATATGATATTACCTTGAACCTTAAAGGTTCCTTCTTGTCTTTCAAGGAATCTTTTATCATCATGTATTAGATGAAAGGTATCAGTAGTAGCCCTAAGAGAAGTGTTATTCTTAGCATCTTTCACTTGTCTAATAGCTATTAGATCACATGGAAGTTTTGCTCTGTAGTTCTTAATTTCTACAGTTTCAACCTTATCATAGTAAATAGGTGGCAATCCCATTCTACCTATGAAGTCCACAGTGTACTGTATAATAGATTCAAGAGTTAAATCAACCATTAAAGGATGGCGCATCAACCTGCTGGCGATTTCACGAATATTTGTATATGTTACATTATTTACCATAGTATCTTTTATTTTTATCTAAGTACATAGCTTCAATCTTACCTTCTTTAATCTTCTCTTTAAGTCTTTTCTTTAGCTCTCTATTCACACTAAACTCAAAGAAAGACTTATTACTATAGTTAGCTTGACCTCTATTATAGTATATTTTAAATATCTCTCTTTCCTCAACTCTAACTAAGGTCTTATTATTATAAGACTCTTCATCATCATACCATAATTTAAGTGTTCTATCCCAATCAATAGGTAGATTAGTTACAAGTTCACCATTAGTATTTAACCTAACTTCACCAGCAGCCTTTCTAATTTCTAATCTACCCATCCTATGAGGAAAGTTAATTTCTTCACCTTTGATTAGATTATCAGCTAATAAGTTATTAACTCTTCTAGTGATAGCAAAGTATTGAGACTCAGTTAATATATATTTAGGGTCAGAAGGTTTGTTCTTTCTATAGTACTTATATCCATCATAAATACCAAGTGAACCTCTAATCTTATGAACTCTGGGTTTATCTAACTTTAATAGTTTACTTCTAAAACTTTCATAACTTTCCATTACTTAGTACTTACATTGGACAAATTATCATTAGCATCATTTACCTTATCTTCAGGAGAATATTCAGGACCTCTTAACTCTTTAACTACAAGCTCTACTAATGGTGAAACTAATGCAGATTCCAAAGGAAAGTCAGAGTCAAGTAACTCACATATTTGACCATCTTCATCACACTGTAATCCAAAAGTTTCTTCTGCATCAGAGAATAGTGCAGTTATTCTAACCTTTTCAAGGTATAAGTACTGAGGATTACTAGACTTGAAGTA
>OHGZ01000502.1_pt1 | contig 28608 bp, 24 predicted proteins | sample 1567851 | NCBI WGS metagenome assembly OHGZ01 (sample SAMEA3879563, study PRJEB24766) | human gut metagenome | biome: human-associated habitat; feature: feces | place: USA | collected 1985/1987 | reverse complement strand
GCATTTCCTTGTATAATCTTTCGAACTTGTCGACTTCAATGAGGTAGGCTGAAACTTCAAGAGCATCTCTATAGGTATAATTTGACTCTTTGATAATTTGCTTTTTGTCTTCATCCATGTAGGATGATGTATTATTTATATTGGCCATAGCTATTACAACCGGTATATAATAATTAATATAATATTTTATTATTTCAATTATATAAAATTATCATTATTCGACTCTTTCAAAAACTTTGTTGATTTTCAAAATCCTTTTTGCGATTGTCATTCCAAATTAGATCTCTGCGATATATTCGTTTTAAAACGCCCCGTTTGGTCTTGAATGTTCGTTTTCTGGATTTTGGCATTGTTTTTTGAAATGCATTTTCAATTTTGTTACTTGTTTTTTCAATTCGTTTATCTTTTAAGTGACGAATGAAGCTTTTATATCGTGGTCTGATTGATTTTTTGATTATTTTGTAAATAACTGGATGAAATTCTTCTTTGCGATGAATTAAAAATGTTACTTCTTTTTTGAATTCATCGTAATCATTTAAATCGAATAAATCTTTGATTATTTTCAGTTGTTTGTGACATTCTTGATATTCTTCATCAGAAATGCGATTTTTGTCTTTAAAAGTTTTTAATTGTTTATTTAAACTTTTTTTAGTATGAAAAATACATCATTGGTGTTTAAAACCTAGTTTTGGGATAATTGGAGCATATTTTTTATCTAAATCTGTGGTAATTGCAATTTTATTTTTATTTACCGTTGATTCTCTTAAAAATTTCTCAACAGTGTTTTCATCTTCAGTATCGTAAATTGCATCGGCTACGATACAATTTGAAATAGAATCAAGTAATGTGTGTCGATATTTCCATTCTCCGTTGATTTTTATCCATTCTACATCGAAGACATAATAACCCGAGCAACGTCCTAAATCAAATTCTAAAATGTTTTCATTAACAAAAAGCCAATTTTCAATTGTTTGATGTGAAACAGTGATTCCAAAGAATTTTTTAAAAGATTTACAAACATTTTTCAAGCTTCCCAAATAATCTGAAATCAAATGTTCAGATTCACTTTTCAATTCATTTGTAAAATTACTGTTTTTATCAACAAGACTTGTTAAATCAGTTTGAAAGGTTTTACCGCAACGTTTGCAAATATAACGTTGAACCTTCACTTTAGTTTTACCAATTTCTTTAAATACCAATGTTCTTTTTGTAAAACCATATTTAACAACATGACGAGTTCCACAATGTGGACATCGATCTAAACTCATTTTAAAATAAGGAACATCCTTCTTAAAACTTAAATCAAAAGATTTTAAAACTTTTTGACAGGATTTAAAAATTTTCACAAAACGAGGATCTGAAATGACTAATCCATCATTTGAATCGCAAAATATATATTGTTTAACATCTAAAATATTATTTGGAGTAAATTTTTTTTGATTTGGCATGATAAAAACTTTTACTCCACCTATTTATTAAATTTAACTATTTTTAAGCAAAATCAAAAATTCACAACTAATTTTCATGAAAAAATTTCAAATCAACAAAGTTTTTGAAAGAGTCCATTATTACTTTCAAGTTCTCCAATTATTGTTAACTGCTTTGTAATCTTCAAATTTTGCAATTTCATAAAAACTTTCTGAGGCACCGATTAAAACTTTTGCAGTAATGGGATATTTATGAATGATATTACTTGCATAATTGTGATATTTTTCACCTAATTTTATTTCTCTGTTTCCTCCTTCAAAAACACTTCTTACAGAATATCCATGTTTATTAAATATTCCAACTGAAAATTCATTAGTTAAACTTTCATTATCAAGTTCATCAATAATTTGACAAATTTCTTCTTTAGGCCAGCTATCATTTTCTTCTGGAGTATTTGCGAAAAGATTAGCTAAATAATAATATAAATTATAAGCACAATTTGTTTTAACTTCACATTCATGAATCCATTTTCTTAAAACTTTTATATCAATCTCATTATTTTCATTAGTTCCAGGAACTATGTTAAATCTATCCAAGATATATATGCAATGATAAGCAAATTGTTTATCATCATTATCCATATTATTTATTAAACAACTGAATAAATCAGCATTTATCGTAAGTTCATCACAGAGTATCAGAGGATATTTTGGTGCTTCTAAAAAATAACATTCAGAAAACTTGAATTCTAATTTTATGAGTTTTTTTCTATTATAATTATCTTCGTGTAATTTCTCTAAAATCTTATCAAAAATAAAATCATTATCTTTAATTTCGCCAGAGACATCATCAGCAACACTTAATAATGTATCACCAATAAAGTTAGTCTCAAGTTTTTCTAAATTATAAGAAAGTGATTTAACTGCATCAAGATACCTTGAATATTTTATTAAATTAATTATATGACTCTTAATTCCATCTTTCGTTTTATAACTAAAATTTCTACAGCCCTTCCAATATCCATCTATAACAACTGAATTACAAGTATTTAATAATTCCCAATTTTTCTCATCAGGAAATATCGAAATGAAAAATTTGATTAAATATTCATCTTCTTTGCTTTCAACTTTTTTAAATGCATTTTCAATCCATTTAAAATCATCATGTGATTTATGCCAAATATATGCCATTGAAAATTTTGTATTATTTTCATTTGTATTTAATAACTCTAAAATCTCATTATCAAAGTCATATTCAGATACACATTCTCCAAGAATTTCAGGCAAATTAATATTTTGAATAAGAATTTCGATTCCTTCAAATCCTCTCTTTTGAATAATATTCGATGTAATCTCTTGTCTTACATGTTTCATAGATTCATTTTTATCTTCCCCCGGAAGGGTTCTAATAATATAATCATCAAATGCCCATTCACTTATTTTAATTATATCTTTTGGTTCAAATTTTTTAGATATACTTTCTAACTTTTCAATTTCAATTTTTGTATATTTCTCAGTTTTAATATTGGCTCGTTTCATCAAATATAATTCATCTAAAATTTTATTCCACAAAATTACTGAATCTTCAGAACCATTGTATTTTTCTAATTTTTCAATAATTTTCATTTTATATTTCTTATTTGGGGTTATTGAATATTGATTTATTAAAAAACAGTATTTCTCAACATCTTTATCTAAATGAGTGATAATTTTTTCTTCTATTATGCAGTTATATTTATCAACTTCATTTTGAGTTATAGGTTTATGAGTAGTTGTAAAATCACGATAAATAGGTTTTCTAATTCCTAAAGAAGATTTGGATTCCCTACTTAATAAAAATTCCAAAAGTCTCCATCCCATTTCTTTATCTTCAACTAATATTTTATCTAATTTGTTTAGTCTTATTTGTAAAAAATCACTATTATAATCGCGCCATGGAATAAATAATTCTTTCAAAGAATTAAAAGGGCTATTATGCAATCTATTATCATATTCAATTTTATTCAGTTCTATTAAAATATCAACAACCTCATTAAATAATCTAGGGTCTCTTGAACACAGTTCTAAAGAACTTAAAAGATATGTATAATTTGGTCCTTTAAACAAAATTTCTATATACTCTTTATGTTCATTCAATGTTTCCTGAACATTACTTATAAACCATTCAGGGGAAATTTCTGCCAATAATGGCAAATAAGTTGCATTATAAATCCAAAATAATTTATCTTCATTTTCAAATGTTTTTTCTATTAATTTCCATGTTTGTATAGGTTTGCATTTTAAATTTGAATTACTTCCGTATATGTCAATCAATATTATTGACTTTGAAATCCCAATTTTTAAATTTCTTGAAAATTTCTCTTTAACAAATCCATTAATATAATTTGAAATTTTAAAAATGTTTAAAAACTCATTGTATTGATTATTTATATCAAATTTAGTTAAATACGGTGCAATTAAAAAGAATAAGTAGGGTGGGAATTTTAATATCCAAATATTCTGATTTTTAATTAATGGAGTATTCGGTTTATTAAGTAAAATCATGAGTTTTCTTGTGAATTTTTCATAAGCTAATCCACTAATATTTTCAATGATTTTAATGTCATTTAAATTATTTTCATCCCATGATTGTACAATAAATATTGTAGTTAAAATATCAATTAAATTTTCATCAAACCAAGAAGGTTGTGCTGATTTTAGAGATAGGATGCCTCTTAAAATACTAATATTTCCTCCACATTCATTAGCATATTTTCTTGATAAATTAGGATGTATTTTCATATTATTAGTAAGACAATTCATTAAATCGAACTTAATTAAGTCATTTAAAGAGATATTTGCATTAGCAGGGTCTTCATTAGAAATTGGAATGTAAACATAGCTTTTTGTATTTGCATTATACACAAATTCAAATGTTGGAATTAATATTAAATCATACTGTGAATAAAAATCAAAACTTTTAGGGTTATCTATTATTAATGTTTTATTTAAATAAAATTCTCTTTCATTTACTGGGAACGTGTCAATTACTGAATATAAAAATGCGATAGATTCTTCTATAGTTGAAGATTTTACAATAATATGTTTTAAATTTTTTAGAGAATATTTCAGGTCTTCAGTTTCTTTTTCTTTATTTGTTAAGATTAGTGTTGATGTAAATTGAATATTTGGAGTTGCTGAACTCCATTTTTCCCACCAGTTGTTTAATGTTTCAACTCCTTCATTTGGAAAGTTTAATTCCTCTGCAAACCACTGTTCGACAGATGGAGTATTATTAATCCATTCTTCTAAATCTTTTGCATCCAATAAAATAACATCTTTCCAAAAATCATCTTGATTTTTTTCATCACACCATTCTTTAATTTTCTCATCTTTCCATATTCGTGGACTAACTTGAATATAAACAGTTTCTTCAGGAGTGGTGTTTAATGGGTCTTCTTTTCTTTTATTATAGTCAACATCTGCTTTTCTTTTTTTATCTTTATCACATCCCATTTCCCAAACAGATAAACCTTTAGGAACATATTGAGTTTTTTCATTACTTTCTAGAATTCCATCGAAACCTGATGATGAAGTTGTTTGTTCTAAAGATGGAAATTTACATTTAGATAAATTATTAATATTTTCATAAATTAATTTTCTAATCAATAATGGTAATTTTGCTCTACAATCTAATGTATTTGCCCAATCATCAATTTTATTAGCAGTTATTCTCATTTTAATCCTCGCATTTAACTTTACAGTTCATCTTTTAATATTATTTCTAGAGAGATAATTTTATAATGCATTTTTAAATTTAACATAATTTTCAAATTTTCCACTTGAGGGTACCATTTTATAATTTACATTATAATAAGGCATTAAAACTCCTTCTTTTTTCAAACAGCAATCTTCATAACTTTTTCCAGATTTGCACGGACAATCATCTTTTTCATCTATGTCTTTAAAGCTTGAATGTGGCTCTAATTTTTCACAGATTTCAAGATCCCATTCATGAAATGGTGAATCTAAATTTGAAATATGGCTTTTGATTAAATCATAATTATAATGGTCTTTATCCTCCAAAAATAGCACTGAATACTTCTGAACGGGATTGTCAACAATAGATATAGAGGTTATTTCACAATCTTCAATAACTTTGCTGCACATTTTTCCATCATATAATTTTCCTACTTCATGTTCACAATTCTTTTTAAAAGTATATGGTTTACCACAAATATTGCATCTATATTTTTTCACATGAAATTCTGGACTATAAAATAAGTTGTATGGAAAAAATTTTTGAAATTTTTTTGTATATGTATAAATAAAATTAATGAAAAATTCATCAGATTCACTATAATAAACTTTTCTTAATGAATTGTAAATTCCTTCAACTTCACCTAACAAACACCATGCCGGATAATATTGTTTATTTTTCAGTTTTACAAAAGATTCTACATATTTATTTTGGATTGTAAAAATTGATTTTAAACACCATAATTTATTTAATAATTTTTCATCACCATTCATTTCCCCCAAATAAGTATAAAATTCTAGATGGTATTTAATATATGTATTATTTCTACTTCTAAAGTTAATTCTAATATTTTTCAGTATTTGTATAATATTTTTTAACTCTAACAACTAATCTTCACTTCCTTCAAATATTTCAATAAACTTTTTATCATGAATTAATTCTTGGAAATCTTCAAATGACCCTCTATATTCAAATTCAGTATTCTTATTATTTTTTTGGATATTTAATGTAATTTCTATTTTATCTTCATCATCAGGATTAAAGAATTTGTTTTTTAGATAATCATATAAATAATTAGCAAATATTGGTAAAATAATATATTCAATAATTATTTTACCGACTCTTATCACATCAGAGTGTAATATAAATTCTTGATAATCATTTTCATTTATACATATATTAGGATTAATTTGTTCGTCCCCTATTTTTTCTAAATATTCTAAAAATGGAAGAGCATCTGAATAAAACCCATTTTCTCCATTTCTTTCTTCAGGAATAAATAATACATTTGAATTTTTTAATTTAGTTTTTAAATTTTGAGGAATAAAATCTTGATTAATCCAATATTCTTTACTTTCATGTGTATCATTGATTGTTGAAGTTTCTATGTATTCAAATATCATGTTAATACCTATTTAATTCTTAAAACTTGATTTAAAAATTCATCAGATACTCTTAGAAATGTATCTTCATCTGTTTTTAAAGGAATTTCAAGCATATTATCATCATAGTAACATTTGTACAATGCGACATTTTTTCGAGTATCTATACCATCATAAATATAAATTCCCCATTTCTTTGAATTAGGAATTAGATTAAATCTAATTAAATCACAATCCAATTCTAAAAAGTTATTGTTTAGAGAATCATTTAAATATAATGTTTCTGGTTTTAATTTCATGTCAGTTATTATTTTACTCATCATAGGAGGATCACAATGACCATTCAAACTAAATACTTTATACTCAGTTTTTTTCGGTGAAATTGCTTTGTTTTCACATGTGGTATAATAAAGTTTTAGTCCAGAATATAGTTTAAGAATGTTGAAAATATCTTCATCCAAATATCTTTCCAATTCCTGAAGTTTTAAACTAACATCAATGTCATCTTCAAATCCACTATGGGCATCAGAATTTCTTTCTTTATTCCTAAGCTTATTGAATAATTTCTTATATTTTTTATTTGCTAAATTTTCAAAGAACTCTTTGTTCATCACTGTACTGAATTCATATTTCTTAAAAATTTTACTTAAATTACCATATAATGTTGTCCAACTGCCAAAGGACATTCTATGCCAAGTTTTGGAATCATATATGTTATTTCCAGATTTTCCTTTTTTAATCACTCGTAATGACCATAATTCTTCTATCAACTTATCATATTCTTCAATATTCTCAGAACTGTTTTTTATAGCACTAATTAAAATTATAACATTGAATGAAGCCAAAAATTCAAAAAGAACCAAAAGATTTTTCTTACGAGTATCTTCATTATTTGAGCCCCTAGTAGCTTTTAAGTAAGCTGTTGCCAATGGCCATATTAAACCTTGATAAACTATCTTCCAGTGTGAACACATATTGACACTGCCTTTATCAGAAAATTCTATTGTGCATGCAAATTCTTCATATGACTTCAAAGTATTCTTATAATTTAGAATATTATTCGAATAGTTATTCTCCCAAATATCTATAGCATTAAAGAAACCTTCCATTTCCTAGCCGCATCAACAATCCTTTTTTGTTCATCAATAGGGGGGGGCACTGGAACCCATAAATAAAAAATGGACCAAAGATCTCTGAAATCTAATGTCAAATAGGATAGACTTTACCATTCTTATAATTATTAAAATTATTGTAATGCTTTAATATAGTTTTAATAACTTTTCTTGGAGGAGACTTGGATTCATATATATGCAATGGTTTCGATGTGGTTTTTGAATAGCTGATGGCCAGTGTAAATGTTATTTCAATTCAAATTCTAAGCTATAACAGTCCAAGCACTCTTTCACCCTTTTCGGTTATTATATACATTCTGCCATGTTCTGTATCAGGATTTACACATTCCATTACCTCAAGGTCCACAAGATTTTTTATATTAGAATAAAGGAAATTCCTGCTCATGTGTCTTCCGAGTGCCGGATACAATGCATACATGACATCATCCATATCCCAGTTTTCACGTCCGACTTCCTTGTTCCATGTGTGGATTAACCTGCAGGTTTTTTCAGATATTACTCCTTCTTTCAAGCCCTCTTCAAGATCATCGAATTCAACCATTGCAAAAAGATGGTTTTTACCTGCATAAATTCCATATTCCTGAACTCTTGCTTTTTTGGGAATGCGGTTTATGAAACTTAACGCTTCCTTGTTTGTACTTTCCTATGTCAAACATGAGGTGTCATCTTCAGCAGTGAAGTCAACTACATGCTTATAAATCCAATTTAATAAACTTGTATCATTTTTACCAATCATATATATGCACCTTCAATTTTGTAGGTAAGTAATAGGTTTGTTATTGGAAGGTATATAAGCAAAGAGTGAGAGCATTTGGTAAGTATTCGCACCAGGAAAAAATAAGATAAACTCTTTATAGGGCATTAGAAGACCTTAAAAAGTTAGTTTCGAATATGTAAATGTTACCGTTAATGTTATTATTTGTAGACCAATATATAATTATGGATGACTGGAATGACGATGCATATGGAGTAATCTATGATGAACATGACCGGGAAAGAACAACATCACCAAATAACAGTGCAAATAATAACTGTTGTGGTGTCCCATTTATTTTTGCAATAATTGGATTAATTCTAGTAATGTTAATGTAATCTATTAAGAAATTTCAAACTCTGGAAATTCAGTTTCATGAATATAAACGTCCATTTCTGGATTTAGAACAGAAGCAAATTTCAAAATCAAATCTCGGAATTTGACATATTGCTTTTCTGTTTGTGAATTCAGGCCATGCGCTAAAATTGAATTGTTTCTAGAGGATATTGTTGCGAGAAACTCATCTTTATTTTTAATATAGAATTCACCTAAATCATCTCCAAGATTATTAAGCAGTTCATAATCCTGAACCAAACTCAATTTAATTTTTCCACTGAAATCAGGCTTAAACTCTTGTTCAACACCATGTTTATTTAAGATATCTAATTCAACATCAGATGTATCAATACCATATTCATTAAGTTTAATCTGTGCAATCAACTCAAGAGATCTGTAAAGTCTTGCAATTGCATCATCATATTTTGTTTCTTCCGCCCTTCTTCGTGCATTATTGATTAAACTTCCAAGAATATAAAATGGCCTCATTGCACTATCCTCTTTATTTAAATGATAAAGCGCTTTTGCATTTAAACTAAATTGCTTTTTCAACTCAGGCCATTCTGCAATAAACTCTTTTGTAATGAAGTATTTATTGGCTTTGTTATAATCCACATTGTCAAAATAGTAATATGCATCAAATAGATTAGCATAAGTATCCTTTTTAGCTTTTGTAATATCTTCAAGCAATGACTTTCCAGCATCAAAACGATTGGTATTGAATAACTCTTTGATTTTTGAAATCATCAAATCATCATATATCGGATATAGATTCTGTGAGATTATCTTCTCGGTTCCTCTAATGACTACCCCATCTTCACGTTCTCCACCTACAAAGTATAAGTTCTTCCTATACAGCATGGATGCGAATGCTGCTGACATAGTCATTGTTTTAGTGCCTGAAGTGTAATCAATTATGATTTTATAGCCATCCAATTCCTGAATCTTTCTTTTGAATGCTTCAAAGTATATTTTAAAATCATCAATCTGTTCTAAATGAATAAATTCAAAGTAATCAAACTCCTCTTCAAATTCATTCAAGTATTGTTCTTTTACAGATTCAACTGTCTTTTTAGATTTTTCTGAACCAAAAAAGATTACTATATCTGGATTTGAATTATCAATAGAAAATAATATTGCATGAGCTAAATCTTCAGTTGCAACCTGTCCTCCAATTCCAGTTCCTACAGTCATTAATAATGCAGTTTTTCTTCTAGCCATTTAAACACCAATATTTATAATTTCCAATTTTCTCTCACACATTTGTTTCTGTATTGTATAGCTTCGCCCATATCTTCAAATCTTCCAAATATTTTCATCTCACCGTCAATTTCATTTCGAACAATGAATTCTCCATTGACTCCATATACATATTCATCAATTTTTTCCTCTACAGAATCATCATCAACTTGCCAATCATTTTCTATTAGCCAATTTAAATATTCTTCTGCTTCCTCGTATGAATCAAAAGATTCATAATATTCCCTCTCGCCATTTACAATATTCTGTACAATATACCTATCTTTGATTTTTCTGATCTTATGGGATCTGTGGTCTGCAATATACTCTTGAGGCACTTTTGTTAAATCCCAGTTATTGTCAATCAAGAAGTCTCTTAATTTTTTTGCCTCATCGACTGTATTGAAAGCGCCAATGAATCTTTGTTGGCCATTCAATAATTTTAAAACTTTAAAACGGCCATTATGGAAAGTGATATATTTTCCATATTTTGGTGTTCTTCCTTGAGGAGGGAATTCCTCAAAAGAGTAACCCCAATTGTCAACAATGAGTTCATCTCTTCTTTTTTGAGCTTCTTTTAATGTGTCAAATGAACCATAATATTTTTTACGCCCATTTATAGTTTTGTAAATTTCGTATTTATTTCCCTTTTTGGTGATGAATCTTGTATCTTCATAATCTGTGACATCATCATCAGATTCGATTATTTCCGGCACATCTTCGTTTTCTTCTACTTCAATAGTGTTTGAATTCGACTCTGCATCGGTTAAATCCTGATTAGTTTCTTCATCCAAAAAATCATTTTCATCATTTCTGTTAATATCCGCTTTTTGGCTTTCAGGCATTGGCTTGACTGAATCAAAACCGATTTCAGATATATCAACACAAACTGGTTTTGCTGAATAAATATTTCCGTCGTGGTCTTTTAGATGTCCGTGGACAATACATTGGCCTTTATTTAATTTAGATAACTTTTGCTCCCAATATTTTTTATCGTTTCCATCTTTTGACAATTTCACAGCAATATCTGAAATTGAATTGTCGATTGGGTGGAAATATATTTTTTCATTGGCGTTTTCCAATGTAGTTATTTCATCTGATTTCATGCTTCCTTTAACTGATTGTGTTGCAAACCAACCAGACCAGCCAAATTTCCTGCCTTCTTTTAATATGTTATAAGAAGAAGAGCCATTGCTGAAATCCAAATTTTGCGCTTCATCCAAAACAACAATGAATGGTCGTTCTTCTTTACCTAAGTTAAATTTATAGTTCCATAAATCCAATAAGATAAATTCTGTTATGACAATTTGAATGTCTCTTGAAAGTCCAGCTAATTGAATAATCCTAATTTTCCCATCCATCTCATCTAGACAAGACCAATCAAAGTCATCAGTTTTGAAAGGATTAATATCTAAAAATTGAGTGAGTTTGTTTAAAGTTGAATTTGCTTGAGGTGAATCCTGTTTAATTAACTCTTCCTTGAATTTGGTTAAATCCATTTCATCACCATATTTTGAAATACCACTTAATGCAGCATTATAAATGGCCATCTGTTGCTGGTCTCCAAAGTTGTAAACATTGTTTATAATATTTTTGAATCTTCCTGCAACATTATAATCCAGTTCTGGAACAAATTCATCATCATCTTCAATCAGATATTTTTTAAAAGGATTCAATGGGAATTTTTCAAACATTACCTTATGCTGTTCAATTCTATCTTCGACAGATTCCTTGAATTCAGGCTCTAATTTGGATTTTTTAAAGCCATTGGTGTAATCTACAATTATGCTTGGAATTCCCTGATTTGATAGTTCTTTAAGCATTCTTTGAATGAAATAGCTTTTTCCATATCCTGAAGCACCTTCAATTAGCATGTGCCTATTATTTATCTCAGGCGCTCCGAATTCCCAATATATTTCATGAGTTGAACCTTCAGCAGTTCCGATGAGCCCCCCAACCTTTTCCAATTCAAAACTTTGTGTAATCTGTTTGGATGTTTCGGATTCAACCTCTTCGGAAACAGTATCTGATTCAATTATAGGTTCTTCAGTTTCTTTGATTGGCTTGGTGTTGTCTTCAGTTTCAATAACACCAGAACTTGCATTGCTTCCATTTAATTTAGCTAGTTCATTCCAAACATCATTTCCTAATTCAGTTAACTTATATATCCTGCCTTTACGGGATTCAGGATTAATGCATACGACCAAATCAATGTCACTTAATTCTTTAAGAACTTTACTGATATGGTTTGTACGAATGCCACAATTCTCAGCTATTACTTTAGGCATTCCCATATTCTTATGCAATTCATTAATGACATTTTCATGATAGCTTGAAGCTAATACATATGCAACTTGACTTGCAATTGATGTGTCAATAGATTCCCTAGCAGTTTTGTCATCGTTTTCAGATGTTGGATTATCAGGCTCATCAAAATCATCATCAGAATCATCAACAATTCCATCAGAACCATTATCTATATTATCATCAAAATCATCGTCCACGATTTCATATGGAACATGTTCAATTTCATTTAAATCCACTCGATAGACTAACTTATCACGTGGAAATTCAGTTTCTCCAGATTGAATTTCTGAATATAATTCATGAACAGATTTAGATAATGTTTCATAAGCAAATTCTTCTGGAATTTCAACAAGTAGTTTATTTTCAATTTTCTTAATTGATGGAAAATGACACTCATTTTTAAATGAGAATAATGAACCTTTTCCAAGATAGTTTTCTAAATCCCTAGTTATTTGATATTCATCATTTAATAATTTAGCTTTATATTTTTCAATTCTTCCTAAATCTTTTTCGTCCCAAATCTCATTAACTAATAATTTTTGTTGATTTGACAAGAATAGTTGTATAAAGAAGTTCCTAAAGAATTTATTGATAAATTTAGAACTATTTCCATTTAACAATTCATGTAATAACTTATGTGTGCTATCAATTTGAGATTTACCTTTTTTAATGACACCACTATCATTTAATCCAATTTTAACTTCAATTGGATAATAGATAATTTCAAGATTGTCTTCATCAGTTATATTTAGACCTATGAATAATAAATCATCACTATACGAACCTTGTTTTACAAATGCAGAAATTAATCCTTTAGCTTTATCTAATTTAAGATTTTTAGCAATTCTTAAAATTTCTTCAAGAGAAATTGGAATCCAAATAATATCTTTATTATCAAGCAATGCCAATCCATATTTGGCTGCTGAAATCAGACTTAATTTTTCACGATCAAATTCACCAGATGAAGAAACAATTTTAAGTAACCATTCCCCATTTATTGAATTAAACATCCTTATAATTCCATTTAATTCATTGTCTTTAAGTTCAATTCTTTTTTCTTCTAAAAATCTTTTTATAGCTTGCTTATATTGTAAAGAATCATATGTGACTGTAATTGTATCATACTTATTAGAAGAAGTGTATTGATCACTATAATGAATAATAATTACATCATTTGAAGTGTCGAAATATTCAATTCCAAATGTAGGTTCTATAAAAGTAATCCAATGTGAATTTCTATATAATTTATCTATATTCTCATCATCTAAAGTAATTGATGTGAAAATAGCTCTACCTTTAGAATAAGAATTTTTTCCATGATTCTTACTATTTTCAATTAATTCATTAATATGCATAGCTGATTTAACTAATGTATTTTCTTTATCTAAAACATTTTTAATTCCAAAACCAGTTCTATAATCTGAATGTTTGGTTGTTGATGCTACAGATGAAATCAAACCATGCAATGATAAACCAGTTTCCATTTTATCCATATTATCAGAAACAGGTTGAATGTCAGAAGTGATTTTATAAAAGGAAATATGTGCATATTCAAAATCATCCTTCATAGATTTATGGTAATATTTTATATTATTCTGTACGGAATGTAAAACATCAATTTCATCAAGCAAATCAGACTTAATTTTTATTCCAAATATATTATTTACATCTTCTTTGGAATTACAATTAAACAATGTTTCAAAACTACTTCTGTCAGCATCATTATAAATATTAATTTCAACAGGAATGACATTTTTTGTTTTCAATTTATCAGGTAATCTATCACGTATAAAACCAAAGACACCCTTAACAACTTCGATATCATCCACAATATTAATTAAATTTATTTTAAGTGGCGAATTATTGTTGACATCAAATAAATAGTCAAAATGTTTTACAAATTGATTTAACTTTTCACTAACAACATTGGAAATGAATGCATTTGTTGTCCCGATAGATACATCTTCACTTCTTTCATAAATTAACCATTCGTGAACATTTTCTTGGAAAATTGGCCTATACAATTCATTTGAATCAGAGAATATGTATGGGATTAAATTATTTGGCACTAAACGTTCTGCTAAATTATTTGCTAGCTCATCATCAGCACATTGATTTGCTATTTCTAGTTGGTATGCAATATTTATAGGAGATAAACTAGAATACATTATTCTTTTATCGTCATCAATACGCCCTAATTTGATTAAATCTTTCTTGTGTTTAAAATCTGCTAAAATATCATTCTCATTAATTTCAGAGATTTCACGATTGAATATTTCTAAAAAATTCTCATATAAACTTTTCAATTCATCGTTTAAATAAACAAGACTAGGTAGATTGTCTTCAGGAGTATCATCAAATGTTTTATAATACTCAAAAATAGCATTATATGCTTCAGTTAATTCATCACTATATTCAACATTTTGCTTTTTAATGGTTCCATCAATTTCCTTAATACCATAAAAAATATTATCATTAATTATTTGTCTTTCGAAATCCAGATACTCTTTAAATTTATCTTCTAAGTATACACTATTCACGCCTTGTGTAGCTTTTGAACCATTGAAAGTGAAGTTCTCACGATTTTGCCTTTTTAAATTCCAAATTACTGATGATTTGACAGGCACTGGTTTTTTAGATTCTTCAGCTATATTTATTGGAATATCATTATCATGATAAACTAAATCAAATCTTAAAAACCCTTCTTCAAAAGCAGGGGATTTTTCAGAAATTAAAATTGAATCCTCATCATATAATATTACTCTTTTATTGTCATCATCAATTTCTTTTTCTATTTGATTTTCACCAACCCCAAAAATAACTTCATCACTATCTTCATCATTGATGATAGTTAATAATTTCTTTTTATAATCCAATATGTATCTTGATTTAATTGAATCAAAGACGTCGCAAGATGCATTCAATACTAATAAATTAAATATGTAATGAGAATTATTCTGATTATTGTGTTTATAGCTAATTTGTTTGAATGTTGGTTTATCAGGAAATACATCAAATTCAACTTTAAGTTTTTTACCAGGAGTTGTTACAAAACGTTTGGCATCTCTAGACAAGAATTCTTTTTTAGTATTTTGATCAAAAAATAATTCAAAAGAAACAGTATCTACTTTTTTATCATTGAAAATGATAATTTGGCGTTTTCTCATTCCAGCCGGTTTGGAAGATAAAGGTTTTTCCCAATATTTTAATCCCTCATTAGTTAATTTTTCATGATTTTCCTCATAAGTAAGAGGAAGTGCAGGAGGTTCTTTGATAAGATTTTTTACTACATTATAATCAGTTAAATACCAATCATCACCATTAAATATCTTAAATCCATCATCATCATATTTCTTTTTAAGACATTCTTTTACCTTTTCACCATATCTTCTACAACTTTCAATTTCATCAAAAAGAGCAAAATTTTCTTTTAATCTTGATTGCATTTTATGTGCATTATATTCTCCTAAATTTTTATCCGGAAACAATTTTAATTCATATAAGTCATTAGGATTTATTTTCTCACTTTTAAGAATAGATAGAATAGTTTCATAATCCTATAAGGTAGTTTGAAAAATGTCTTCTTTAAGATTATTAAGTGAAAACCTAATAATTTGCCTACCTTCTTTACCAAGATTTTTTGAATTACTTATTTCTTCTTCAAGATTATTTGAAATATAATTAATATTTAATGGCATTCCTTCTGATGCAAGATTGCCCATTCCATTAAAAATACTATCTTTTGCTTCATTATATATTATTAAAAGAGCAGTATTCTGCCATGCTCCTTTCTGAGCACTAACTTGATTTCTTAATGTTACTAAATAATCTTCACTAATATTAGTGCTCTCAGCAATTACTAGATTAACACCATCACAATCAATGGAGAATGTTGTAAACTCATCTCCTTTTTCATGTTTAAATGTAAAATCCCTTAAAGAAGAATTGTTTTCACCATATTCTTTTATACTATTATAAAAATCAACAATTTGTGAATCTTCATCAAATTGAATATAAAATCTATCCCCATTTACAAGCGGATTACTCTTAAAATAATCGAATAATTTACTTGAAAGATAATTATAAAATTGGTCTGACATATTTAGCATCCCCACTATCGCTTTTCTTATCAATTAGATTTAATTTAGTTAAGAAATCTTCAATTTCATATTTTGAATATTTATCAAAGAATAATCCTCTTTTTTCATATTCTTTGTACAGTTGTTTAAGTTTTATTGGTTTATCTTTAATGCATAATGTTGTTAAAGTAAGTAACATTTCTCTGGTAATATTTAAAACTAGACCATGTTTTCCTCTTCCCTTTACAAAAAATGCACGGGCAATTTCTTCAAGATTCAAAGGATATCTACTAGTTCTAATCTCAACACCAATACCACTTTCATCATTTAAGCGTTTATAAAGAATATCTACTAATTCAACAAAATTATCAGGAAGAATAATGTCCTCTAGACCTCTTGCATCACTATAATCTTTAATCCACATTTTAAAGTATTTTAAGAATTCTTCTTGGTCATGAAGTGATAACTGATTAAATGCTTCGTAAATATCTCCCAAGAGACAATAATCATCTACTCCAAAGAGAATATTTAATTGATCAACAACAGATATCCAAGCGGCTAGATTATATGATTTATATTTTAATAAATCCCATCCATATCCTTTTAATGTTTTACGATTTTTATTAGCTCCAATTTCCCAATCAAGTAAATAATATAAAGGTTCCACATCATCAATTGAAGTGGTAACTCCGTCATTTAATTTTAATACTAATTGGGAAGTGTAAAAGAAATAATAATAAGCAAATATGTTCGAAATGTCATTAATTAAAAAGTTTTCATAATTAATTGCATATTCAATATCCTCATTAAACAAGTCAACAATATTGTCTAGAACAGATTTGTATTTAACTGGAGTTTCTTTATCATTCAATTGAGGAATATTGTTTAAAATTAAATTAATAACTGGATGAGGAGATTTATCCTTTTCAAAAAATTTAATTAAATCATAATTATCTAAACAAAAAATATCTCTTAAAAATAGAGCTATATCCTTTTCACCAATAGCTTGTTTATTATCAGATAAGGGAATATATGAAAACAAATATGGATTTAAAATATTTAACTCATTATTTTCTGTGAATAAATATTCTTTTAATAATTTTTCAAGAAATTTCTCTTCACCATATGCATCAACAGAAGGATTATTAATTATGTCAAATATGATTTGATTTATATCAAAATCATCAATTAAAGATTTATTTAGCTCAAGCCTAGTAAATTCACCAAGAATGCTTTTAAATCCATTATCAAACTTAACTCTTTCAGGGTGTCTTGTCTGAAAGGGAAGTAATGGTGAAATTTTGAAGTTATTATGAGTAACTTTACCCTCTTCACGTTTGAACTTCATTTGTTTTAGCAAGTTTTCGTAATTTTGTGAAAAATCCATATTATCCACCTCTTTCAAATGTGAATCTATCAAAATCTTCGGCATATTCAAATATAAAATCAACATCAAAATTTGTATTTCTAACAATCAAATCATCAGAAGAACTTTCATTTATAAGATTATTTATAAATTCATCGAATAAAACCAAATTCTCTTTTTCAACTTTATTTGGTTTATATCCCTTATTCAACTTACAAATTGCTGAATACAGAGGGAAATCAACTTCAAGAGGAATCTTTTCTCCTTGAGATGCAGAAAATATTACCTTAATAGATGTTTTAAATCTGTTTGATAATTTATCTTCATGAGCAACTTCAAATGAATCTGGATAATATTTTAACTTCAATTCTTTTGAAACTTTAAAACTTTCTAATTCATCAATACAAATATAACCTTTTTTTATTGAGCCTTTCAAGTTAAAAATAGCTTCTTTTACCTGTGAAAATAACTCATGATATTGACTATTGTTTTGAATATTGTACGCATACAAATATCTTAAATAAGTTAAATAATTTTCGTCATGGAAAATACTTTTAAAATTAGATTTTCCATAAAACAATGCGAATCTAATCAAAGTAACAACCAACTTATTTTTTTCAGAGCCTCTGCAATCATATAAATCAGAATATTCATCAAAGAAACTATTCAAAAATTCTAATTTCGAAGTATTGAAATACTCATCCAAAATTTCATTTAAATTATGGGAAATATTCAGTTTGATAATAAATTTATCAAGCTTTTCACTCCTAATCAATGTAGGATCAAATTGAGATAATAACTGTGATAAACTTGACCTATTAGGATTATTAAATAACATGTTTGGCAATAAATAATCAACAAAATCACTTACATTATCATTTTGAGCATATTTAATAAATTCCGGAGGAACAATTAATTCATATATAAAGTTCAATAAATCTCTTGTAGATATAATCTTTTTATATTCAACAAAAATCCTAATGACATATTCTATTAACACTTTCTGAACTTCTTCATTGCATAACATCTCATAATTATAAATTATAGGATGATTATATCTGGATTCCTTATCCATTGAATAAGCCCTATAAAACGGATTATTATAATAATCTTCATCAGTAATCTTATTAATTAATGAAGAAATGTATTCTGATGAAACATAATTAGTATCATAATCTCCAGTGAGTTCAAATAGATTATAATCACTAAATGTGATAAAACTAACTTTGTCCCGGATAATATTTTGTGAAATAATATCTGGATCAAAAATATGTGCATCTTCAATTATTTTCTTAAGTTTTGAGTATCTTTCATTACAATAATCAGATTCTAAAAAGTTATTTAGAATACCTAAATTAATAGCCAAAATAAATTTTTCAAAGGAAGTGTCAATGTTTTCATCATCAAAAGAATATAAAACTTCTGCCAAGGTATCTTCTGCATTTTTTTGAGTAAAATGACTCTCAGTAGCATCACCATGAATTGTGAACTTATTATATAATTCGGGACGATTTGTTTTTAAATATGCTAATAAATGAGATTTCCCATCACCTACACTACCACAAAGCATGACTAAATGAGAAGACTCCTCATCAACAACTCTTTCAAGTTCTTCAATAAAATCTCTTTGAATTGACCTATCAACATGAATATAATTCTTAAATTGAGTCAAATCATTTTCACTTTCAACAGATTCTGCAGAAGAAATATTTAATTTAGACAATTCATTTAATAAATAACTGCCATTTTTAGATTTGAAAGGATAATCTGATAAATTATCATTTTCTGCAGGAACTTCTTCACGAACAGGTTCACTAGTTTTAGTTTCTAATTCTGCAATCTTTTGTTGCATTCTCTCCAATTTTTCATCAGTGGTTTTTTGATGTTCATCAATTTTTTGACCAACTTTAGTTATTTCTTCAGCTATTTCATCACCATCTATTTTTGTAGAAACATAAATTGGACCATCATATTCTGGAACATCCAAATCTTTTAAAAGAAAATCTTTGTAAAACCAGACACAAATATCAAAAAGTCTTTTATGTAAGTTATAACTAATTTCATTATGTTCATAAGTTCCATGAGTTACCTTATTACGAATATTTTTGATTTTACGAAAATCACGCCCAATATTTGGAGGAATAGCCTGTTCTTTTATAATTAATTCCTCTAATCTAGCACCTTGACCAACATGCTTTGGAAGCAAATCTTCTCTATCACTCTTTTTAGCAATTTCTTTAGAAATCAATTCACAAGCTTTCCCTGCTCTTTTAATTGAATCATCATAATATCCTTCAACTAAAAGTTTTTCACAATTCTTACATTCCGATGAGATACTTGGAAAATCCTCTTCTAAAAACGAAAAACAATAGTTTGACATTTTATTTATCACCAAATAATTTAATAACAACTATATGATAATTTATGATTATTTAAATATAAAATATTTATTAGACTATAATTGAATAAAAAAATAAAATCAAATAATAAAATTTATTGTTTTAAAAAATGAGTCTGTAAAATTTTATAGGCTTATTTGATTTTTATGTGTTTTTTCTGTCCAATTTTCCATTTGGTAGTTTAAAAATGTTAGAATTCCGTTTTTAGTTTTGTATAATTTCTTTATTTTTTCTGGGTTAGTTTGTCTGTAGTAATTCTCGACTTTGTTCGATGTTTTTTCAATATTTTCATCATCTAAGTGTTGTACATATCTGTGAAAGTGATTAATGATGTGTTTTCTTATAAAATCTTTTAATACTACTGGTATGGCCACGTAATTTTGTAAATATTGTTTGAATTGTCCTATTGCTTCTTTTGTTGAATTTTGTCTGAAACAGTTTTTTAATTCTTGCGCATTTTCATAGATATGTTCTCTTTGTTTTTTGTTAATCTTGTTTCTTCTGCAGTAGACTTTTAATTTGTGATTTATTGTTTGAAATAAATGAAATGTGCATAATTGATGATTTACACCCATTTCATCGGCTACATTGCGATACATTGGAAATAAATCTGTTGTTAAGCAAATAAATGGTTTATTTTTCGTTGAATCTAAGATAAATTTTTTAGTATTTTTTGGTATTCTGCGACGTACTATTCGTTCTGAGACTGGAACATTAAGTATAGCATCAAATAATGTTAATCTGTAATGTTTGACTCCATTAAGTCTTAAAAATTGCTCATCATATACATAATAGCCAGAATATTCAAATTCTTCGTTGTTGATTGTTTCCTTGTGATTTTTATTGGACCAATTCTTGATTGTTTGATGAGATACACGGATTCCAAGGAATATTTCAAAGTATTTACTTATTTTACGAAGTGATTGATATCCAATTTTTATTATTCCAGGTATTTTATCCATTATTTCTTGTAAAAATTGTTTATTTTTTCCAATTAATGGATTATTGTATATTCCGAATTTTTTTTTCCACATTTTTTGCATTGATATTGCTGTTCTTTGAATTCTGTAGTTTTTCCATTGATATTTTGTTTGTTTTTTGTTATTGTGCCTTTTTTGATAATTTTATGAGCTCCACAAACTTGACAAATTGGATTAACATATGAAAATATATTATTTTCGTCTAAAAATAGTTTTTGATTAGTATTTTCAATATTTGGGCTTTTGTTAAGCCTTTCTGAAAATGATTTTTCCATAATCAATTTTTTCTTCAGAAAAATCAAAAAGTTTAAGTTGTATGAAGTTTAAATTACTATTGAGGGCAAATTTGTTTTGTTTGGTCATAAAATATTATTTGTCCTCACTTATTTAAGTAATTTACTATTTTTAAATCAATATTTTCTAAATTAAAGCAAAATTAGAACGAATTTTTCATCAAGGTGAAGTTTCAACTGTAAAAAAAAATTAATTTGAAAAAAGCCTATAAAATTTTACAGACTCATGAAAATCAAATAATAAATTTCAAGGATTATGGAGCGAACAGCAGTCGTACCCGTTCAGTTACAATTGGCGTTAGAAGAGATTTAATTGATAAAGTACATCCTTTAGATTTATTTCCAGATAAAGAAGAACCCAAAACTCTTATTGAAGTCATTGGTAATTTATTTAGTCTGAATGAAATGGGAGAAATTGATCCTTCTGACATATATTATCATTTTAAGCCCTATAGAGAAGATATGAGAGCATGGATTCATGATATTTCCGAAGGTGAATCTGCATTTGATAATGAAGACATTAATAAAAGACCCCATAAAATTGTTGATGGAGAAATTGTTGTTCATAATAACAAACATGGTGATAAATATACAAGACAATGTTGGGATAAAGTTGGTCCTTGTGTGCATACTTATATGGCTAATCTAGCGAGTCAAAATACAGTCCATCCAGTTGATGATAGAGCATTTTCAATACGTGAATTATTATTAATGAATATTCCTAATAATTTTAAATGGTCTGAAATAAGTGAAGAAGAATTAAATAATTTACCATTAGAAGAAAAACAACAATTTTTAAAGGAAAATGAAGCAAATATAAGAGAATGTATTGGGGAAGCTGTTCCAACTATAATAATGCAAAAAATTGCAAAGAATATTAAAGAAGTATTGATAACTGGAAAAAAATCTCAAAAAAAAGGACAAACACGTTTAATCTAATGGACTAAATTTTCATTCAAAATATTAATTTTATTTCCAGTTCATTTAATTATTCTTCCAATAGGAAACTGTATTTCCACATATCTTTCTAAATAAAATAAATAGCTTCCTTTAGCAGTATCCGGAATTTTATTCTGCAGTTCTGATGCAGATGAAGTTAATTTATATTTAGTATAATCACTGTTTGCAACATACCCTATTTTTTTATCTTCAACATATACTGCAATTGCATCCTTATCAAATTCATTATCAGGTTCCTTGACAAGTTTCAAAGGTAAACCTGGATTAAATTGCACATCATTTTTATAATAGTTTATTCCAGTTATTGTAAATAGTTCTGATTTATCATATTTTTTTAATGTTTCAATGTTTCTTTTGAATTTTCTTTCATAGCCAATATAGAAATTTATTGAGTCCCATAATCGTAGATATTGATTAATATCTTCTTCACTATTTTCTCCGGGAAGTGCTTTCATTGCTTTAATGCATTTTTGTTTTGCTTCTTCAAGTTTATTGGATCCGTCGGGAATATCTTTTGACTCTTCAAGTAATTTATGTGCCCATCTAAATAACATTCTTGCCTTGTTGTCATAAACCATATTTCTTTTGGATAATTCCAGTGATTTATTGTAGCAATTTTCTGATGTTGCATACATTTTCAAGCCTTCAAGAATAATAGCTTTCTTATTCCAGTTTTCAACATGTCTATCATCAAAATCTAATGCCTGATTGATTTTGTAAATTGCATCATCATAGTTTTCATCAAGATATAAATCCCATGCTTGTTTACCTAATCTGTCTGCCCTGCTTTCAACAGGAGGATTATATGTTTCATCTTCATCTTCATCTTCTGAAGTAATGTAACTACCACTGGCACCACAGCCATGACATATGTCTCCTTCATCAACCCAACTTCCACAATTCGGACAAATCCCCATATTTAATCACATCCATAGATATTTCATCAAACTTTGGTTATCCCAAACAGTTTATAATATATTCATCATCATAATTATACATTGTTATTAAATAGGTTATATACACAAAATATAAAAATACCTATAAGAAACTTTAATAATGGAATAAATAAGATAGTGAGTATGGTGATAAAATATGAGTTTACCTGCCGTGGATGAAAACTGGTACTGTGAAGACTGTGATTTAAATTTTGAATATTGTGATAAACCTGATTTTCTTTTCTGTCCGAACTGTGGCAAAGTTTTAAAAAATGATATGTATCAATATAATTTAGATGGACTTATAGATTCTTTAAATAATCTGGGTAAAAGCATATGTGAAAATTGTGGTGAAGAATTTGACAAAGAATATAATTTCTGCCCATTATGTTCGGAAAAATTAAAAAAAGAAACCATACCATTTGATATTGAAAAAGACAACTCCGTTACTGTTGACTGGAATGGTGAAAAGGCATTGGTATATGACAAATGTGTTTATTTATCAAATCCTCATTTTGCAGTAGGCAGTATTATTGAATGCATATCATCTAAAAATTACACTGATGAGAAACTGGAATGTGACTTTAAAAGAATTGATGAAACTCTTCCCGAGAAACTTACTTATGATGAAGCATATTCCATATATGAATTAAACGGTTGGGGAAACCTTGTTCGTATAGAAGAGTTCATATCCAAACTTAGTCAAGACATTTTAGAAAGTGACCAGTTTAAACCAAACGAAAAGATAAATTATATTGAAAATGAAAGATTCAATAGGATTTTAAAACTCCGAGAAGACCTGTATGTTAAATTAATGATTATAGAAAGTGGAATTAATTATTAATCTAAATTTTTAAATAATTCATTTCCTTTTTCAGTTAATCTGTATAATCTTCTTTTTTTAACTTCGGGATTAATGCATTCAACTAACTCATGCTCTCTTAATTGTTTTAAAACATTAGATATATGATTTTGCATTATATCAGAATCCTTAGCTATTTTTGATGGTATCTTTACCTCATCCCCAATAGCTTTCAATACTTTTGTTCTGTATGTTGAAATCTGAACATAGTTAATTTCTTTTAACATTTCATCTGAAACATCCATAAACATCATGTTACTATAATTTAATAATCGATTTAATATAAAGTTTAACGCCTTACAAAATAAATTGTATCCTCATCATAACTTCCTAATGCATCGTATGCTGCTTGTGTCATGAATCTAAATTTACCCAAGACCCCATAGTCCACGCCCATATATACTGGACCACTACTTTTTGCCAAATACATTTGTATACTTCCAGAATGTTTAAAGGTATTACACTATATGCATCTAAGCTTTCTGTCTCCCAAGATATGCCGTTGTACTCTTTAATAGCTAACAGAGAACTTGTACAAATAGCTACACGATAACCTTTCTTAACACCTGTCGGTAAAGTTGAAGTTGTTAGTATCTCATTGACTGGCAGTTTCCATCCTGCGTTTTCATCTGTTGCAGGACCAGTATCCCCAGCATCACCTTTAACACCTTTGTCTCCAGTGTCCCCTTTAGCTCCGGTATCGCCCTTTGCCCCCGTTTCACTAGTGGCTCCAATATCTCCTTTTATGTTTCCTACATTTTCCCAAGCATTGCCATTCCAAACATAAAGAGATTCGTTAACCAAATAGCTATCTCCATTATTACCAGTTGGATGTTCAGCTATTAATTCCTCGTAAGAATCATACGAACCTTTAATAGTAAGACCAACACCAGTAGCTCCAGTCTCGCCTTTAACACTTGTATCACCAGTGTCACCTTTTTCACGTTTTATTGAACCTGCATTTGCCAGCCTGTACCCTCCCATTAGTAATAGCTACTATCCACAATGTAGGCATCACCGACTTAGCCTGTTGGATGAACATTAACAAACTCCTCATAGGTAATGTGGTGTCCTTTTATTACTGTTCCAATTCCAATGTCTCCAGTATCTCCTTTAGGTCCGGTATCACCAACTATATGACCAATCTTTATCCATCCCTTTTCAGCCATGATTATTCACCATCTCATTCTTCAACAGTAATGTTGTTGAAAATCATTTGTCCGCCATAATCATATATTGTCGGGAAAGTAAATGCTGTTTCAAATGTTATTGTTCTTCATTCATATGAATAAACGGTTGTACTTCCATTTTTGATGGATGCCTTAACATTACCGTTCTGATAATACCAGTCAAAAGTGTACCATACATTATTCAATGTCAGTTGCCATGAAGTAATTCAAATCCCTTATGGCATGATCACCTGCGGAATATCTTAAACCTTTTTTTATCTGGATAAGCTCACGGTTCCAAAATATTTTAGGGGTCTGAATTTTTGTCAGTGCTGAATATGGTTAATTTGTTTTGTTTTTATTATTTGTAATGGTAATTTTTGGTGTTTTGTAAAAATGCATCTGTATAATTTTTAGTTTATTAAAAAAGGGTCTTAATATCGATAAATTTAAGTATAATGTGTTACATGTATTTATTTGGAAATAAAAATGAAACACAGATTAAATTTAGATATTAAAGACCCAAATTATACTTTTTTGAAAGAAATATTTAAAATTATGGATTCTAGAAAAACCTTTGAAATTTTAACATCATTTGGTTTTAAAAACTTAAATAAATATTTGTTTTTAAAATCATATTTATAAGTATGTTCTTTGATTTAGATATCCTGTTCATCTTAAATGAACTTAAATCTAAAAAAGAGCTTCGTAAATACTTTAATATTTCTGAAGTTTTAAGTGCCACTCAAGTTTATAAAATTTTTTCACTTCAAAATCCTTAAAATCCTATTAAATCTTTAAATCGCACCTTAATTTCAATAAATAAGGTTAAAAAAATAGGAAAAAAGACATTTATTGTAGATGCAACTCCTGTAGATTTAGATTTTAATAAAAAGACAAAAGAACATCTTTAATCATTGAATTTAAAATGGAGTTATTCATCCTCTAAAGGTTTTTCCTTGGATTTAAGGCAACAGTTGTCCTTGATTTTGATAGTATGAATCATGTTTGTATTTTAATCCACTCAGGAGCTCCAAATGATGCAAAACTTTTGATGAAATTATGGAAACACTTCAAAAAAGATGAATAATCCAAAAAGGAGATGCCATACTTTTTGATAAGGGATATTACAGTTATAAAAACTACCAATTAGGAATTGGTAAATATAAAACCGTTCCTTTTATTTTTCCAAAAAATAATTTCAACAAAACAAAGCTTAACGATTAATTATCTTACCTATTACAAGCATTTAACCAAACAAAAAGAATTATGAAAGAAAAACACTTCTACAACAACTTAAAACATGAATTATTCAAAAAATCAGGCCAATGAAAAAATTCAAACCAATACGAGGAAAAATAGGAGACTTTTTCAAATTACTCAAACAAGGACTCAACATGAAACCAATACACAAATATACACCAAAATCAGTCAAAAAAACAGTATATTTAAATGTATTTTTAGGATCATTAATCATATCACGAGGATTCTACTCAAAAACAGCCATACAACAATTATCCGAAAACTAAAAAATTCAAACCCCTAAATAAATCTTCTATCTAGATTACATGATTATTGACCATATTTATGCTTCATTTTATCATTTTTTTACAGGCCTAATTGTTCTGCCATGCATAATCTACAAAATGCATTGGATTTTCCAAATTTCCTTCTTTTGCAGGACAGTAATATGATTCTTCTTTTTTTAGGACTTTTTGTGATTCTGGAAATTCAGCCCCTTCTGGGTGTACAGGTTCTTCAAGAATATAATCTGCATATAATATTGAAAGAAATACAATTATGCAGAATTCTGCTGATGATTTGTGAGGGTCAAGTGTTTCATTTAAATTGAATATATATTTTTTAAGATCATTATTATCATGTTTCCAACATATGTGCTAAAATCGGTGTCGAGTGCTTTCATTCTGAAAATAAAGGTTTCTACCTGCATTTTATTTCCAAGTTTTGTCCACTTTCGAAACCCCATTCAGAGGTATTGTCCGATGCTGTGATGAGATTCATCAAGTCAAAGACTGAAATCCTACTTGAATATTTTTTCAATAATTTTAGGAGTTCATTTTTTGTTATTTGCTCTTTTGTAAGATTTAACAAATCTTTGCAAAATGTTTCATAGTTCATGTTATCACAACATTTTTATAAAATTTCCTTTCAATTTATTTATGATTAAATTATATGGAAAGTAAAATATGGTATGTTGGTGAAAAGATGAGGGATATATAGGTTAACTTTGTATTAATAGTTTAAAGTATGAAATTTTGCATTGTATACTGGCAATAGATTTATAAAAATATTTTTAAGTTTTCTTAACTATTCTGAACCAATCATTTTCATGTTTTTTCATACTGTTGCACTTTGGAAAATTTATTAAATTATAATATTCATAATATTATTGTTATTATTTAATTACAAAAGAATAGGGAGGAATTATTTTGTCTGAAGGAAATGAATTAGATTCAACTTGCGGTATTTCTGATGAAGAGCTAACTGAAAGATTTAAAGAATCTATCAGAATTGATCAAGAGATTTGTAAAGTTAAAGGACTTCCTATTGCGGGTTATGATGATGAAAATAAATGTGCATATCTAGAATATCCTGATGGAAGGAGAGTTTATGTCAAAGAAGAATAGGCTTCCTGAAATCATCATTTTTGCAGGTCCAAACGGCAGTGGGAAAACTACTATAACTCGTATGGCCAGAACTATTGGTGTTTACATTAATGCCGACGATATTAAAAGGTCAAGTTTATGCAGTGATTTGGAAGCTGCTGTGAAGGCTGAAGAGCTTAGGGAAGAAATGATTGAAAAGGGTGAAGATTTCACATTTGAAACAGTGCTCTCTACTGATAGGAATCTTAAATTGCTTAAAAAAGCTAAAGAAAAAGGATATTTTTTAAGATGCATATATGTTTTAACATCAGATTATAAAATTAATATTGCTCGGGTAAGTATGAGGGAATCTATGGGTGGTCATGGCGTTCCCGAAGAAAAAATCAAATCAAGATATTATAAGGCATTGGATTTGATTTCTGAATTGGTTGAAATTTGTGATATTGTCCATATTTATGACAATACTAATGTTCCATTTAGAATTTTCAAAAAAAGAAAGGACATATATTTCCATTGGGAAAACAAATACTGGAGTTATTCCGATATTGAAAAACTCACTGGAATTAGTGAATATAGTAATTAAAAGCAGTAAATATTTTGTATAGTATATAATGGCAACAG
>OHGZ01000498.1_pt1 | contig 28697 bp, 35 predicted proteins | sample 1567851 | NCBI WGS metagenome assembly OHGZ01 (sample SAMEA3879563, study PRJEB24766) | human gut metagenome | biome: human-associated habitat; feature: feces | place: USA | collected 1985/1987 | reverse complement strand
ATCGTCGTCGCACGCCAGGTCGACCGAAAGGCGCACGCTTTGCGGACGCCGCATCCGGCGGCGGACAAACGAAATGCAGGTATACAACGCGATGCGGTATACCCACGTGGCAGTTTTGCTCTCTCCCCGGAAATCGGGGAATCCCCGCCACAGAGCCAGCACGACCTCCTGAAAATAGTCGTCGATCTGCCCGCGCCCGGGTGCATAGACATAGCACACCTTGTAGATTATGCGTTTGTGATGCTCGATAAGTTCGATGAACCGCTGTTCCGTATCCATGTTTCAGCCTTTTACCCCAATAGTCGCCAGGGAGTGCAAAAAATTACGGCTGCCGATAAAAAAGGCCGAAACCCTCAAGAAGTTCCGGGGATAAAAAACAGAGGTATAAAAAAGTGTAAAGCAAAAGATAATCAAATAATTATACACTTTTCTTCAGTACCTTTGTTTTAGAAAAAAAGTAGAATAAGGTAATGTTAAACGAGGTTTCGGTTTCCAAATCGTTACCTCGTTTCTTTCGCTCTATTATTCATAGAAACGTGATTTTCAGTTTCTTGCATCGTTATTCATCTTGACATACGACTCTGCTGAAATTATTTTTGCAACCCTAAAAAGCAGAGTTTATGCGCAGCACGTTCAAGGTTCTGTTCTACCTTAAAAGGAACAAAGACAAAGATCAGAAAGTCGTCCCTGTCATGGGTCGCATCACGGTCAACGGTAGCATCGCCCAGTTCAGCGCGAAGCTCTCCGTTCCGGAGATGCTTTGGGAGGTCAGCGGCGGCCGCGCCAAAGGCCGCAGTCTCGAAGCGGATCGCATCAACCGTCATCTGGACAACATCCGCACCCAGATCGGCAAGCACTATCAGGATATCTGCAACCGGGAGTCATACGTTACGGCCGAAAAGGTCAAGAATGCCTATCTCGGCTTCGGAGAGAAATACCGGCTGCTTCTCGAAGCGTTCGAGAAATTCACCGGCGACCTCAAGAAACGTGTCGGCATCGACCGCTGCCACGGTACATGGAACCGCTACTATAAATCCATCGACCATCTGCGGACTTTCATGCGTAAGGAGTATAACGTGAGCGATATGCCGTTGGCGGAGTTGGAACAGTCGTTCATCGAGCAATACCACGTCTACCTTAAATCCGATCTGGGGCTCAAGCCTACGACCGTCAGCGGTTATCTCAAATGCCTGAAATACGTTGTCAAAATCGCGTTCAACAACGGCTGGATGCCTCGCAACCCCTTTTCCCTCTATCAATATACGGCTCCGAATCCGGAACGTAGTTTTTTAACGGAAGATGAACTCCGGCGTATGATGACTACCGAGCTGCGGTATAAGCGTCAGGACTATAACCGCGATATGTTCCTGTTCTCCTGCTTTACGGGCATCTGCTATGCGGATATGGCCTCGCTGACCTATGACCGGATCGAGCAGGATGCGCAGGGCGAGTGGTGGATCAGCGGCAACCGCCAGAAGACCGAAACCAAATACGTTGTCAAGTTGCTGCCTTATGCGTTGTTCATCCTGAACAAGTATCGGGGTCTGACCGGCGACGGACGTGTTTTTGCCATGTCTACACTCGATTCGATCGACGACAGCCTGAAAAACATCGCCCGGGAGTGCGGCATTGACAAACAACTCTCGTTCCACCTTGCCCGGCACACGTACGCCACGACGATCTGCCTGTCGAACGGCGTGAGTCTGGAGACGCTTTCGAAGATGCTGGGACATAAAAATATCACCACCACTCAAATCTATGCGAAAGTCACCCCGCCGATGATCGACCGTGAGGTTACCATGCTCCGGGAGAAACTGGCAACGAAATTCTCCGTGTAGACACTTTGCGATAAAGTATATAAATATATTATGTATTTACATACTTGTATAAACTCATCATTCGGTCATTGCATCTTTGCGGCGAAAACCTACTGCAACCCGATTATGGAACGACTCGATGAGATTTTGGAAATCGTCCGAGAGATCCGCGAAGATATCGCCTATATGAAACGTCACCGGAATATGCTTTGCGGTACGCCGATCCTTGAAGTGAGCGAGGTCTGCGACCTGCTGAAGATCAGCGACCGTCAGTTGCGCCGTTACTACGTCAGCGGTCAGCTCACCGGGTTCCACTTCGGGCGCCGTCTTATGTTCTCCGCTGCCGAGATAAACCGTTTTGTCGAGCGGATCGACACGGAGTGCCGGCAGCGAAAAGAACTTAAAAACCGGATCAGGAACCTTTAATTCATAACCCTATGCCTGACAAGTATTATTTGGTGGAGTCCGGAGCTTTGGAGAAACTGCTCCGCACGCATTTCATGCTGACACAATCCACACTGCTTTTCGAACACCTGTTGAGCCACAGCGACCGCCCGATGTTCCTCTCGGCCCGCAAGGTCTGCGAGGTGCTGGGTCTGGACCGTCACCAGCTCGAACAATGCCGCAAAAAGCGGATGATCCGCGCCCGTACCGTCAACGGACAGATGCTGTACGATGCCTACGAGTTGCTTGCGCTTACTGAACTTTTCTACCGCCGGAAGCTGCGGAAGACCCTCTCCCGGATACCGCAGTTCGAGGTGCGCTGATCCGTTCGTGCTGAAAGGGACTGACTGCATCCGCAGCAGTCTCTTTTTGTTTTGAGACAGCGCGAATAATAATTAAAAATCCCTTTGTGAACGCCGGCCTCGGGGCAAGATAGCGTCAGGGGCTTACGCCCTTTTCGGCTTTTTCGCACGATCTCCACCCTTCGGGTCGTATCGCGCGAAAAAGACCGACTGCGGGCTGCCCCTGACGCTGAATTTTCTGCCCCGAAGCCGGCTTCTCACTTTCATAGTGGGTATTCGCCGGCCGTATGTCAAACCAAAATTCATTTCGAAGATGAAAATCCGAAAATTCGAAATTGCGGTAGCAGGCTATGACTATCGCTTCAAGACCTACGCCCGGGACGGTGTGGAGGCATCGGTAAAGGTGAAATGTTTCCTCGGACGACCCGATGCCGAGTGTACGATCCTTATTCCGACGTTGAACGACGACCTGCGGGAAACTGAATCCTGCCGCAGGCAGGCGGCCCGGCGATGAGAAAGTGGATCGATCAGTCGACCTTCGACGAGCTGCTGCTCGCCAATGCCGAGGATAACGTAGAGCGGGCTATTCAAAGCGCATCGGCCGTATTGGAAACAGTGCAGGAGTTCGTTCCGGAGGCAGCCTTGTTCTACCGTGTTACACATGCCGAGGACAGCCTGAAAAACTATTTCGAGGAGGCGTGCACCGGTTTCCGAAGAAACGGCATCCTGTTTCTCGTCCGCCAATATTTCTATCCAAAACCCTATTACGACCTCCGATTCGATTGGTCGTTCTTCCGATATGCGGACAACTACTCCTACGGCAAGGCTTTCGACAAACAAACCGCTCCGAACCGTATCGGGGTCTTCACCAAAAAGAAGATCGACGACTGGGTGGAATACCTCACGCAGGGTTTCCGGAATCTCGAACGGATCGATGCGGAGAACGAACGCAAAATGACCGGGTATCGCAACCGGTTGGAGGCTCTGTCCGATGTGGTTTGGGTTCATGACAAAAGTCACGGCCAGATCATTCGTAACGGCCTGACCTATACTTTCGATATCCGGCAGACGGATTACAGCGAAAAGATCTCTTTGGACTATCGGTGCCGCACGCTCGACGATTTCCTTGCACTCTCCGACAATAAATTCACACCTAAACCTTAAACGACTATGGACCGAAACATTATTATCGAAAATATTTGCACTGCGTGCCGCTGCGGCGAACGTCGCGCCGAGGAATATTTGACCGCGGAACTTCGCAACCTGCGGGAACTGCGGGATGCCGGGGCTCTGTGCTACGGCGATCTTGAAACGGCCTGTTCTGGGCTGGGACTGGACTTCGATTATACGGACTATTTCTGTCTGGCCTTGTCACTGAACTAACTCCGATTTACGATGAATAATCTTTGTTTCAACCGTTTCACACTGCGGACGGACGATGCGAAAACCCTCCGTAAAATCCTTCGCTGGCTGGCGCTCAATTACCGCTTGTACGAATACCTCCCCTCGGACGCAGAGGTTCGCGGACGGTTCATCTCGTGCAAACCCTTTCCCGCCGAGGCGTTCCGGCGTCAGATCGGGAAACTGCGCGGCGACAGGACTCTGTTCCTGCGGATTGTCTCTACGGACTTATACTCACTCTATGTGGAAGGTAATGTCTATCTGCTCGGGGCGTGGTACCGAATCTTTCTTTAATAACCTGCCGCCTGCTCCGCAACGAGCGGGCGGCGTCATTTCCATATCATGGCATACGAATCATCCATTCCTTTCGCGGATATCAGGGATTTCCGCGAGGCCGAGATCAACGGCATCTCTGCTCTTTTCACTATGTGTCGCCTCGATTCCGAAACCCTTCCCGCCGATTTTCATTCGTGCGAGGGGGCGGTCGGGGCAGCGATTTCCAGTGGCTCGTTCCGCTGGCTTTGGCAAACTTCACCGGAACGTTCGTCTCCCGGCAGCCCCTGCTCCGGGAAGGACAGGCGTACGCTGAAATACGCCGGTACGGCATCTATGACGCGACGACAGTCGACGAATGGTCTGAAAACAACAACGATAACTCTTAAACACTATGCGACGAAAATTCAAACTGAAGGTCAGCTATACCTTCAACGGCTGTTTTACCCTGCGTGCGGCTTCCGGCAAGGAGGCCGCACGTCTTGTTTCCGAACAATGCGGAACGGTTCTGAGTGCGATTCAAACGACTCTCGGCGAAGAATCCGAGGTAGACTGGCATTTCGACAAACATCCCCGGCTTGCAATCCGGGAAGTAATCGCTCTTCCGGAGACCCTTGACGGGGAGAAACTGCCGCGCGTGCAGGTCTTTCACCCCGGGCAGCGTGTCTTCCGGAGCGATCCCGACTATGAAATGTCCGGTTGTTGTGTCGTCTGTTCGGGTAATGACGATAAGGAGACACCCTCCGACAAGGATCTTATCCTGATCTGCTGCTCAGACTCGGAAACTGAAGTCTATCCATGCGAACTACGTCCCATATCCGATAATCATTAAAGACACCTTCAAATGAACATGCAGGAATCCGATTTCCGGCATGCGCTGGAAATCATCACCCGAAACAACAGAATCACTGTGTCGTTCAACACACCGATCGCCGACAACTACTCCCAAGTCTATCCGCTTCTTATCCATGAGAGCAACGCTTCGGTACTGAAACAGCTCCATGAGGCGGGCTTCTCGATGAGCATGACGAAAAAAGGACTGGAAGTGTCGAAGTATTAACCTCAAATAATCGCGCAATGAAACGCTATGAATTTTATCGGAATCAAAAAATTACTGTCATAGATTGCCGGTATTTCAGTTTTGAAGCCGAGAATCTCGAAACGGCTGTCCGGAAAATCAAGGACCTGTGTGCTGACGGTCAACTCGACGAACTGTCAAACGATCCGACCTATCAGGAAGATGTTGCTTATCAAATTCCCGGAACGGAATATCCACTGGACATAGAAAACAATAACGGAGATCCTACGGTTATGATTTACTCGGCCGCAGACGGAACTTGTATCACGGACAACCTTCCGAAGAGAAGTATCAAATGCTTGTCGATGCCTGCGAGGCGTGGTGGAACAGACAATTCGCAGAGGAGCAAATCCGAATCCGGAAAGAGTCTGCCCAATGAATACCCGGAACAAACCCGATCTGCATTGCGGACCCCGACCTGATGTCCGCAGAAATACAATAACTCAAACCAAGAACATTTTAATGAACGAAACCATGAATTTACACGAATATTACCGTAACCATAAGGACGCGATCAACGCGTCGATTATGGATATTGCCTGCGATCTGGCCGTCGGACGGCTGCTGAACGCACACGGTGCACCTTTCGAAACATTCGTCGAAGCCGATGACCCCGACGATCCCGACGGCGGAACCCATTACAAGGAGGAATATCAAAAGGAATACGATACGTATTACGATAAGGAGTACGCCCGTGTCGCAAAGCTGATGAAATTCGACTATTGCCAAGAGGACGGAGTCGCGGCTTCGCCTGAAGATACGAACACCTAAACCATATACTTATATGATCGATATTCCTTTGTCCCTGCGCGTTCCACCGCAGGGACGCTATAACCACGGTATTTATACCTGTTATGAATGTGATTTCGAACCGCCGCACTATACGTAGTACCTTGCATGCTGGGCCTTGCCGAGACCTCTGCCGGTACGATGGTCGTCTGGGAATGTCCCCGGTGCGGTCAGAAATGGATGTTTCACTATCGGGCCCAAAATTCCCGTGAAGCTCACGATTACGCCGCCCAGCTCCTCGCTTACCGCACTGGCGATCCCGATTGGCGTATGACGCTGAATCCCGACTGGATTGCGGTGCCGCGGCAGAAAAAAGAGTAACCCTAAAACCTGATCCAATGAAAATCTTTGAAAGAATCACAAAACGCTATGCGCTTCAGAATTACTATCTGCGGCGCAATTTCTATTGGCCGGATACGCTGCCGGAGATTCTCGATTATTGGCAGCAGCACAATGACCTGCCATTCCTCTACGGCGGCGATAACTGGCCGTATGATGCAATGTGCGAGCGGCAGCGCCGCAAGGGCGTCTATGCTTCGCAATACCTGACACCCGACCGCACGGCCTGCCAGATGGCGGCACTGGCCGTGCGATATTTCGACAATGACAGCCGTATCGTGGACGCCTGATGCGGCACGGGGCAACTTACGCGCGCCCTGCTCCTCGAGGGCGTGCATCCGTCGGCGCTCCTCGGCTTCGATGCCGATGCGGAGCTGGTTGATCTATACGAACGCCTCTATCCCGAAACTGCTGCGCTGCGGATGCAATTTCATGAGATCGACTTCCGCTGCGAGAACGTCATTGCCAATCCGCCGTTCGAGATTGTGGAGTGTGTCTACTTCCTGCAATGGCTCTCCCGCACGCAACGCTCGGGCGATCGTGCCGTGCTGCTTCTGCCGTACGGCTTTATCGACAAGCAGCGTCCCAAAGCCGTACAGGAGACGATGCGGCACTTTATCATCCACCACCGGACACCCATGCAGGAGCCGTTCGCACGCACTGCCTGCCGTGCGGAGATCGTCGTAGTGGAACGGGCGTAGTGCATTCCGACGCGGGGAGAACCCCGCGTCAATGTTAAAATTTTATGTCATGAAACGAACTGAAGTGGTAAACATTCGTTATGCAGCATGCGATGTTTACATCGGCCGTGCCGGCCGTGGTGAAGACGGTTATTTCAGGAATCCTTTTCGGCTGCTGCCAGGCATGAGCCGCGGTGCTACTTTGGACCGCTACCGCAGTTATTTTTACGGACGCCTGCGTACCGATCCTGAGTTTCGTCAGCGTATCCATGCTTTGAAAGGCAAACGCTTGGGATGCTTCTGTAAGCCTTATCCATGTCATAGGGATATTATCAAAGAATATCTCAATACCTTGGACGATGAATAAAGGTCGTATGCCCGGCGGCATTGCTATTCCGGGATTTTTTCCGTAATTTTACTGGGTATTCAGTATCGTCCGTTTTATGAACGAACACCCGGCAACTCTTCTGCGCTGTGTCGTGGAACGTATCACCTATCAGAATCCCGAGAACGGATACTCGGTGCTGAAGGTCAAGGTGAAGGGCTATAACGACCTTGTCACGCTCGTGGGTAACCTGCTGGAGGTTCCCGTGGGCAGCGTCCTTCTGTGCCGCGGCGAATGGAAGGTGGACAAACGCTACGGCAGCCAGTTCGTCGCCGCGACATGGGAGGAGACGATGCCCGCCACGGTGTACGGGATCGAAAAATACCTCGGCAGCGGATTGGTCAAGGGCATCGGCCCCCGGTTCGCCCGGGCTATCGTCCAGCGATTCGGAACGGAGACCATCGACATCATCGAGACGGAGATCGAACGGCTTTACGAAGTTCCGAACATCGGACGTAAGCGTGTAGCGAAGATCCGCGAGAGTTGGGAGAAGCAGAAAGACATCAAAAATGTCATGCTTTTTCTGCAGGGCTACGGCGTGAGCACGGCCTATGCGGCCAAAATCTACCGGGAATACGGCAAGGAGAGTATTGACAAGGTGCGGGAGAATCCCTACCGCCTTGCCGACGATATCTGGGGCATCGGCTTCAAGACCGCCGACGGCATCGCCGCAAAGATGGGCTATGAGAAAGAGGACCCGCGACGGTGCCGGAGCGGCATCCTCTATACGCTGGGACAACTTTCGGACGAAGGACATGTCTACGCCGGGGAGGAACAGCTGGTAAAGACTGCGGGGCAGCTTCTTGAAGCGGGCGAAACGGCTATCCGTGACACCCTTGCAGGGATGCTTCAGGCCGAAGACCTTATTCTCGACAAGGAGGCCATTTACCTTCCTCCGTTCTACCATGCCGAGTGCGGTACGTCGCGTCGCCTGAGAGATTTGGCAGAGAGTACGGGCCGTTCGTTGTTCGACGGGCTTTTCGATCCGTCGTCCCTCACCGCGGAAACCGGCATCGAATACGACGAAGTTCAGCTTGCGGCTATCCGGCAGGCCGTCACGTCCAAAGTCATGGTGTTGACCGGCGGCCCCGGTACGGGTAAGACGACTACGACGCAGGGAATTATCGCGGCCTTGAAAAAAGCCGGCCTGCGCGTGCTGCTGGCGGCACCGACGGGACGTGCTGCCAAGCGTATGAGCGAGGCGACGGGCATGGAGGCCAAGACCATCCACCGGCTGTTGGAGTACAACCCGCAGGACGGCTACAAGCGCAACGACGAGAACCCGCTGGAAGGCGACGCGCTGATCGTGGACGAGTGTTCTATGATCGACATCCTTTTGATGAACAACCTGCTGAAAGCCGTTCCCGTGGGGATGCGGCTGGTGTTCGTCGGCGACATCGACCAGCTGCCGAGCGTCGGGGCGGGAAACGTCCTGCGCGATGTCATCGACTCGCAGCGTATCCCCGTCGTGCGGCTCGTGCGCATCTTCCGGCAGGCGCAGAAGAGCCGTATCGTGATGAACGCCCACACCATCAACCAGGGACGCTTCCCCGATACGAGCAACGGCCGCGACACCGACTTTTTCTTCATGCGGGAGGACGACCCCGAACGGGCCGCCGAAACCATCGTCCGGCTGGTGAAGGAGCGCCTGCCCCGCGCCTACCGGGAAAGTCCGGACCGTATTCAAGTACTTACGCCGATGCAGCGGGGCGTCGTGGGCGCCGCGAACCTGAACCTGCTGTTGCAGCAGGCATTGAATCCTTCGGGGCCGAGCCTCGGCCGCGGAGGCTACACCTACCGACAGGGCGACCGCGTGATGCAGTTGTGCAACAACTATGCTAAGGAGGTGTTCAACGGCGATCTGGGTTATATCCGTGAGGTGGATACGGAGGAGAGGACGTTGAAAGTCGATTTCGACGGCAAATGGATCGAGTACGACATAACGGAACTCGACGAACTGACGCTGGCCTATGCCACGACGATTCATAAGGCGCAGGGGTCGGAATACCCGATTGTAGTCATGCCGGTGCTGATGACCCACTTCGTGATGCTCCAGCGCAACCTGATCTATACGGGTATCACGCGCGCCAAAAAGATCTGCGTGCTGATCGGTGCGACGAAAGCCTTGGCCTATGCCGTCCACAATATGTCCGTGCTGAAACGCAATACGAGCCTTCGGGAGCGGTTGAATCCCTCCCTGACGACCGACGGGAAACTCCGGGGCTGAATCTTCGACAGGGCTGCCGTCATTTCCTCCGCCGGTAAGGCCGAAACCGCCGGGACAAAAAAGGGTGTCCTTCGAAAGAACACCCTGCGTCATGCGATGAAAACGAGCTATTTGGCAGCTGCCGCAAGCGACGTTTTCCGGAATTCCTTGAGTTTCTTCTCAAGCTCCAGCGACACCTTACGGGCGCGCAGTCCCGCAGCTTTGTTGTTTTTTCCCGCCTGAAGCTCTGCGTCGGTCTTGAATGCCGCATACAGCTCGTCGATAGTCTTTACCAGTTCATTCATGGTCGTATGGAATTTAGTAGTTTAACACGATCCAAAAATAGATATTTTTTCACAAAAACAGCTTTGTGATGCTATTTTTTTCGGCCGGTTCCCTCGGTGCACGGCATTCCATTCCCGAAAGAATTTTTCTGCGAGGCTCCTTCGGGTTCTGCATGCCGGGTTCATATGCGGTATATGTCCGTGCTGCCGGCTTACAACTCCAGATTCCACTGCCGTCTGTGCTCCAAGAACGCTTCCCGGGTTCTGTCGTCGAATTCCGAGAGATCCTTCTCCGTAAGGATTCCGTTATAGAAAAGGCTGAATACCGTCAAAGCATAGCGGGAGCCGTTCAGACCGTCATACTGACGACTTATATCTTTGTCGAATGTCTGTATGCTCTTATATATTTCCAAATATTTCTCATGGCAGGACTGCGCTTTTTCATCCTGCAGGAGTCGTTTGAGTTTCGCCAGAAAGGTACAGCATTCACGCTCCAAGGCCCGGCTTATGAGTGTTCGGGCAATTTTCTTTTGGCTTTTATCCAATTCTACCATACAGCTTACGGAGATTATGTTTTTCAGGACTCCAAAATAATTATTTTCGGTCTATTAAAATATACAAACCGAATATCGGCCCGCGGGAAAAATTGCTAAAACGGGCGGCGATATAAGAAACGCAAATTCTCGAGGATGAACCGCCGGAAGCTGAAAAACCGGGGCACGGCTTGCTGCTTTCGAAAAGAATCCGTATTTTTATCCTGTGCAAAATACCGCAAGCACAATTTTGTCAGCTCCGGATACTGTTGGGAAACGGTGTCCAGAGTGTTTATACCGTCATATGGGAATACCGAAAACTCCCTCCAAAGACACTTTTCATCTACCCGTACAGGCCGTTGTGTGAGATCACGACAGCTCTCTTCAAAACATAAAAAATTCCGTCGTGAACAACGGAACGCGTCAGCATATCGGTACATCGTAAATCTCCATCTTTAGGATTCTCCGAAAGAACAGAGCCGTCCGGAGCGATATTTATCGTATATGCATCGGGGCGACACGTATAAAAAACGAATTTCGAGCGTGAGACAGCCGGGCATTTTATTCCCCCGAAAACAGGACATACAACTTTCCCGTTTTCCGGACATTCCATGTTTTTACCCGGCCTTTGCGAGTCTTCTTGCCATATGGCTAAATAATGAGCCGGTGTAGGCGATAGACGTAATAGTCTACGGCATGTAGGCCGGCCACGAAACCTTTTCCGTGTACCCTTGCTGCGAGTCCTGCGACGCCCGAAATCCCGTATGTGACGCAACACATTGATAAAACCGTGGCACGCAAGCGCCTATGGGCTCCGTGCCGGAACATGGATACGGTCGAGCGTGTCTTTTTGGCCTCCGGCAAGACACTGGTGAAACTTAAATCGGAATAGATATATTCACATTGCCATTGCCTGGCAAGTAAATTCTCCTCCCCACGGTTTAGGAATGTTTCATCCATGAATTTCCGAGAGGTGCCCGGCATATTCTCCGACTCCTTGCAGAGCAGGCAGGCCGTGAAAACCGTTAGCAGTATGAATACCGATTTACGCATTCCGATAAACTGAATCTATTACAAAATTAACTGTTCGTATGGAACCGGCAAATTTTCCGGAGATATATACCGGAAACGGAGATGAATCCGACCGAATGCAGGATATTGCCGGATGCTTCGATCCGATTATACCCAGAAATGACGGGTTTCAATATGACATCGAAGCTGCTGCTTCCGATGTTTGTCACGGCAAAGATAAATGGAAATTACCTATCCTGCCGGTTGCCCCGGGAAAGATAATCCCGGGCCGGTCGGCCGGGCCTCCCTCTCCGGCTCCGGGACGGAAAAATCATCCTCGCCGTGGCTGCGGTATTTTTCCGCCCCTGCACCTGCGCCGCGGGCTTATGAATCTTCCCGAGGCAACCGACCCGTTCGGGATATAAAGCCTCATAACATATTATTCATTGCTTGCGCGATAAAAACAATAAAATTCGTGCGAGCAGAAAACGCGTGAGACACACGGTAAAAACTGTTACATGTTATGCAGACTACGAAAATGAACACGCAATCGAAGAAGAGGGGCAAGAATGCAAACCGCAAGACAGCTGTTCCCGACATCGCCGGACAGGAAGCACGGGATGCGGCTCGTGCCGAGATTCCCGAAGAAGCGCCTATCGAATCGCAAAAAACGGCTGATGAGGAATGTCCGTTCATAGACCAGCCGGCAGTCCATCCTGAGACGGATGTCCGGCTGCTGGATCTGAACAAGATCGTCAATTCGACCTACAATCCCCGGAAGAACTTCCGCGAAGAAACGCTGTTGGAACTTGCCGAAAGCATCAAACAGTCGGGCGTTCTTCAACCTATCTGCGTGCGTCCGAGGGACGAGGGCTTCGAGATCGTCTACGGCGAGCGCCGCTATTGGGCGGCTGCAATGGCGGGCCTGAAATTCATCCCGGCCTTGGTACGGGAGTTGTCGGACGCCGAGGCCGAGGATGCCGCCATCACGGAGAACCTGCAGCGCGAGGACGTGCGGCCGCGCGAGGAGGCCGCTGCCTACAAGCGGGCCTTGCAGTCGGGACGGCATACGATCGAGAGCCTCGTGGGCAAGTTCGGCAAGTCGGAAGCCTACATCCGCTCGCGTCTAAAACTCTGCGAACTGATCGACGCCTTGGCCGGGATGCTCGACAAAGAGGAGATTTCGGTGGGCGTCGCTACGGAGATCGCCAAATATCCCGCCGACATCCAGCAGGAGGTCTACGACGATCATTTCGCCGAGGGGTGTTACAACTCGTGGAAGACGGCGCGGATCAAGGAGATCGCCCGGCGTCTCTACGAGCGTTACATGACCAAGCTGGAAAGCTACAACTTCGATAAGACGGAGTGCCTTTCCTGCCAGCACAACACGGCCAATCAGGTGCTGTTCAAGGACGAATGTGCAGACGGCTGCGCAGGCTGTCAAAACCGCGAGTGCATGATCCGCAAGAACAACGAGTTTCTGGTACAGAAAGCCGTGAAACTCCTCAAAGATGATCCGCGTACGACGCTGGCTACGGGCGGCGAAACTCCTGCCGCAGTACTCGAAGCTCTTGAGAAAGAAGGCTATCACGTCGAAGAGCTGGAATACAGCGTTTATCACTACGACAAAGGCCCTCAGATGCCCGACGCTCCGCAGGCCGAAAATTACGTGTCAGAGGTGGATTTTGCCGAGGCTCAGGAGAGGCATGAGATCCGGATGATCCGCTTTACGGAACAGACGCAGCAGTTGGAGTTCGACATCTCGGAAGGGCGCGTGCGCAAATACGCCGTCATCGGCAACCTCGATATTGAAATCCGCTACGAAGAGATCGGAGACGAGGAGCGGGAAGTGACAGTAAACGAGGGGCAGGACGATGAGCATAAGGTCTTCGTCACCGTCGTTCCGCCTTCGCCGCTGGAGGGGCTGTTGCAACAGGAGCGTCGTTACCGGGAAATCTGCTACGAACATATCACGACCGATATGAAGCGTGTCTTCCTCGATGTGAAGGTTGCGAACAAGCCCTTGCAGAAGGAGGAGCAGCAGATGTTCTACTACGCCGTGATGCAGCGCGTGATGAGCGATTCGAAACTCCGTCAGTGCGGTTTCCGGCCTAAGGAGGGCTCTTACCTGACCGACCGGGAGCAGTTTGCCGCGGCGGGACGCATTACGGTCAAGCAGCAGGCTGCGTTGGTCCGCGCTTATCTGGTGGACTACTTCCGCTCGGCGGCTCCGGAGTACCGCTGTACGGACGAAACGCTTCTGACGGGAATGATGTGCCGCTTTGCGGATCTGAACTTCTCGGAGCAGAGCCAGAAGGTGCAGCAAGAGTATCTGAAAGTCTACGAGCGTCGCAAAGCCCGTCTTCAGGAACAGATCGACGCTTTGCAGGCAAAAGCCGAGGCCGAGGAGATGGCGGTTTCGATGCAGGAGGCACCGGATGCCGAACCGGAGATGCCCGAGCTGCTGCCGGACGAGACGCCCGCTATAGAACCCACCCCGGAGCCGCTGATTATTCCTATGGACCCGGATATCGAACCCGATATCCGGATGCCTGAGGAGATGAAAACGGCGGCATAGTAACAACATGAACTAAATGTCCAAACCGACGGAGCAGGTTATGCCTGCTCCGTCTTTGCATTACTACTGTTATGAATAAGATTTCAGAGATTCCGCAGCAGACACCTATTGCGGAAAAACCGGTAGCAGAGATGCCGGCCGATCCGTGGCGCTGCGAAGAGTGCGGTTCGCTCGAAGTGTCCTACCGAACATGGGTGGACAGCAATACGGGACAAGTTGCACCGGCAGCTCCCGAGCAGGATGATTTGTGGTGCGACGGATGCGAAGAGCACACGTACCAGATCCGCGAAAGCGAATTGATGTCCGATACGGTCGAGCCGTGGTGGAATGACGGAACGACAGAAGAAGACCGGGAAATTATCACCGGACTGAATCCGGAAAATTTCAGCCCGAAGGATGATCGCAAGGCTTTCCGCGATGCCTGCGACATGTGGTGGAACGGCAGGACGAACGACGAGAAGATCCGTCTCTGGCGGCAAGCTACCGCTCCGGAGGAAGAATAACGTAAAGATAAGAGTCATGAATAAGAAGCTGATTGAAAAGATCGCTCCGCAATTGACGGAGCTGATGATAAAGAAAATGGAGACGCTTACCGAAACGTGGCGCAAGCCGTGGATCACCGACCTCGCGCACGGTCTTCCGCGCAACCTGCGCGGCACGCCCTACCGGGGCGGGAATACCCTAATGCTGCTGTTCCTTTCGGAGATCGCTGGCTACCGTACGCCGCTCTTTATGACCTTCAAGCAGGCCAAGGAGGAGGGCCTGAACATCCTCAAAGGCTCCGGTTCGTTTCCGGTCTTCTTCTGGAAACTCTACGTCCGCCATAAGGAGACCCGCAAGAAGGTCGAACTGGCGGAATATTACCGCCTGCCGCAGGAGCAGCGGCGGCAATACGACGTGCTGCCCGTGATGCGCTATTACCCGGTCTTCAACATCGACCAGACGGATATGTCGGAACAGCAGCCGGAGCGCTACGCTTCGCTTACGACACCGACCGGGCCGAAAGACTACTCGGACGGTCTGACATGCGAGGTGCTCGATCGGATGCTGGCGGAGCAGTCGTGGCTCTGTCCCATCCTGCTCAAATCCGGCAACAGGGCGTCCTATTCACCGACGCTCGACCGGATCGTCTGCCCCGAAAAACGGCAGTTCCCGGAGGGCGCGGCATTCTACACGACACTTCTCCACGAAGTCACGCACAGCACGGGGCATGCGGAGCGTCTGAACCGTCCTTTTGGCGCTTGCTACAGAGATGCCGACTACATCCGCGAAGAGTTGGTCGCCGAACTTACGGCGGCCTTGTGCGGTGCGATGCTGGGCTTCGCTACGACGCCTCGTGAGGAGAGCGCCGCCTATATCAAGGACTGGCTGGCGGAGTTCCGTAAAGAGCCGACCTACCTGTTCGACATCCTCACGGACGTGAACCGTGCCGCGCGGATGATCTCCGAACGGCTGGCCTGCGAACAGGAGCCGGCACCCCCGGGAGCGATTCCGGCCGAAGCCGCCTGAACCCTTATAGAAAATTTTTGTTTAACCTGCGCTGCGACCGAAAGGTCGCGGCGCTTTTATTATCAGCAATATGCAACAATCCAAAGCCGAAGATCGGTACAGCTGCGAAACGCTGCTGTCGATGAATACGCTTTACGACCATGAACACCACCTGACGCAAGAGGACGTGGACATGGCCAATAAGCTGGTGCGTCATATCGAACGCACCCGCAACCCACGTGTCCCGCAGGTCGGCGACCGGGTGCGCTATACCACGCGCCACGGTGACTTCCACGGCAACGCCCTGATCGAGGCTGTCCGTGAAGATGGAACGCGCTCGATCTGCCTGTGCCCATACGTTCCCTTCGTGTGGATGACAGCCGGCGGCATCGGCTGCGCGGTCAGCGGAGGGCCTTTTACAGCCGTGATGCCGCAAGAGCTGAAGCCTTCCGGTGCTGTGCCGGGGGATTTCTGCGCTTGGGGCCATTGCGGCGCCTGCGGCAACGGAGTCGTCCGGTTCTGCGCCGAGGTTCCGCTGTGGGAGTTCCGGGAAGGCGATCCGCTCTATGGTGATTTCACGACAGAGAAGTGGCGTAAGATCAGACTCTATAAGGATGCAGAATGCCGGAACGGCGATCTCTACTGGGGCGATTGCATTTCGTTCCGGACAGAGGAGGAGTTCCAACGTTTTCTCTCCGATTACGAAGGAACCGTATTTGCGGCTCCCGGCCCGAAATCCGTCATCGTCTGGTGCTATCGGGACGAGCAGACCGTCGTATCGCAAGAGAAATGGGATGCGCTCGATGCTCCCGTTACAGAGCGGCGCATCTACAACGCGCCCCAACCCGTAAAACTCGTCAAGGATCACGGGCGGCACACCACGGTCTGCTATTTCGTCAGACCGGAATTTTCTTATAAATAACTTGATTCTCTATGACTATGAACAACAAAGAAACACTCGAAAAACTGCGTACTTATCAAATTGGCGTCATCCGTTCGGTCATCGCCAGCCGGCAAGGGCGCATGGGAACCTATCAGGCCGATGCGATAGACCGCGAGCGGCTGGCAGATACGGACGGCCTCGCCTACGAGGAGTATTATGAGTCGCCTCTTACAATCGAACACGACGGCCTTTGTCGCAATGTAATCTCCCTCGAATTTTGTGAGGACGGGCTGACGCCCGTCTGCCTGATGGACGGCGGGGATGGAGATGATTTCCCGCTTGCGCTTGAAAATCTCTCCTGCGATACCCTGCAAGGCATCGTCGAATGGCTGGAAGAATACGATTTCATCCCGTCCGCCGAAGCTGCGCCGCAGACGACAAGCGATCTTACGGAAGATTTTGTGGAACGCTGCCTGCCGGAATATCCTACGCGCTACGACGTTTTCCGGCTGGGTGAATTGCAGAACTTCCTCGATGGCCATGAATCCCCGGAATTCGGGCTGAACCGCGACGAAGCCGCCGCGGAGCGCGACCGTTTGCAGCTTCGGATCTATGCCGAGGCCATTACTGCCTTTATGAAAAGGCAGTCCGCAGCGCTTCCGGGCAATGTGTCCCTGCGCGACTATGCCGAGGCGCTGGTCGATATCGCCTATGAAGCTGGGCGCAGGAAATTCCGGCCCTCGGACAACTCCCGCGATACGGCCGCGACGCTCATTGCCTGGGGCGACGAGTTCTCCCGGCAGCATGAGGATACGGATTGGACGGAGAAGGAGTTCCTCGACGAGATTTACAGGTTCACCGCTGAGAAGCTGCAAAGCGTTCCGAACAAGGACGATCCGAATGCGGAGTTCGACATCGCCTTTCTGAACCGTGCGGTACTCGAAAGACACGGATACGATACTGCGACGATTACAGACAGCGATCTGCAGGAGTTGGCCGGACGGATGGGCGATTATTATTGCGAGAGCAGCAAGTTCAGCGAAGATCTGCGTACGGCCTGCGGCGATTTCGGATTGAAGCTCCGGGACACGACCAATCCGAAATAACACGACACTTCACGTATTGTCAAATCAGGCCGCAGCCCTAAAGCTGCGGTCTTTTAATTGCATATCATTATGAGCTATCAGATTATAACACGTATCACCATTACCCCCGACCTGCGGGTGATGGTGCGCATGGCGGCGAACAACATCCGCCCGCTCGACTTCCGTTACGACGAGGTCGTATCCCTGACAGAAACGCTGCGCACGAAAGGCCGTCCGACGCTCGAACTGGAACTGCTGTCGCTTTTTTTCAAGGGCCTTTGGCAGGGCCGAACCCGCTATGACCGGGCTGTCAGTTATGCGCTGCTGACCGACGGCATCGACAAATACGAGGCGTGGGAACGCTGCCGCGAGGACAAGGAGTACGAACGTGGCCTGCTGCTGCGCATGCGGGGCTTCCTGCACTATCGGCCCGTTCCGTGCCGCTGCCACCTCGAATATCAAAGAAGCCCTGTGCGGCGTATTTATGTCGGATACATCTCTTTTTCGCGGCAGAGGCGCCGCATCTTTCCGAGCGTCATCGACGCACAAGCTGCTCTTTTCATGAAGGGCTGGAATTCCGAAGACTTCCAAACCGTAGTAGAAGATACCCAAAATCTTAAATCTCAGAAACAATGAAAACCTATCGCATCAACAAGAACGCCGCGCGTCTCGCGCAGGGGACGGGCTTCGCTCCCGAATTGATCTATAATATCTCGCTTGTCCGGTTTCAGGGCCGTAATGGCCGTTGTATCGCGGCATGGACGCCGGGGATGAAGCGCCCCCGATATGTTTACAAGGCCCACACACCGGAAGAATACGACAAAGCTATGGAGTGTATCCGGCAGGAGGCTGAGCGTTTCCGCCGCCATGACGAAGCCGTAGCGCGGTCGAGTGAGGAGTTCCGACGTTCGCTGCGCGTCGGCGACATCCTCTACTCGTCGTGGGGCTGGGAGCAGACCAATATCGACTTCTATCAGGTTGTGGCGATCCGCGGCAGCGCGGTTGACCTTCGGCAACTCGACCAGCGAACTACCGAAGACGGCTATATGTGCGGAACGACCGTCCCGCTGCCCGATGTTTTCAAGGGCAAGACCCATACGCACCGTCTGTCGAAAAATTATATCCGCATCGACTCATACCGTACTGCGTGGAAATGGGACGGGCAGCCCCTGCGGTGCAGTTGGTATGCATAATATAATGCTATTGAGAATATCATTACGCGCTACCGCCTGCATAAAACGCAGTGCGACAAGCGCCGCAAGGAGATCGATCGGGAGATTGAACATCTGAAGCAAGAACGGGAGCGGTTGAATGATCCGCATTGGACGGAAGGGCTGCTCCGTCCGGTCATGGCGGAGATCGTCCGCCTGACTCCTGAGATCGACTGGGAGAATAACGACGAGTTTTATCCGATAGACCTGCGTGGTGCTATCACGGTTTTCGGCAGAACAAAGCGGGGAAGACCTGTCTGCATCACCTTTACCGAGTCCGGACACGATTTGCAGTTCGATTCGGGGCAGATACACAACTCTTTCTCATTGAAAGTGCTGAAGGATATTGGCGGAACGAACAACATTATGGAATCTGTCGGCGACGGAGAACCGCTGCTGCATTATATCCGGCAGCGGATGCTCTTTCTGGAACAACACCCCGGAATGGGGAAATAGACCTAAAAATCAAGCCTTATGAAAATCATGTGTCAGGAGCACTACGATAAGGTAGTGCAATACGCCGAAAGCATCGGCGACAGCACGCTTCGGGAATGTTTGGAGCGCCTCGAACGCCGTGAGCAAAATCCCCATCATCCGTGCCAGATCGAACTTTACAGGGACTTCGCGCCCTATTCGTTCCTCTTCAAGGAACGCTATCCCGACGGGAGTCTGGGCGTTGTCGGCGGATTGGTTTATCATGGATGTCCGGATCGGTCGTGCTGTTTTATCGACCGTCCCTTTCACGGCTGGGCGACCCACACCTGAAAAACCGGTTATTTATGCGTATGAAAATTTTGCGCTATGCTGCAGACAGGGACAATCGGTTCGGAGATGTCCGTACCACCGTATCCGACCTTCGTCGGGGAGTGTATATCCGATTTGTCCCATGTTTGCTGCGGCGAATGACGAGCGATAAGACACAACTCTTGAAGGCGTATGCCGGACAAAGCACGGAAATTGCATATCATCAGGATAATTCGTATATTTGTAAAGCGAAACGAACTCCGGCCCATGACCATATTCGATGACTATATCCGAAATAAAGGCTGCTGCAAGGTCTCAAAGACATTACTTTGGGACTATGACTTGACGCAGTTCGACTGGCAGCGTTCGCGTAAGGTCGTCGTGCAGCGCATCATAGAACGGGGATGGCTCCGGGACTACTTCGCGGCGTTCGACCTCTACGGAGGCATCGAAGGCTTCCGGGAAATTATCAAAGAGGTTCCGACACTCTCGGCGCAGGATATGAATTTCGTATGTACGGCTTTCGGCCTTAAAAAAGAGGAATTGAGATGTTACACACGCAGACAGTTGCGCCGCAGACACTTGGGTTGTTGAAACAGTTGGAGGCCGAGCCCCGGCTTGCGGCGTTCAATCTGGCCGGAGGTACGGCTTTGGCCTTATATCTGGGGCATCGTGTGAGTGTCGATCTGGATCTGTTCACTCCGGAGTCGTTCGACGCCGGGGAACTCGAAGCGTTTCTTTCGCAGCGATACGGATTCCAAACGGCCTTCAGGCGCCCCGACACGCTGAAAGGCATGATCGACGGCGTTAAGATCGACTGCATAGCTCACAAATATGCATATCTCCGGCAGCCCTATGCGGAATCCGGAATCCGTTTATACAGCATCGAGGATATCGTCGCCATGAAGCTGTCTGCGATAGCCGACGACGGTTCGCGGCTCAAAGATTTCGTGGATATCGCCTGTCTGTCCACCCGCATCCCGTTTTATGAGATGCTCAAATGCTACGAACGAAAATTTCCGCAGGCAAATGTCATCCGCCCGTTCAAGGCACTCACATATTTCGATGACATCGATTTCGGTGAGGATATCGTCATGCTGAATTTCGAATACGACTGGAAACAGATCGCCCGACGACTGAAAGAGATGACAGTCCGCCAAGAGCATATTTTTTCGCAGTGGCCGTTAAAAGAACAGAAACGTCCCGTAGCGGAGGACAAGGATATGACCTCTATGAAACGGGGTCGGAAGAGATGAATCCGTATCCATGTTAAAAATGTCCGAACCCGGATTTTTATTTTCTAATATCACGATGCGCCGTTCTGCGGCAATACAATAAACCTGTTGGTATAATCATCGGATTGTCGATGGGCTTTTTTCAGTTCGGAAGTTTGTTTATCTTTGTCGGACAAAAACTTACAAAAATGACCAAAGCAGATATCGTAAAGCAACTCGCCCAGGAAACGGGCGTCGAAGCCGTGACCGTTTTAGCCGTCGTGGAAGGTTTCATGGAAGAGGTGCGAGCCGCACAGATCCGCAAGGAAAACGTTTTCCTCCGCGGTTTTGGTACGTTCCTGATTAAGCATCGCAAAGAAAAGACGGCGCGTAACATTACGAAGAATACGACGATCAAAATTCCGGCACACGACATTCCTGCATTTAAGCCTTCTCCCGCCTTCCAGCGGCTTTTGGAAAAGAAATGATTGCCACAACGCCCCGATTCGGATGTTCGAATCGGGGCGTTGCCGTTTTATCGCTGCCGGTGACCCGTCAGGCATTCAGGCGTGCATGGTCTGCGAGGAACTTCTCCAGCCCGCTGTCCGTCAGCGGATGTCTGAGCAGCCCTTCGATTGCCGCAAGGGGGCATGTCGCCACATCGGCACCCGCATCGAGACACTGGATAATATGCTGCGTATGACGGATCGAAGCGGCCAGCACCTGCGTTTTGTAACCATAGGTGCGGTAGACCTTCACGATGTGGGCTACCAATGCCACGCCGTCTTCGGAGATGTCGTCGAGACGTCCCACGAACGGAGATACATAGGTCGCTCCGGCCTTTGCCGCCAACAGCGCCTGCCCCACGGAGAATACCAGCGTGCAGTTCGTCCGGATATTCTTCGCCGCGAAGTATTTTACGGCCCGTATTCCTGCGGCCGTGCAGGGCAGTTTCACGACGATGCGGGGATGCAGCGCCGCCAGCGCCTCGCCTTCGCGCACCATTCCTTCGAAGTCGGTGGCTATGACCTCGGCGCTCACGTCCCCTTCGACGATGTTGCAGATTTCAACGTAATGACGGTTGCAGTTCTCCGTACCCCGGATGTTCTCTTTGGCCATCAGAGAAGGATTGGTCGTTACGCCGTCCAGAACGCCCAGTTCATGCGCCTTGCGAATCTGCTCCAAATTGGCTGTGTCGATGAAGAATTTCATGGTTCGATAGGTTTTAGGTTTCCATAAAGATACGAAAATTCCATATAGGTTATACCGGATAATATCCGATTTTACATTGCGGAAATTCTTTACGACGCTGTCAGTGTCTGGAAAAAGTCCGTCGGCGGCTGTACGGCGGCATGCTGTCTTCCCGGATACCTCGGGCGGCGACATATCTCCGGTTCGGATTCACGAACCTTTGCGGGGATCGGAATTCTCGTTGCGATTTTCGGTTCTTCTCCCCGGGATACCGCATAGTCCTATACGCCGGACACATCCGTAGAAATCGGATGTTAGGACATTCGAACGTCCGGAATGTAGGCCGTGGGGATCGTTCCGTTTGCGGGCATCGTTTTTTTGCTTTACCTTTGCATCCCTGTAAGGAAAAGCCTTGTTTTTCCGGAAAATTCAGAGAGATAAAACTTTACCGAATCATGTATTGGACACTTGAACTGGCATCGAAACTCGAAGATGCCCCCTGGCCCGCAACGAAAGATGAACTCATCGACTATGCAGTACGTTCGGGTGCGCCGCTCGAAGTGCTCGAAAACCTGCAGGAGATAGAAGACGAGGGTGAAATCTACGAATCTATCGAAGACATCTGGCCCGACTACCCCTCCAAGGACGATTTCTTCTTCAACGAAGATGAATATTGAGTTTCCTCAAGCTGCATGAAAGACACCCCGGTACGGTCTGAAAACCGTACCGGGGTGTCTGATTGTTCGGAAACGAACAGCCTTTCAGAGCCGCAGCGTGCGGAACCACGTCTGAATATCCTCTTGCAAAGTGCTCCTGTAAGATCGCCGCACGGATTCGAAACATTCCCACTGCTGCATAAAAACTTCCGCATCGGGTTCGACCGCCTGTCTCTTTACAGGAGTTTCGCATCCAACAATTCCCCTGCGGGTATCTCCACCGTCTGATGGCGGGCTCCGTTTTTCTCGACGATTTCCAGCAAAAGCACCTTGTCGTCGGGGATCGTAAGCTTGGGCAGCGCGAATACCGTCCGCTGACGCTGGTGCCCCCTTACAACTGCCGGATCGTTGCATACGCGCAGGATTTCGAGCGATGTCTGCTGTTGTGCCGTACGCTTGGCGAGTTTGCGATCCGCTACGATGAACCGCCGCGCATCCACCTCGAAGGAGATGTTCGTGTCGTTCGAGATGCAGGTGTGAATGTATATCACGTCATTGAACACGTAAATCCCCAGCACTTCGACCCCGATGCCGTACTTCTTCGTGCGAATGCCCTTTACATCTGTACGGTTCTGCCGGTATATGTCGCTCAACATGCGTTTTACGGTCGCGGGCTTCTCACGGCCTACCTCGCGCAGCAGCACCCGGCTTTCGGATGCTGGGGCCGTCGGCTGCGGATAGCCCACGGCAGCCGGTTTCTTCATACTTTCTGGTTGCGGTTCCTGCACTGTAAGATTGAGGGTCGAGACAGCCGGATTCTCGGCATAATAGACATCGAAAGTGAAAAATCCGCCGTCTTCGGTGATGACCGTCAGGTTTGTTTCTGCTGCGAAATTCCGCACGGCGGCTTTCACGCGCACGACGTTCTCGGCTCCGTCGGCCTTGCCGGCGATGATGTCCATCGAGCCGATGTCGATATACGTGACAGGCGACGGGAAGAGGATGTGTACAGTCTTGGTGAATCCCGCTTCGATATGCTGGGGACGAATTTCCGCCGGCGTTTCCGGTGTCGTCTGTGCCGTGACTTTTGCCGCGGCGATTGCTGCGACAATCAGGAACAGATAAATAAGGTCTCTTTTCATTTTACTGTTGTTTTGAAATCAATAATAGCTGATGGTTGGCTTTGAGGGTAATCTTCACCTCGCGGAGCTTCCCGGCGACATACTGCGACGAAGCCTGCAATCCTCCGCGGGCCAGCTCGGACAACACCTGCTGCCCGGCCGAACGGGTGACGTTTACGCTCGTGCCGGCTGTCTGCCCGACAGACGCCAGCGCCTCTTTGAGGGCCGTCCGCTCGCGGGAGTTCGGGACGTTGAGCCCCGGCTGGCCGTCGAGGTCGTAAGCCACGGCTTCGACGGCGAAGATCCGTCCGCCGTATTCGACGGACGACACCGTGACTTGCAGCCGCATTCCGGAGATCGTCGCAAGACCGTATAGCGGCGTATTACGGGGGATGGTCACTCCGTCGATACGCACGGCTTCCAGCAACCGCAGTTGCACGGTGCTTCCGGCACGTATGATTTGCGTCTGAGCGACACAAGCCCTGACAGTCGGAATGTCGGCATGCGCGACATCACCTGCCGCCGTGAGAAATCCCAAGTTACGTTCGACGGTGAAATCCGCCCGCGGATCGAGTGTCGAGGCTTCGACCTCACCTTCCCGAACGGGCCGCATGACCGACAGGCGCGAATCCTTCCGCTGCTTCGTCGGCTCAACAGTTTCTTCATCTACGGCCACTCCGCCGCCGAGATACTTCCGTGCGAGCTTGTACTGCTCCTCGGCCAGCTCCAGCGGATCGGGCTGCTGCCGCTCGGCATCGAGCTGGGATTGCAGGGCCGCGACCTGCTCTTTCAGCGCTTCGACCTCGGTATTGCGCTGCGGAGCGGCGTAGAAGCCCTGCACCTGCCGCTGCATGGCCCTGTTGGCCTCGGCGGCCCGCTGTGCGGGGTTGTCCGCCGGAGCAGGCTCTTCGGCGGTTTTGATCCCGTCGTCCAGCAGCGAAAACAAGTTGTCGCCGAGTGTCATCATGCGTTTCTGCTGCTGTTCCTCGCTGCGAAGTTGTTCGGCGGCTTTGCGTTTGTCTCCGACGGTGGCCTGCGCCTTACCATCCGGGACCGACGTATTGATCCCCGCAGCTCCTTCCTGGGACTTGACGGGCGCAGGCCGGAATATGAACCACAGCACGACGAGGAATATACATCCGAGGATCGCCGCGAAGAGCAGCACCTTGCGCTTGCGCTGCCGCTCGAACTCCGCCGAGGGGTCGTTTCCCGGATTCTTGTTCTCTGTCATAACGTTTACGGTTTTGGATGTAATAATTCGGGATGCCCGATCTCCAGCTCCGGTACCATGTCCATAGCGAACAGGAGCCAGAGGTAAAGGAGCAGCAGGACGAGCGCCGCGAGTACGATCCGCTCCCGGATGCGGGGTGCGAGCGTGTCGTGCCGGCGCCGCAGCGACCGCCGCATCCAGCGGATGCGGCAGCGCAGGGAGTGCGATTTAGCGGTCATAGGTCGCGAGGTCTTTGTTTTCGACGATGTTCAGCGCCTCGACCATAAAGCCCTGCGGGTTGTTGTCCGAGCGTACGGCATTTCGCAGGCGGCATGTCGTGACGAGCGTCCGCTCCGTGACGTTGCTTTCACGGACGATCTTCTGCCGTGCGAAGGTCTCGATAGCATAGGGATAGCAGTCGAAATCGCAGCGGATACTGTCCACGACGACATTCTGCGATACGTTCGAGGCGATGATGCGGTTGAAATATCCCTTCTCTGCGAGGTTCTGGTAATAGGCGATGGCGCTTCCGTCCGCAAGGTACAGCGCCCTGCGGACATTGCCTTCGATGGCCTCGCGGTCGGGAGAGAGGGTGAAGAAGAGCTCGTGGAAGCGCCGCACGTGTTCGCGGGCTTCGACGGGACGGTTCTGCGCGAGGTCCTGCGAGAGCGCCACCATCAGCGAGCGGCCGTTGTCCAACACGTAGATCTTCTGCCGCTGCCGCTCGGCGAAGGAGTAGGACATCCAAACTGCCGCCACGGTTACGACGGCGCAGATTCCGGCGAAGACGAAAGCGTACATGCGCAGCTGCCGAAAGGATGTTTCGATATTCGTTAAACACTTGAATTCCATAATAACGGGTTATTTTATTTTCGGAAAATAAGCCGGGCGCCGTTCATGATACCACGCCCCACGGCCTTACCGCCCGATAATGCCGCCGAGCCGGCGCCTTTTGCTCCGGCCCACGCTTTGCCAGCCGTCCATCCCGCCCCGGCGCTTACGAGCGAGGTCATCTTCGAGACGGTTTTGTTATAAGCGGCGAATCCGTTCGCCTGCACGACCCACGAGGCGATCGAGGGGATACAGAGATATCCGCACACGGCCACGAGCATAAAGATCAGATTCAGGCTGTTCGACCAGTCCACATACCAGTTGTAGCCTCCGGCCATCAGTTCGGCGTCGTGGCGCATCGAAAGGGTTTGCAGACGTGCGATGATCGCCGAGAAAAGGTCAGAGATCGGCAGCCACAGGTAAATCGAGACATACTTCGTGAGCCATTGCGTCAGGGTGGATTGAAAACCGTCGAACACGGAAATGGCGAAAGCGATCGGCCCCAGCAGCGAGAGGACGATCAGGTAAAAGGTCCTCAGCACGTCGAGGATAACGCTCGCCGCGGCGAAGAGCAGTTCGAGCACCCATGCCAGACATTTGAAGATGATCCCTTTGACCGACCATGAGGACCGCTGTTCATTCATACGATCGAGAGCTTGCTGCGTTTGGTCGTCGAGTCCCAGTTCATTCAGTTCGCGTTCCATCTCCTCGTCTTCGGCATAGTAGCTGTCCGGGGGCATCTGCTCGCGGCCTTCGAGTTCGAGCCGCTCACGCCGCTCCTGCCATTGTTCCATGTCGAGCGTCTGCCCGACCATCAGGGAATGCGTCGCCTTTACCAAGGGTGAAAGTATGCCGTTCAGGCTTCCCAGCACGAGCGTCGGGAAGAACAGGATGCAGATGCCGATGGCGAAGGGCCGCATAAGGGGAAAGAGGTCGATCGGTTCGGCTTGGGCCATCGACTGCCAGACGCGGTAGGCGATGTAAAGCAGCGCCCCTATCCCTGCGATGGCTATTGCGACCTGCGACATTGGATAGCACAGCGCCATCATGTCGTCGTAAAGCACCCGGAGAATCGTGTGCAGATTCTCCGTAAGGGAAAGCATGTGTACCATACTACCAGTAGCGTTGTTCGTCGGTTCCGTACAATGAGAGCACGCCCTCCATGTCCCGCTTCCGGGCGGCCCGCAGCAGGGATATGGAGATGTTCTTGCGCGTGTAGTAGCGTGCCAGGTCGCGATGGCGCCGCAGGACGCCGTGGACGCGCTGAACTACGTCTATACGGTCCTTGTCCGTCAGGGACATGTCCGTAGGATTCACGATATCCTGTAATTCTTTCAATTCCCCGGCCGACTCCTCGATGATTTTGGCGTAGCCTGCGGCGATGGCAGCCAGCTCCACGGGCGTGAAGTTCTCGTCGCCGACCATCCGATGATACCCGTCTACGTAGATGTCCGAGATTTCGCCGACCAGCAGGATGCACTGCTGTACCTTGCGGGCCGAGCGGACGAGGTTGCTGACCGATTTCAGGGCGTCGTAGTATCGCTTTCCCTGCTCATAAATTTTTACTGTTTCCTGAAAGCTCTGCAACATGGTCTGGCCGTTCTTGGCGGCTTCGACGACCTGCTTGGTGGAGTTGACGATGCCCTGCGCGAGGTTTGTAGGGTCCGAGACGACCCACTGGGCGTATGTGCTGCGGCCGATGCCGACAAGGCACAGACACAGCATAATGATTTTCTGCTTCATTGAATTGAATGTATTTTTAGGATATTTTGCCCGAAGACGGGCATCACCGCTTTATCCGCCGACCCGAAGCCGGTTGTTCGGTTTGCTCTTCCCTTGCAGAATTGATCTCTTTCTGCCGCACCCCGGAAGCATGTTTCTCCGGCTTCGGGCCTTTCTGCCGCAGGGATTCGAACAGATCGTCGGCGTAGGACTGCCGCCCGGTCATGCGGACAAGGCGTGCATCCAGCTCGCGGAAGGCTTTCTCGACCTGCCCGTATTGCTCGGCTGGTGATATGCCGGGAAGAATCCTGTATTTGTCGAGCAGCTGCCGGTTAATACGGCTGTCGTCGATTCGCTCCGGGAAGCGTGCAAGCCATCCCAATGTCTGCAACTCGGCATCGAGTTTTTCGATGTAGGTTTGCCGCAGGGGAATTTCCGGATCACTCTCCAATATCCTCTCGGCTTCCCGCACCATGCGGTTCTCGGCCTTCCATATCCGCTCCCGGAGCTGCTGAACCTGTTGCGGCTCTTCCGGACATGCCGGGCCGTCCAGCCGCCCGCGCATATCTTGCAATCGGCCCATGTCGGCGTCCCAGTCGTAGAGGCGTACGACGTAACAGGAGGGCATATAGCCTCCGGATGTTTCTGCCAGATGGCGCAGCTCGCGGAATGTCTCGGCGCGGAACTGCCGGTTAATGATATGCGCTGCTGCCTGCACTTCGTCCATCGGAGGCTGCCGGAGCTTGCTGTCGGGATGCTGCTCCAGATAAGCATCCAAGAGAAAGGTGTGCATGGCCAGCAGGCCGTGCAGGGAGTGGGCGGTGTCTGCCGGAACGTCCGCGAGGTGGCGCCCGATCTTTTTCGCAAGCGGCGTCCTGCGCAGGGCCTCCATCAGTTCCAGCATATCTTTTCCTGCTGCATCTTCGGGCGTCCTGAGAAAGCGGTCTGTCGCTGTATTCATTGTCAGTCCGATTCCGGCAATGGTCAGATTAAATTTCCGGTGCCGTCGTACGAGGTCTGCAATACTGCTTATATCCCGTTCCCGGAGCAGGTTTTCAGCATGACGTGCAATGAGCGTGCGTCGATGCTCCTTTTTCCAGTCCGGCTTGCGGCGGAATAGCCGCGCGATCTTATCTTTCCATTCCATAGCCGTCGGATTTAGAAATGTGTGACTGCGGGCAGCGTCTGCCGAAGGGCCGCCCCTGATTGCAGGGGCAGCCC